>JGI24704J35079_10000231_pt1 | contig 27773 bp, 24 predicted proteins | sample TergutNt197P3_FD_35079 | JGI IMG/M metagenome (IMG submission 35079)
TTGACGCTGCGGCTTCCTGTGATACCCGATCTTGCACCTTTTGCGCTTGCCTTCGCGTACCCAAGTACGCTCAGCCGCGCAACGGCACAATCTCGGGCATCACAGAAACCCTCGCTGTCTTTGCCGGTCCTGCGAGTTCTAACACAATAGGGACGTACCTTTTTGTGTCGTCCTCAAGTTGACGGGCGTTGTGCTCCCTCTTTGAAAAATCTTAGCTTTTTCTTTCCGGTATGTTTGGTTTTGGCTGCGAGAATCTAATCAGGACACGAACAGGGCGCGACGGTGCTTCCCGCGCACGCAATGACAGGAGAGAATCGATGGCCTACTGGAAAAGGAGCTACCCGTATAGGAGCTACCCCTATGAGCGCCCCAAGCCAAGGAAAAAGAGGCTCTGGACACAGGTCCTCGTGGCCGCAGTCCTCCTTGCGGCGGGATATGCTGTCTGGGCGCAGGCACCCTGGCAGGCACCCTGGCAGGCACCGTGGCAGGCACCCTGGCAACATGCCGCATATGGGCAGGCGGCGACATCTGTGGCAAAGCCCGCCCAGGCCCTGACACCTTCTGATATCTCATCTTTCACGGACGCGGCCGACGTCGCGGATCTCTGGGACACGCTCTACCTCGCGCTCGTGAACCGCGACCACTCGATCACGGACGAACCGGACAGCGCCCTGGCCCGCGGGCTCATGCTGTCGGAGCTGCGCCCTGTGGGGGAGGGCGTGGAGGCCCTCCATCCGGGCACCCTGCTGCACGGGCGGACCTCCCGGGCGGTGGAGGAACTGATGTATGCGGCCTTTGAGGCGGGCTTCCATAGCCTGTGCGTCAGCAGCGGCTACCGCGACTACGACACGCAGGCGCAGATATATGCCGAGACCCCCGACAAGTCCCTCGTCCAGGCGCCGAACCACAGCGAGCACCAGACAGGCCTGGCGGTCGACATCGTGGTGCTGGACCTGTCCCAAGACGACATGGCCTCTTCCCCGGCGGGAAGGTGGCTGGCCAAGAACTCATGGCAACACGGCCTGATACTGCGCTATGCGCCCGACAAGCAGGCCCTCACTCACATAGCGTCCGAGCCCTGGCATTTCCGCTATGTCGGCCAGCCGCACGCCTGGTACTGCTGGCAGAACAACCTGTGCCTTGAGGAATACCTGGACTTCCTTGAGAAAAGCGGCGGCTACAGCGCCACCCTTGACGGGGTGCGCTATACCGTCGTGTACGAGAGGCCGGAAAAGGGCTCGATCCCCACCCCCGCGGATTCGGATTTCATCGTGTCCAGTGATAATATGGGTGGGTATATCGTTACGAAGTGGGAGTGACCTCATGGACAACAAAGACTATACCGTATTGATCTGCGACGACGATGCAGACATCGTCTCGGCGCTTCGGATATACCTCAGCCAAGAGGGTTACCAGATAATCTGCGCGGAAAACGGGCTTGAGGCCGTCCAGGCGGTCAGGGACGAGGCCGTCCACCTGATCCTGCTCGACGTGATGATGCCGGTGATGGACGGCATCCAGGCGGCGGTGAGGATACGGGAGTCCAGCAACGTCCCCATCCTGTTCCTCAGTGCGAAGAGCGAGGACACCGACCGCATACTCGGGCTGAACATGGGAGGCGACGACTACATCACCAAGCCCTTCAACCCGGTGGAGCTGATGGCGCGCATCAAGGCGGCGCTGCGCCGCTATGCCCGCCTCGGCGGGCTGGGCGAGGCGGGGCCGGGGCAGGCCTCAGCACCGGTGTCCGGGGGCCTGGAAAACCTCTACCAGACCGGCGACCTCGTCCTCGACGACAGCCGCAAGCAGGTGATGCTCGCCGGTGAGGAAGTGTCCCTGACCGCGCTTGAGTACAACATCCTCAAGCTGCTGATGGCGAACATGGACCGTGTCTACACTTCCGCACAGATATACGAGGCGGTATGGGACGAGGTCGCGCTCCAGGTACCCAAGACGGTCTCCGTCCACATCCGGCATATCCGCGAGAAGATCGAGATAAACCCGAAGGAGCCGCGGTATCTCAAGGTGATATATGGGCTTGGCTACAAGGTGGTGAAACTGGCATGAACGAGACGGGTATAGGCAAGAATCAGGCAAACGAAGTCGGGAAGGAAGTTTCCGTGAAAAGAATTCTCGGGTCGCCCATAACCAAGGGCGCCTTGCTTACAGTCGCTTATATTATGGCGGTGTTCCTTGTTACTGAGACGAGTGTGAGCTTTCGTGCCTATATGAACGATGCTTGGCTTGGCATAGGGTTCTTTTATGTAGTGCTCCTGTTCGTTGTTTGCACCGTGCTGTACTTCGTCGCCGTCTGGGTCACTCCGCCTGAAAAGAGGCTGCACCTCTGGCACATGGACCTCATCATGCTTGCAGCCCTCGGCCTCTGCCTTGTCCTCTCCTGCCTCTATTTCGCCTCAAGCCACATGCTTGACCACCATCTTTCGTTCACCGGGATATTCGGTTACACGGTGTATTCTTCCCCGTGGCTGCTGTTCTACACGGCCTTTTGCTATGGGATTGTCATGCTGGCCCTTACTGCGGCACTTGTCCGGCTCAAAGAAAAGCCGGTGAAAACAGAGGGTGGCTGGCGACGCTTCTTCACGCTTTACCCTGCAACAAGCCCCTTTGGTTTCGTGATGGCCCTCATGCTTTGCATCAACTTCTTCGTCCTGCTTCTCATCGGCCCCATCCTTGGCGGCAGCATGAATACGATCATCCTTTTCATGGTGATCTCAAGCACCATGGTGCTGGCGCTCGATTATTTCCGCAGCGTGGTCCTCGCGCTTGCAGGGGAATACGACAGGGCGAACGAGGAAAAGATACGGGCGGAGCGGTTCAAGACCGAGCTCATCACCAACGTCTCCCACGACATCCGCACCCCGCTGACCGCGCTTATCAGCTACGTGGATTTGCTGAAGGGCCTGCCTGTCGAGCACGAGGGCTTCACCGAGTACGTCGGCGTGCTTGAGAAGAAGTCGGCCCGCCTAAAGACGCTGATCGACGACCTGATGGAGGCGTCGAAGGCGACCACGGGCAATGTGGGCGTCAACCTGGAGAGGGTCGACCTCGCAGAGATAGTCGGCCAGATCGCCGGGGAGTTCGAGGAGCAGTTCGCCGAGCGCGACTTGGCCCTGGTCTTCCCCCAGCCCAGTCAGCCCGTCTTTGTGCAGGCCGACAGCAGGCACCTGTGGCGGGCCTTGGAGAACCTCTTCGCCAACGTGGTCAAGTACGCCCTGCCGAAGACCCGCGTCTTTGCCGATATCGCCCTGCGCGACGACGGCGCCTGGTTCACTTTGAAGAACACCTCGCAAAGCCCTATCGAGCTGTCGGGCGACGCACTGACGGAGCAGTTCATCCGCGGCGACCGCGCCCGACAGACCGAGGGCAGCGGGCTGGGGCTCTACATCGCCAAAAGCCTCATGGAGCTCATGGGCGGCGACCTGACCATCCACACCGTCGGTGACCTCTTCGAGGCAGAGCTGCGGTTCGGCTAGCCCCCGAGGGCGTCAATGGGGACGTTGTAATTTTGACACCTTCGTTCGGCTTCGTGACGAAAGAGAGCGTGAAAAGGTATCAAAATTATACGTCCCCCTGAGTTTGTCCGGGGAATGTCGGTTTCCTGTAGAATATCGGTGATAGGGCTGTACGCGCAACCAAAAGTTGCGGAAAATTCCAACTGAAATAGCTCGATTCGACCCGCCCGCAACCCTAAGCTTGAGAAGGGTAGAAGGATGTGTACCACGAGAAAGGGCTTAATCATGAACGTAGAAATTGCAGAGCGTTTGGCGCGGCGCAGGCGGGAGGCCGGCTACTCGCAGGAGAGCCTTGCCGAAAAGCTCGGCGTTTCCCGGCAGGCGGTCTCCAAGTGGGAGCGCTCGGAATCTTCCCCCGACACGGACAACCTCATAGCCTTGGCACAGCTGTACGGCGTGTCGCTCGACGATCTTTTGTATGTCGATGAAAGCCTTAAAGAGGACGTCGAGTTCGAGGCGGCCGACAAGGCCTTCGGGCGGAAGGCGGGGGACGCGGCCCCTGCGGGAGGCCCTGCGGGCGACGCCCCCCACGGCCCGCCCCCGGATTCCTCCGGGCAACCCTCCGGGCACTCTGGGTCCGCCGGGACGAAAGACAAACAGCGCGTGAATGTCGGCCTCGGGGGCATCCACATAGAGGACGGCGAGGACTACGTCCACGTGTCGTGGAAGGACGGCGTGCATATAAAGGACTCCAAGGACGGCGACGAGGTGCATGTGGGCTGGGACGGCGTGCACGTCAAAGAAGGCAAGAAGAAGTGGCATGACGACGATTGGAAGGGCTTCTTCAGCGGCGACTACGGCGACAGCGTGAGGGTCGTCACCAACGACGGCTTCGACGGGACGCTCGGCGAGGCGCAGGAATACTACCACAAGAAGTACGGCACGGATAAGACCTGGCGGAAGTTCCCCTTCCCCCTGGTGGTCCTGATAGCCTACATCCTCATAGGGGCCTTCACCGGGGCATGGGCGGTGGGCCTGTTCGCCTTCTTCCTCATCCCCGCCTACTACATGCTCGGGCATGCGCTGCACACCAGGCGCCTGGCCCCCCTCCTTGAGGGGCTCTACCCCCTTGCCTGCGTTGCCTGGTTTTTATGGATGGCCTTCGTTGTGGGCGCGCCGCACCCCGCCTGGGTGGTCTTCCTGACGATTCCGGTGGTGGAGTGGGCCGTCCACACCGTCTCGCGGGTTTGGCGCACGAACAGGAAGGCGAAGGCCGGGCCGGACATCATCGACGTGGAGGCCGAGGTCAAGCCGCCCAGCTCCTAGAGTGTCAATGGGGGCGTATAACTTTGACACCTTTTCTCACCTCTCCCTGTGAGGCAACCGAACAAAAGGTGTCAAAGTTATACGTCCCCATTGACACGCCCCCGACGCGTTTTGGGCCCTAGGGGAAACCCCGGGCTTGACAGGGCTTTTGCTTCAGCCACAATTTGCTTCAGCTGCAATAATCCGCACATCTGAAGGCAGGGGGACCCATGGTTGAAGATACGAGGCGCACTGACGCCGGAAAGCGCCAGCTTCCCTTACAGACGGCCGACCTGGTCTCGGCATTCATGGTCTGGGTCCTTTTGTCGACCCTGCTTCCCTTCATCAAGGAGGATATCGCGCTGTCCCAGGAGATGGCGGCATGGGTGGTCGCCGTCCCCGTCATCCTCGGTTCGGCGCTCAGGATACCCTTCGGGTACCTTGCGGGGCGCTACGGCGCACGCATCGTCTATATCGTCAGCTTCGTCGTTGTGCTCTTCCCCATCTTCTTCCTGAGCGAGGCGGCCTCTCCCTCCGACCTGATAATTAGCGGCGCCTTCCTCGGCGTGGCCGGGGCGGTCTTCTCGGTCGGCGTCACCTCGCTGCCGCGCTACTTCCCGAAGAACCGCCAGGGCTTCGTCAACGGCGTGTACGGGCTGGGCAATATCGGGACGGCGGTAACGGCCTTCGGGGCGCCGCCCCTCGCGCTGCTCTTGGGGTGGAACGTTGCCGTGAAGCTCTACCTGGTGCTCGTGCTCGCCATGATCACCCTGAACTTCTTCCTCGGCGACCGCAGGGAAGAGAAGCTGGTCACCTCTATCGGCGTGCAGTTCAAGGAGATCCGTGCCGACTACCGGCTCTGGGCATACGCGCTCTTCTACTTCATCACCTTCGGAGCCTTCGTGGCCTTCACGGTCATCATGCCGAACTTCCTGACGACCACCTTTTCGCTCAACGGCGTGCAGGCCGGGTGGGGCACGGGGGTCTTCATCGTCTTGGCCGCCTGCCTGCGCATCGTCGGCGGCTGGCTCGCCGACCGCTTCGACCCGACCCGCCTGATCATCATCGTCTTTGCCGGCATGGGGCTTACCGCGGTCGTGCTGGCGACCCTGCCGCAGCTGCCGCTCTTCCTGGGCGCGCTCTACGTCATCAGCGTCTTTTGCGGCCTGGGCAACGGCATCGTGTTCAAGCTGGTGCCCACCGCCTTCCCGCAGCAGGTTGGCACGGCAAACGGCATCGTGGCGATGGTGGGCGGCTTCGGCGGCTTCTTCCCGCCGCTGGTGCTCTCGTCGTTCTTCTCGGCGACCGGCTCCTACGCCCCCGGCTTCTCCCTCTACGTGCTGTTCATCGGGATATGCCTGGGAGTGGCCTTCTGGCTCACCCGGAAATAGGCTCGCCTGAAAACAGGGCCGCTGCATCAGGGGGGCGCCTCTAGCAGGGTCGTTGCATCAGGGAGGTGCCTCTATCCGGAAAACCCCTATAAAACATCTAAAAAACCCTCAAAAACTGAGGGGATTCCCCTGAGTTTCCCCAAGCAACTACCCCGATTGGCGCGCCGGGGCTTTTGAGCGAATATGTTTTACACGGACAAGGAGGAACAATAAAACTTCAAAGCCTCATACCCTTTCTTGCGGGTGCCGCTGTGCTTGCACAGGGTGTCTTTTATGCCACAAGAAGCTCGGACGACCTGCTGCGCCCCCCCGGGGCACAGGATGAGAAGGACTTCCTCGCGCGCTGCGTCAGGTGCGGCCGCTGCATCCAGGCCTGCCCCTATGTGTGCCTCAGGGCCGTGAACGACATGTCCGGCGCCGCCGTCGGCACGCCGGCCCTCGACGTGAGGAACCAGGCCTGCCGCCTGTGCGAGGATTTCCCCTGCACCAATGCCTGCCCCACAGGCGCGCTCCGCGACATCGAGGACCGCACTGACGTCAATATGGGGCTTGCGGTGATAGACACCGAGCTGTGCATCGCCATGCAGGGGATGCGCTGCGAGGTCTGCTACCGGGTCTGCCCGCTCATCGACACCGCCATCACCATCGACTACCGCCTGCGCGAGGGCGACTCGACCCACGCCATCTTCGCCCCCGTCGTCGACGAGGAGGCCTGCGTCGGTTGCGGGCTGTGCGTCGAGCGCTGCGTCATCGACGACCCTGCGGTCGCAATCACGGTCATCCGCGACCGCGACCGGGCGATAGAGGAAACCCGCAAACAGCAGGCGGCGCTCCCGGCAGCCTCCGGCGGTCAGGCCGCGGTCGGCGGCTAGGGCCGCACACAGGGGTAAAGGCGGCAGAAAGCCAGTGCGTGCTCTGCCGCTGAGCAATAGGAAAGAGAAAGAGCGAACGCAAGAAGGAAGGGATCAAAGTATGGGAAAGACAGTTTCAAGTGAGGTGACCAGGAGGAGCTTCATCAAGGCCACAGCTGTTGCCCTCGCAGCCGCTGCGGCAGGAGGAAGCCTGTCCACCATGGTCGCCTGTACGGCGAAGGAACCCGCCGGACAAACAGGAAGCACCCGGGCAACCAAGACCTACACCTCGGTCTGCCGCTTCTGCGGCTGCGGCTGCGGTGTGCTGTGCGAGGTGGCTGATGGCCGCCTGGTCTCGGTTACCGGCGACCCGGACAACCAGTCAAACAAGGGCCTCAACTGCATAAAGGGCTACTACCTCGCCAAGGTGCTCTACGGCGAGGACCGTCTGACGACGCCGCTCATCCGCGACTCTTCGGCGACGAAGGGCTCCGGCAACGGCCTGCGCGAGGCAACCTGGGACGAGGCGCTTGACCTGGTGGCCTCCAAGCTCAAGGAGACCTGGAAGGCGGACAAGACGCGCCTGGCCTTCTGGGCAAGCGGCCAGCAGCCCATCGTCGAGGGCTACCTGACGGCGAAGTTCTGGAAGGCAGGCCTGCTTTCCAACAACATCGACCCGAACGCCCGCCTGTGCATGGCGAGCGCGGTCGTCGCCTTCATGAACGTATTCCAGACCGACGAGCCGGCCGGCTGCTACGAGGACCTCGACCATGCCGACGTCTTCATCACCTGGGGTGCCAACATGGCAGAGGCGCACCCGATGCTCTACTCGCGCCTGACTGCCCGCAAGCTCAACGACCCGAAGGTCAAGCACTACGACCTCGGCACCATTAAGTCGCGCACCTCGGCAAGCGCCAACAAGACGATGCTCTTCACGCCCGGCACCGACAACGCCATCGCGAACTGCATCGCGAACTACCTCGTGAGCGAGGGCAAGTACGACGCCGCCTTCGTCGAGGCCCACTGCCAGTTCAAGCAGGGCACCGAGGACCTCGGCAACGCCTATGAGGACGGCTACGATGCCAGCGACATCGGGCAGGCTGTCAACGACGTCCAAGGCTGCACCTTCGAAGAGTATGCCGAGCGCCTGACGAGCTATACCTTCGAGTACACCTCTGAGCTCTCCGGCGTCTCCGTCGCAGACCTCAAGGAGCTGGCCGAAGTCTTCGCCGACCCGACCAAGAAGGTCATGTCGCTGTGGACCATGGGTGTCAACCAGCACAACCGCGGCACGTGGATGAACCACAACATCTACAACATCCACCTGCTGAGCGGCAAGTTCGCCCAGCCGGGCTGCGGCCCCTTCTCGCTCACCGGGCAGCCGACCGCCTGCGGCACGGCGCGCGAGGTAGGGTGCTTCGCACACCGTCTCCCCGCCGACCTCGTCGTGAACAACCCGCAGCACCGCCGCTACACCGAGGCCATCTGGGACCTCCCCGAAGGCTACCTCGACGCGATCGAGAAGCCGGGCTTCCACACCATCAAGATATTCAGGGACCTGTCGAAGGGCAACATCGACTTCTTGTGGTCGGCCCACAACAACTGGGCAGGGTCGCTGCCTAACCTCACCCGCTTCCTCGGGCGCAACGGGCAGCACACGGGCATCTTCGACGCTTTCATCGTCGTGAACGAGGTCTACCCGACGCTGTCGACCGACTACGCCGACGTCGTCCTCCCCGCCTCCATGTGGATCGAGCGTGAGGGCCAGTTCGGCAACGCGGAGCGCCGCACTGCCATCTTCGAGAAGGCGGTCGATCCTCCGGGAGACGCGAAGTGGGACGCATGGATCATGCTGCAGATCGCCCAGCGGGTGCTCGACGGTGAGAAGATCGGCGGGAAAGACGCATTCGACCACCTGTTCGGCTCTATCTGGGACAAGGCCGCCGGCGACTTCATCAGTGAAGACCAGCGTGAGATAAGCAAGATCGTGTGGGAAGAGTACCGCACCTTCTCGAATCCCACTATGAACAAGGCTGCCGACGACATCAACAACGACGTGGGAGACAAGTTCGGCACCACGGACGACGCGGGCGTCTATACCGCATCCAAGCTCAAGATGTTCGCAAAGCAGATGGCCCCCTATGATGCCTACCTCGACAACCATGGCCTCACCTGGCCCGTGCGCGAGGTCGGCAACAAGTGGCTGGGAACCAAGTGGCGCTTTGCCGCCGGCAAGCAGGAGGACGGCTTCGACGAGCACGGTATCGCGCAATACGGCCAAAAGGACGCCGATGGCAAGCTGATGTCGAAGCCAGGCAACATCGACCTGTACAAGACGGCGAAGTTCAAGGCGTCGGTTGTGTTCCGTCCCTACGAGCCCCCGGCAGAGATACCCGATGCACAATACCCCTACTGGTTCTGCACCGGCCGCCTGCTTGAGCACTGGCACACCGCCTCGATGACGGGCGTCGTCCCCGAGCTCAACCGCGCGCTGCCCGAGGCCCTGCTCAACATACATCCCGACGACTGCAAGAAGCTCGGCATCGCCGACGGCGACATGGTCGAGGTGACCTCGCGCCACGGGTCCTTCCAGATCAAGGCATCGACCGCCGGCCGCACCGAGCCCGCCCCCGGTGTCGTGTTCGCACCCTTCTTCGACATGAGCTCTCTGATCAACCTCGCGGTCCACGACTACTACGATCCGTTGTCCAAAGAGCCCGACTACAAGAAGACCTGCGTCTCGATCAAGAAAGTTTAGGGGGAGTTCGCTATGAAAACCAGAACCATCACACTTCTCGCAGCCCTTGTGCTTGTCATGTCGCTTGCCCTGGTTGTCGGCTGCACGCAGGGTTCCTCGAACTCGGGGGCCAAGAGCGCGGCAGCGGAAGAGTTCGTGGGCATGCCCACCCTGGCACCTGCCGACCATGACGGCCGCTTCGAGTTCGGCGGCGGGAACTACTGCTACACCTGCCATGGCAATGGCGATGCCGGCAACCCGATGGAAGCAGACGCGGTCGCCATCCCCGAGAACCACTATGCGAACGGCAGCTACGACAGCAAGGCCATAGACCCGCCTCGGATGCAGTGCAACACCTGCCATTCGGTTGCGGCCGCCGAGTAACACAGGCGGCAGGAAGACAGGCGATGAACGCAGGGTAAATCGCAGGTAAAGGCGCGCGGCCCCAAGCTACAAAGGCCGCGCGCGGGCCTGCAAAAACCCGGCGCAACCGCCTGCCCGAAGGCTTTGGCACCGCTCCTGCACCACCCCCGGCACTACCTGGGCGCTACCCAAAAGAGAGGAAACTCATGGTTATTTCAAGCCTTATCGTTGAGACCTTCCCCAGCCACACCGACGATGTGGCCGAACGGCTCAACCAGATACAAGAAGTCGAAGTGCATGGGACGAAGGACCACCAGGTCATCGTCACCATCGAGGCTGAGACGCTTGACGAATCCCACAGCATCGCGAGCTCCTTTGTCGGGATTGACGGTGTCGGTGGCGTGAACCTCGTCTACGCCAACTTTGAAGACGACCCTTACATCAAAATGGCTGCTGCCCGATGAGCTCTCCCTCTCAAGCAACAACCACTAAATCGCCCCCTCCTCCGTCATCCCGCCAGCGGTGGCTGATAGCCCGTCGGTGCGTGCAGATTTCCTCCCTTGTTCTGTTCGCGATTCCGATGCTGTTGGCAGGATGGACTCTCCTTGGGGGTACGGTCGGGGGGGTCATCCCTCTTACCACTCCGGCCGTACTTCCCTTCTATGGAAGCCTTTCCTCGTCGTCGATAGCGGGTGTCGACCTTCTCGACCCCTTCGCTGTCCTGCAGCTTGTCGCCGCGTCGAAGGACTTCGCCTTTGAATGGCTGCTCTACACGCTTCCCGTCCTGCTGGTATACGGCCTCATCAGGGGCCGCGTGTTCTGCGGATGGGTCTGCCCCGTCAACCTCGTGCTTGAGGGCGTCGACTTCGTGCGCCAAAAGCTCAAGATCGAGGTCAAGGAAGGGACGGTTCCCCGCCGTGCGAAGATTTATGTCGCCCTGGCCGTGCTGGCCATCTCAGCCGTTATCAGCATCCCGCTCTTCGAGGCCTTCTCGCCCATCAACGCCATCAACAAGGGCCTCGTGTTCGGCAGCACCGCAGGGCTCGTGACGCTCGGCGCGATCATCGTGGCCGAGCTGTTCTGGAGCCATCGCGTATGGTGCCGCTCCCTGTGCCCCTTAGGGGGCTTCTACGAGGTGCTTGGCCGCGTCGGGGTGCTCAGCGTCCGCCTTGACGAGGCGGCCTGTACCCACTGCGACCGCTGCAAGGCGACCTGCCTTGCCGACCCCGAGATCCTCGATCCCGTGCTCCAGGGCGGGGAGTCGGTCGTGCGGGCGGGGGACTGCATGCTCTGCGGCGCCTGCATCGACGCATGCCCCACGCACGCGCTGTGCGTCAGGCCTACACTTCCAGTATCTTATGCTCGATCGCATAAGCCATCAGGTCAGAGCGATACCTGAATCCCAGCTTGCTGTAGATCTTGCTGCGGTGCGCCTCGACGGTCTTTACCGAGAGGTACATCTGCTCCGATATCTGCTTGTTCGTGAAGCCTTTCGCGAGTAGCCTGAATATCTCCAGCTCGCGGCGGGTGAGCACCCGGTAGGGCCCTTCCTCTTCCTCGTTCTCCGGCTCGAAGAGCTGCTTGGTCAGGCTGGACGCCATCTTGGGATGGATATAGGTGCCGCCTTCGTGGACGGCATGTATCGCCGATAGGAGCTCTTCGGAGGTCGAGGTCTTCGGAAGGTAGCCGGAAGCACCGAGCCGAAGGGCCTTGAACATGTATTCGGGCTCGGCGAACATCGTCAGGATGATTATCTTGGTCTCTGGGCATTCCTGCCCGATCTTCTCGCAGGCGATAAGCCCGCTTTCCCCCGGGGGCATCGAGATGTCCATGAGTATGATGTCAGGCTTCTCCCGCATCACCGCCTCATAGGCCTGCACGCCGTCGGCGGCCTCCACCACGACCGTCAGATCGGGGTCCTGGGTGAGCAGTATCTTGATCCCTGCCCGGATCACCTCATGGTCGTCAGCAAGCACGAGTCGAATCATTGATTGCCTCCTCCCTCAGTCCCATAGGAGCCACCAGGGTGATGGTGGTCCCATGCTCGCTTGAGTCAATCCTGAGCGACGCGCCGATGAGATGCGCCCGCTCCTGAATGCCGATAAGGCCGCACCCGCTTCCCTTGATTGGGGGGTTCGAGATGTCGAAGCCGCGCCCCCTGTCAGAGATGGACACATGGATCCAGCCGGCGGAGTCCTCGAATACTACCGCTATTGTATCACTTCCCGAGTATTTGCCGGCATTGAGAATGGCCTCCTGGCAGATGCGGTAGACCTGCGTCTCAAGCGTCCGGTCGAAGCGCTCCTGGGCAAGCTGCCCGACGAAGGTGATCTGCGTGCCGTAGGTCTTCTCGAAGACGAGCGCCTGCGATTTCAGCGCGGGTATGAGGCCGAGGTCGTCAAGCGCGGAAGGCCGCAGCTCGACCGAGAGGTTGTGTATCTCGTCGAGGACCGCGTCTATCTTCCCCTGCGCCTCCGCGACAAGCTGGCGCATCTCCTTGCTCAGGGTCAGGCGCTTGGCCTTGAGGCGCTTGAGCAGGAAGGTGGTGCTCACGAGCTCCTGCGCTATCCCGTCGTGGAGCTCCCGGGAAATCCTCCGGCGCTCGTCCTCCTGCGCGGTGATGATGGAAGAGAGTGCCGAGGGGGAGAGGAAGGTGTCGGTGCCGATGTCGGTCCCCGTCCCCTTCGTCTTGCTGAAGTCGATGAAGTCGTCCGCGACATACATGAAGTCGGAAGAGACGACCGCCAGGTCGCAGAGGGTCCCCGCAAGCCCTTCGATAAGGCTGTGGTAGACCTCCTTTTGCTGCGGTTGGACAGACCGGAAGGCGCACAGCAGCGCGCCGACGACGCGCCCCTGCCTCGTCAGCGGCAGGGCGCAGAAGCTGTGCAGGTCCTCGGCGAAGACGATAGGGTAGGACGAGTATTCGCGCGGGTCTATCTGGCGGTCGATGTCGAGGAACATCATCGGCTTGCCGGACTTGATGACGATCCCGCCGATGCCCCGCCCCGGCGGCAGCACGATGCGCTTGTAGCGCTCGTCGGCGGCCCCGGCGCCGTATATCCATTTCAGAGGCGCCCCGATGAACGCCGTAAGCCCCAGGGAAACGAAGTCGAAGCCGTAGGCGGCATAGGTGTCGTCGACGGCCTGCTGGTAGGCGGCGTTCTCGCCGGCCAGGTCCTCTTCGGAAAAATTCGATGCTCTCATGATGCTCCCAATCTCAAAAGATTGACTTCACGTCATGTTTGGGAAGGCGTTTGCCCTATTATCTCACAGCAAGCACTTTTTGGCATTAGAAATGGGACGATAGGACAAAGGCACCCCCGAACCCGTCCTCCGGCAGGCGTCCGTGTCCAGCATTTTGCCATTGTGGGCCCGACCCGCAACCTTGCCGAAGCCTTGTCCCTGGGGTTTGGGGCAAGCCCGCAAAACGAGCGATAGAGCCGGGTGTTTACAGGATGTCCCCCTCGGGGGCATCGACGATGTCGAGGATGTCTCCCACCGTGATGGTCCCGCCTTCGATCACGCGGGTGAAGACGCCCTCCCGGGGCATGATGCAGTCTCCCATCTTGTGGTAGATGGCGCAATGCTCGTGGCATTCCTTCCCGATCTGCGTCAGTTCGAGCACCACGTCGTTGCAGGAGAAGCGCGTCCCTATCGGCAGCGCCTTCAGGTCGAAGCCCTCCACGATGATGTTCTCGCCGAAGGCCCCGTCCTGTACCTCGGCCCCGAGCTTCTTGAAGTCCTCGATCTTCTCGAAGGACAGCAGGCTCACCTGGCGGTGCCAGGGCCCGGCATGGGCGTCGTCCGCTATGCCGTGGTCGGCGACGAGCGTGACCGAGTCGGTTCCGGTCTTTTGTATCCCCTTGATGTCGCTTGTGCAAATTGCCTTGATGGTTCCCATAGGAAGCCCCAATCCAGCTAGTCGATGCCTTGCGCGCCACCCCAAGGCACCCGGTGCAGGTACCAAGACGCACCCCCGCTGCACTACGGAGAACTGCCGACCCTTCCACAGGCGGCCTCGTGCGTCAAAATCGAGCGTCCCTGTAGCTTACCCGAAAGGAAGGCCCCTGCCTAGTCCGTGCATCAATTATTCGCATTTCGGGATAATATCCTCGGCCACCGCCCGCCGTATTGCCCGTCATGTGCGTATTGTCCGTCACTTTGTGCGAAGTTGTGTTAATATAGCTGTCGCCGCTTTTCACAGCGGCATCGCATGCCGGGTTGTGGCTCAGTTTGGTAGAGCGCTGCGTTCGGGACGCAGAGGTCGCAAGTTCAAATCTTGTCAACCCGACCACCAACAATAACGCCGCCTTTAGGCGGCTTTATTGTTGCTTGCCGGGCTACGGGCTTTTACGCTTCGGTTCATTGCGGGCTTAGGCTCTTCCAAGCCCGCAACAAGGAGTGTCAACGAAGCAATCATATAAATAGCGAGCAAAGCGAGCGGTTTATGCTGATTGCGGAATTGACACGACTTAAATCTTGTCAACCCGACCAGTTGTAGTAGTTAAAAAGGATTTGAGAATGGTTTTGGTCATTCTCAGGATGCTTTGATAGTTGAGGCGTGGCTGATGGTCACGCCCTTTCTCGTTAGCAGGGTTGTCTCACGGCTCTTAGCAGGCGCTTCTTCATCGGGGATGTGAAGATTGCTGATGCAGTTGTAGAAAACGTCAATCCGTTGCTGCCAGCGGTCACCAGTCTTTTCAGCCTGATGCACAGTGATGTGGTCGATGAAGCTGTGGATGATTTCAGCCGAAAGCCTTCGGATGCGCAAGTGCTTGCGCACCAGCTCCATGAACGTGGTCAGATCGGCTTCGCACTCCGAGAGTTCATTAAGGCTGTTTTGCGCTTTGGCGATCTGGGCGTCAAGTTCTGTTTGCTCACTTTCGTAGTTAGCTGCTAGCTTGAGCATGCGGTCTTGGGGAAGCTGTCCCAATGCAGAGTCCTCATAGATACGCTTGAACAGCACATCAAGCTCCTTGTCTCGCGTTTGAAGCCTTTTAATCTGCGCCTCCAATGCGGAGGTTCGTGTTCTTAGGCAATATCGAGATAGACAGCTTTGCAGCTCAAGGTTAGGAAGGCTGTTTATTGAGGCTTACTATACCATGGGGCCGAGTATAGCTAATCGGCTTAGCCGCATGAAATGGCTTAATACGAAAGTGAAGTTTGTATTAGACAGGGTAGTGCTGCATCTGATAAATACGACAAAGACTTCGCTTTGATCATATCGCTATTGCATCGTTGCTCGGAAGACACGTAATGTAAGTCTCAGCGTTATTGCATGTTTGTGGGCAAGCAATCTCCTCGTATGTGTCTGAGGCAGACTGTTGGATGACAGGAAACAAGTTTATTGCACTGACAGTGTTATACTGCTCGCATGGATAATGCAGCCCAATCACAGTCGATAGATATCAAGAGCCTGATAGTAACCCTGCGGGGCACACAGGCTCTCTTGGACAGCGATGTTGCGATGCTCTACGGCTACGAGACCAAGAATATTAACCTTGCTGTAAGCAGGAACAAGTCGAGATTTCCTGAGAACTTTCGATTTCAGTTGACTAAAGAGGAAGTGGAAGTTGTTGCCAACATGCGGTTGCAGTCTGCAACCGCATCATTACCTGAGTCTCTAAGGTTGCAATCTGAAACCTTAGAAACAGGCCGCGGGAAGCATAGGAAGTATCGCCCCTACGCGTTCAGCGAGCAAGGTATAGCGATGCTATCCGGTATCTTGAGAAACGAGATCGCCGTGCAGGTGTCTACCGGTATCATGAACGCATTTGTAGAGATGCGAAAAGTGATATCTGCCTACGGATCAACGTTTGAACGCTTGACGAACGTAGAGTACAAACTATTGGAGCACGACAAGAGATTCGACGAGCTGTTCAATCTCATCCAGTTGCCGGAACTACCTCGGCAGGGTATCTTCTTCAAAGGGCAGGTTTATGATGCCTTTGGCCTCATTATCGATGTCTTCAAGTCTGCCAAGAAGAGCATCACAATCATCGATAACTACGTTGACGCAAGCATTTTAAAAATGCTAACAGAGAAAGCCGCAGGTGTCCGCGTCACCATAATATCCGGAAAGCCTATAGAGGTGGATGAGCTGCATATCAGCAAATTCAACGAGCAGTACCCTACTGTTGAGACGATACGTTCAAGGGACTTCCACGACCGATTCATAATCGTTGACAGCACAGAGGTCTACCATCTTGGGGCTTCTCTTAAAGATCTTGGGAAACAGTGCTTCGCCATTGCAGTCATAGAAGAGTCAGACAGCCTGATGGAGAAAGTTAAACAGCTTAACTCCGCCAAGTAATGCTGCTACCTTTCATCTTCTTTATGTAGTCAGAATTCGTGCTCTGAGAGTGTTTCTAGATGCAAATGCCACGCGAACGGTGCAGTGTCAGATAATCTACCAGCGGTTATGTACAGATCCTTTTTGAACACTACGACCACCAACAATAACGCCGCCTTTAGGCGGCTTTATTGTTGCTTGCCGGGCTACGGGGCTTTACTGCTTCCGTTCATTGCGGGCTTAGGCTCTTCCAAGCCCGCAACAAGGAGTCCAATGCAGCAATCGTGCAGCTTTTATGCCCCTCACAGGAACTCTACTGATGAGAGGATCCTCTCAAAGTCGGCGTACATCGTGTCCTTGTAGATGCTTTGCGGGATCGAGTAGGTGAACTGGTAGAGATGGTTGTTGTAGATGGTGATCGCCATGACGCCGGTGATGGGCGTTTCGGCTGTGTAGTTCGAGATGTAGACAAGGTAGTAGTTGCTGCCGAGGGTCTTGCCCTGGGGCTCCATGACCCAGGAGAACCCCTCGAAGGGGGCCTGCGAGAAATCCCGCTCGCATATCGCCTTGAGGTCTGCGGCAACGCCGGAAAGGCCGCTTTGGTCCAGCGAGCCGGCATCTTGCCTCAGGATGTTCATGTTCGTCCTGAAGTCGGTGTCGTAGTTGGCGGTGTCGTAGAAGAATACGACATCCGAGTCCTTTGCCTGCTGCAGGATGTTTTCCGCGAAGCCCGCGTTCCCCAGGAGCTCGGTCAGCCTCTCCAAGTCGTCTATCGAGGGATCGACATACATCCATGTGCCGGGCGTCTCCAAGCTCAGGGGCAGCTTCTCGGGCGTCGTGGTGTAGGAGCCGGTTCCAGAGGCCGCGGCATCCGGTGCCGGGTCTGGCGACTCTTCGGGCTTTGGGGACTCGGGCTGCGAGGCCGACTGGTCCTCAGGGCTGCTCATGATGTTTGACGAGGGGTCTTTCTCTGCCTTCGGCGCACCCGAGCAGGCCGCCAGCACCGAAAAGGACAGTATGATTGCAAAAACGACAGCGCATGCTTTTTTCATGATGATCTCTCCCTTAAATGATAGCGTTACACTAACACATTCACGCTACGAAGCAGCCGCGCCTGTCCCCCCAGGCCCTCACCACTGAGAAAATCCGGTCGAATCGTCTGAGAATGTGCCCAAACTGGTACCCTACAACCGTCATATGACCGTCGCCTGGATCATCCGGAGCCGGAGAAGCAGGCTGGGCCGATTATACCCGCCCGCCTGCGTTTCCTTCAATACTCTTTTCCCGATCGGGCCCTTTTAGGTCGATTGCGCCCGCCCAGCGGAAGCAAGGCCGGAAGCAAAGACGGAAACAAGGCAGAGCAAGGCCCGAACCCAGCAAGGCCCAAATCCTGCCCCCAGGACCTAAGGATGTATTCTTTTGGTTGGGAGTACCCCTTGCCGGGAAGTTGTGGTAATCTGTCGGAGTTGTTTTTGACAGGACGGAGCGTCCTGTTTGTGCATAGGGAGGAATGAATGAAATTTTTTGGTATGGGGATGCCCGAACTTCTTATCATCCTGGCGGTCGCCTTGTTGATTTTTGGCCCCAAGAACCTTCCGAAGCTCGGAAGTGCCTTGGGCAAGACGGTAAAGAGCCTGCGTGACGGCATGGGTGGCGGTAAGGCCGAGGAAGACGACGACGACGAAGAAATAGAAGAGATAGCGGAAGAGGCAAAGGAAAAGCCGGCGAGGAAACCCGCGGCGCAAAAGACCTCGAAGCCCGCGCCGGAAAAAAAGAGCAGCAAGAAATAACCACACGAGTGCGGAGTCTGCGCGGCAGGTGCATGATACGGGCACGTGCCGCGCTTTCATATTTTGACCCAACAAACCAGACAGGTGGAAAGAATGACAGAGAAGGACACCATCCTCACGCAAGAGGGGAAAGCAAAGCTCGAAGAAGAGCTGCACCATCTTGAGACGGTCAAGCGCTCAGAGGTCGGCGAGCGCATCAAGATCGCCCGGGAGTTCGGCGACATCACCGAGAACTCCGAGTACGACGACGCGAAGAACGAGCAGGGCATGATGGAGGCGCGCATTGCCGAGATCAGCAGGATACTGAGCGAGGCGACGGTCGTCAACGTCCCTAAGCGCTCAAGCAAGGTGAACATCGGCAGCACGGTCACCGTGGACATGGGCGACAACGAGCGCGTCTTCACCATCGTCGGGGGCGCGGAGAGCGACGCGACGGCGGGCAAGATATCAAACGAGTCCCCGGTCGGTTCGGCGCTCCTCGGGAAGAAGAAGGGCGACGTGGTCGAAGTCCTGGGGCCCACGGGAAAGCAGATCGTCATGACCATCGCAAAAATAGAACACTGAGAGACACGAGGCCCCGAAGGGGGCCTTTTTATTGCGTGCGGGGCGGCGGGACCGTCCGGCACGTCCGTCAAGAGGGGCCCGGGCGGCCGCGTGCCGGGGGCCCCGAAGGAGCAGGGGCAGGAGAAGGAAGGAAATGAGCGAGACCACCACGAGCGAGACCACCACAGAAGCCGTGCCCACGGTCGGCCAGCCCGCGGAAGGCCAGCCCGCGGCCGGCCAGCAAGGAAGCGGCCAGCCCGAGGACGACCCCGTCGAGGTACGCCGCGCCAAGCGCGCGGCGCTGATAGCGCAGGGCAAGAACCCCTACGGGCGCAGGTTCGACGTCTCGCACTATATCGACGAGCTGGCCGCCACATACGGCGGGCTGGAAGAGGGTGCCTCGACCACCGACGGGGTCTGCGTCGCGGGCCGTGTTCTGGCCAAGCGCGACCAGGGCAAGATAGCCTTCCTTGTGCTGCGCGACACGACCGGCGAGATACAGCTGTTCTGCCGCGTCAACACCCTGGGCGAGGATGCCTACGGCGAGCTCAAGGACCTCGACGTGGGGGACTGGATAGGCGCCGAGGGAACAATGATGCGCACCCGCCGCGGCGAGCTGTCGATAGCGGTCGAGAAATTCGAGCTGCTCTCGAAGTCGCTGCGGCCCCTGCCCGAGAAGTTCCACGGCCTTGCGGACAAGGAGACGCGCTACCGCCAGCGCTATGTCGACCTCGTGATGAACCCCGAGGTGCGCAACACCTTCACAACCCGCTTCAAGGTCGTCGCGGCCATGCGCCGCTATATGGACGACCAGGGCTACTACGAGGTGGAGACCCCGATGCTCCACGCTATCATGGGCGGGGCGAACGCGAAGCCCTTCGTCACCCACCACAACGCCCTGGACTGCGACTTCTACCTGCGCATTGCGACCGAGCTGCACCTGAAACGCCTGCTTGTCGGGGGCTTTGAGCGGGTCTACGAGATCGGCCGCATCTTCCGCAACGAGGGCATGGACCACTACCACAACCCCGAGTTCACCACGATGGAGGCCTACCAGGCCTTCTCCGACGAGGCGGGCATCGCACAGCTGACGCAGGGCGTCATCCAGGCGGCGGCGCTGGCGGCCTGCGGCTCCTTGCAGATAGAGTACCTGGGGCACCGTATCGACCTCTCGGGGGCCTGGCCGCGCCGCACCATCCTCGACCTCGCCTGCGAGGGCTCGGGCGCAGCGCTCGGCTACGACATGCCCCGCGCCGCCGCCGTCCAGGTCGCCGAGGGCTGCGGCGTGAAGGTCGAGAAGGGCTGGGGCGTGGGGAAGATAATCTGCGAGATATTCGAGGCGACTGCCGAGGCGAAGCTCATCCAGCCGACCTTCGTCACCGAGCATCCGGTGGAGGTCTCCCCGCTTGCGAAGAAGAGCCCTGTCAACGGTCACGTAACAGAGCGCTTCGAGCTCTTGATTTGCGGACATGAATATGCGAATGGTTTTAGTGAGCTAAATGACCCCGTCGACCAGGCAGCGCGGTTCCATGAGCAGGTGGCTGCGAAGGGGACCGGCGATGACGAGGCGATGGAATACGACAGCGACTACGTACGTGCATTGGAGTACGGCATGCCGCCGGCAGGGGGAGTAGGAATCGGCATCGACCGCTTGGTCATGCTTCTGACCGGTTCCGAGTCCATCCGCGACGTGCTGCTGTTCCCCCATATGCGCGAGGAAGCGAGATAACCATGTCATTCGACAAGTTTACCGACAAGGCCCGCAAGGTTTTGGTGCTTGCGCAGGACGAGGCCCGCGCCCTGCACCAGCCCTATGTCGGCACCGAGCACATACTGCTCGGGCTCATCAAGGAGGCGGACGGCCTTGCCGCACAGGCCCTTGAGCGCCTGAACGTGAAGTACGAGGGGGTCGTCCAGGCGATACGCCAGGTCGTCACCATCGACGAGAGCACCGACGTGTCCGGGCACCTCAGCTTCACGCCGCGCGTCAAGCGGGTGTTGGAGAACTCCCTGCGCGAGGCCATGCAGATGGGGCAGAGCTATATATCGACGGAACACCTCCTGCTCGGCATCGTGCGCGAAGGGGAGGGGACTGCGCTTGAGGTGCTGGTCCACCTGGGCGTTTCCGGGGACTCCATCAGGTCGGCCCTGAACGACCTGGTGGGGCAGAGCGCCGTCTATGCCGGGCGCAGCGCCTTCGACGGCTCGCCGGCGCCCTCCGACAACATGCTGAAGGAGTTCGGCACCGACCTGACGAGCAAGGCCCGCGACGGCAAGCTCGACCCCGTCATCGGCCGCGCGGGCGAGATCGAGCGTGTCATGCAGGTGCTTTCCCGCCGCCAGAAGAACAACCCGCTGCTCATCGGCGAGCCCGGCGTCGGCAAGACGGCGGTCGTCGAAGGCCTGGCGCAGCTGATCGTGGCGAACCAGGTCCCCGACCTTCTGCGGGGCAGGAAGCTCGTCACCCTCGACATATCGGCGCTCGTCGCCGGCTCGAAGTACCGCGGTGAGTTCGAGGAGCGCCTGAAGAAATGCCTGAAGGAGGTCCAAGACGACGGGAAGACCATCCTGTTCATCGACGAGATGCACACGCTTATCGGCGCCGGATCGGCAGAGGGCTCCATCGACGCGGCGGCCATCCTGAAACCCCCGCTGTCCCGGGGCGACATCCAGGTGATAGGCGCGACGACAAGCGACGAGTACCGCAAGCACCTTGAGAAGGACTCCGCGCTTGAGCGCCGCTTCCAGCCTATCACGGTGGGGGAGCCCAACGAGGAACAGACCATGCGCATCATGGAGGGCCTGCGCGACCGCTACGAGGTGCACCACCAGGTACACTTCACCGACGAGGCGCTTCAAGCCGCCGTCGCGCTCTCCGACCGCTACATACAAGACCGCTTCCTTCCCGACAAGGCGATCGACGTGCTCGACGAGGCGGGCGCCCGTATGCGCATCCGCAACATGACGCTCCCCAAGGAGCTGCGCGAGCTCGACGAGGAACTGCGCAAGCTGCGGGGCGAGAAGGACGCGGCCATCACCGCCCAGGACTTCGAGGAAGCCGCCCGGCTGCGCGACGCCGAGGCAGACCTCAAGAAGAAGCGCGTCGAGGCCGAGCAGAAATGGGAAGAGGACAGCCAAAAGTCAATCAACCAGGTCACGGTGGAAGACATCGCCGACGTCGTCTCGATGACGACGGGCGTGCCGGTCTCCAACCTGACCGAGGCCGAGACCGAGAAGCTGCTGCGCATGGAAAGCGTGCTGCATGAGCGCCTGATCGGGCAGGACGAGGCGGTGACGGCGCTCTCGAAGGCCATCCGCCGCAGCCGTTCGGGACTCAAGGATCCCAAGCGTCCGGCCGGCTCCTTCATCTTCCTCGGCCCCTCGGGCGTCGGCAAGACCGAGCTCTCGAAGGCCCTGGCCGAGTTCCTGTTCAACTCCGAGGACGCCTTGCTGTCCTTCGACATGAGCGAGTACATGGAGAAGCACTCGGTGTCGCGCCTCGTCGGCTCGCCTCCGGGCTATGTCGGCTTCGACGAGGGCGGCCAGCTGACCAAGGCCGTGCGCCAGCGCCCCTACTCGGTCGTGCTCTTCGACGAGATCGAGAAGGCCCATCCCGACATCTTCAACATCCTGCTGCAAATCCTGGAGGAAGGCCGCCTGACCGACTCGCAGGGCCGCTCGGTCGACTTCCGCAACACCGTCATCATCATGACGAGCAACGTCGGGGCCCGCGAGATAACCCAGACCACCCCGCTCGGCTTCGGCTCCGACGAGGGCGTGGGGCTTTCCGACAGCGAGATAAAGAGCCGGGTCATGTCCGAGATGAAGAAGCTCTTCCGGCCCGAGTTCTTAAACCGCATCGACGAGATCATCGTCTTCAAGTCGCTCACCGCCGACGAGATAGCCCTCATCGTCGGCCTCATGGTCGCCGACCTGCGCGAGCGCCTGATCTCCCAGAACATGAGCATCAACTTGAGCGAGGACGCGACGAAGTTCATCGCCAAGGAGGGGACGGACAGTGCCTTCGGAGCCCGCCCCCTGCGCCGCGCGATCCAACGCCTGCTCGAAGACCCGATCTCCGAGCAGGTCCTTGAGGGAAGGTGGAAGAGCGGATCGATCATCGACGTCGGCTTCGAGGGGACCCTCGAAGACGGCAAGCTGGTCTTCACCGAGGGGACAGGGGCTATCCCCGCCCCCCGGAAGCGTGATAGTATAGCGAGGGAGACAGAACTCCTTTTGACGAACTTCGACCTCGGGAATGCCGGTGTTCGGGGCGGCGGCTCGGCATCGGGCGGCGCCGCCGATTAAGGTAGGTGGCTCATGTCGAAAACCATAGACCCCGTCTTTACCCCGCGGGTGCTCCATGCGCCCGAGTTCTCGGTCGACGACCTCGACTTCGACACGCTCGAACAGGACAGCACGGAACTCAAGGGCAGGCTGGACAACAAGCCCAAGACCGCCGCTATCATCCTGGCGGGCGGCGCCGGCGAGCGCTTCGGCAACGAGGACGGCAAGCAGCTGGTCGAGGTTGCCGGCAAGCCGATACTCACCTGGTCGGCCGAGGCCTTCGACGCGGTCGGCGATATCGGCCTCATGGTGGTCGTGTGCCCCAAGGAGCGCCACGAGGAATACCTGCGCCGCGCCATCGACCCCTTCCCCTTTGTGACCCCCATCGTCTTGGCGCCTGCGGGCTCCCTTCGGCAGGAGTCGGCCTTTTCAGGCTTGGAGTACGTGGCGGAGGATTTCGAGTACGTGGTGCTGCATGACGGTGCCCGCCCCCTGGTCTCGCCGGAGATCATCCTCCATGCGATCAACACGCTCAAAGGCAACATCGACTGCGACGGCGCGGTGGTGGCCCACCCCGCCATCGACACCTTGAAAGTGGTCGAGAACGGCGTCATCATGGGGACGCCCGACCGGCGCGTGTTCTGGAACGCGCAGACCCCGCAGGCCTTCCGTGCGGGCATCTACCGCCGTGCCCATGCCTCTGCGCTCTCCGACGGCTTCGTCGGGACGGACGACTCGTCGCTCATCGAGCGGCTTGGCGGGAAGGTCCTTGTCGTGGAAGGGAAGCGCGACAACATCAAGCTGACGGTGCCGGAGGACTACGCCCTGCTCACCGCCGCTGTCCGGGCCTTCTACCTCAAGCGCTCGAAGAACGATGGCTGAGATGGCCGGGACGGCGGGGGAACCCGCGGCGCCCGCCGCGCCCGACAGGGCTGCCGCGCCCGCCGCGCCCGCCGACGCCCTCCGTGGGCTCCGTATCGGCCTGGGCTATGACGTCCATGCGCTCAAAGAGGGCCGGAAGCTCGTTTTGGGCGGAGTCGAGATAGCGCACCCCCGGGGGCTCGACGGCCATTCCGATGCCGACGTGCTCGCACATGCGGTCTGCGACGCATTGCTGGGCGGCATACGCGGCGGCGACATCGGCAGGCTCTTCCCCGACACCGCCCCGACACCGCCCCCGCCTATGCGGGGGCCGACTCCCTGCTGCTGTTAGCCCAGGTGGCAGCGCTTGTCCGAGCCGAAGGCTTCGAGATCGTCGATATCGACTGCGTGGTTGCTGCCCAGGCGCCGAGGCTTTCGCCCTATCGCGAGGCCATGCGCGAGAACCTTGGTGCGGCCCTGGGCCTGCCGGCCCGGGCGGTCGGCGTGAAAGCGACAACGACCGAGCACCTCGGCTTCGAGGGCCGCGAGGAAGGGATATCGGCACAGGCCGTCTGCCTTCTGTGGCAGCGGGCCGACGAAGGTGGCGAAGCGGCCCCCGAAGGCGGGGGAGGAAAAGAAGGAGAAGGCAGCCCATGATACGGATCTATGACACGAAGCAGCGCAAGAAAGTCGATTTCGAGGCCGGGGAGGCCGGAAAGGTCGGCATCTACGTCTGCGGTCCCACCGTCTACAACTACATCCACATCGGCAACGCCCGCACCTTCATATCCTTCGACATCATCCGCCGCTACTTCATGTGGCGCGGCTTCAAGGTCACCTTCGTGCAGAACATCACCGACGTCGATGACAAGATAATCGCCAAGGCGAAGGAGGAAGGCCGCAGCGCCGCCGAGGTCGCCTGCGACTACACCGAGGCCTTTGTCGCCGATATGCGCGCGGCCGGCGTCCTCGACCCCGACATCCGGCCGAAGGCGACCGAAGAGATTGCCTCGATGGTCGGGCTCGTGCAGGAACTCGTCGATTCCGGGCATGCCTACGAGGTCGACGGCGACGTCTACTTCGCCGTCCGATCTTTCGCCGCCTACGGGCAACTGTCCGGGCGCAACATCGACGAGATGGAGTCAGGGCACCGAGAGCTGCGCGCAGAGGGCACAGGGGTGGGTGGGCGCAAGGCCGACTCGCTCGACTTCGCGGTCTGGAAGGCGGCGAAGCCCGGCGAACCTTCGTGGGACTCCCCCTGGGGGCAGGGCCGCCCCGGTTGGCACATCGAGTGCTCGGCCATGTCGCGCAGGTACCTCGGCCTGCCCTTCGACATCCACGGCGGCGGCGCCGACCTCGTGTTCCCCCACCATGAGAATGAGTGCGCGCAGAGCGAGGCGGTGTGCGGGGAAGGCTTCGCACGCTACTGGATGCACGGGGGCATGCTGCAGGTCAACGCCGAGAAGATGAGCAAGTCCCTCGGGAACTTCAGGCTGTTGCGCGAGGTGTTGGAGGATACGGACGCGGCGGTGCTGCGTATGCTCATGCTGCAGACGCACTACCGCAGCCCGCTCGACTTCTCCGAAGAGCGCCTGCACGAGGCCGCGTCCGCGCTCGGGCGCATAAAGAACGCGGTGGCCAACCTCGAATGGCTTATCAAGAACGCGGCAGAGGGCGAACCGTCGCTCGACCTTGCTGCCTTCAAGGACGCGACGCGGGCGCTGCGCGTCGCATTCATCGTCGCAATGGACGACGACATCAACACAGCGGGGGCCTTGGGAGAGGTATTCAGCTTCGTGAACAGCCTCAACGCCCAGCTTGCGGAAACAAGCGTCACCAGCGGCGATGTCGAGGCGCTTGCCGGGGCGCGTTCGGCCCTGCTTGAGCTACTGGGGGTCTTCGGCATCGACCTTGCAGCCCAGGGGCCAGGCCAGGAGCTGCCCCCGGAAGTGGTGGCGCTCGCTTGCGAGCTCGCCGACTTTCAGGGGCAGGACGCCGCCGCGGCGGTCGAGGCCCTGCTTGCCTGCCGCGAGGCCGCCCGTGCGCACAAGGACTGGGCAAGAGCCGACGGGGTCCGCGACGGCCTTGCCGCGCTCGGCCTCAAGATAGAGGACACCCCCCAGGGCGCACGGATCGACGCCACGGCCTGAACCCTTGGCGCCTGCGGGCAGAAAGGGCCCGCCTGGGGTTGCGCAGGTGCCCATGGCCCGAACCGCCGACGTCTTGCGGGCGGGGGAACGGGCATCGCTCTTCCCGTGAGGCCCTGCGCCCTCGCTCCCTTCGGCATATTCCCGCCCGACACAGCAGCCCCGTCCAAGATGTGTAGGAATTGTGAATATTATGATTATTCACGTGAAACTGAGAGCAATATCGAAAACCCCTCTTAATAAACTGTTGCACTTCGGATATAATGGCCGACGTAGGGTTTATTTCCAATTGACTAGAGGTTGAATACGGCGCACATGGTGCGGCACTTTTCTCGTGCAGCGCACCACGTGAGCGAAGCTACGAAGCAGTCCTGAAATATCAGGTCTGACCTGCGGGTTCAGACCGGATAAAAGGAGATGGGCTGCGTGAAGCGAGGTGCGCATATGTTCTCCGAGGCAAGCGGAAAAACGAAGACGCCGACAAAAAGGCGCCCTTCTGCATCATCAGTACAGCGTTCCCAGAAACTGCATCCTTCCGGCTTTGTGCGGCTCGTGATCGCCGCAGCCTTGGTCTTTGCCTGGCCGGGGCTTTTGTCGGGCGGCCTGCCCGGCGCCCATGCCGGCGAGTCGCCTGAGATAATCGAGTTCGAGCGGGGCAACCCCGTCTACGGCGGCGCGGCCGAGCTCGGCACCCCCCGCGACTGCCTGGGCCTGCCCGAGACCCTGCGGGCCGTCTGCCCGCTTCCCGTGTTCGTGTCCGCGGGCTTCGTCCAGACCATGCCCGTGCCTGGCGAGGACGAGAACTACGACTATTACTGGTACGGCTACGTCGCGCCGAGGGGCGCCGAAGAGCTGCACGCCGCCGGGCTGCCGGTCGTCTACACCATCTATTACGCCGACGGCCGCAAGTCCTACCGTCTGCACGGCACCTACGACGGTGCCAACGAGGGCTTCTACGCCTGCGACGAACAGGGAACCATCACCGGCGCCGTAGTCGAGGTGCCCGTCACCTGGCGTGGCAAGTACAACGCCGCAGAAGAGGGGACCTACGGCTTCATCGCGAAGATAGAGGGCTTCGACTACTCTTGTGACACTCCCACCGCGGAGGTCGCGGTCATAGCGCAGGCCGCGCAGGCCGCGCAGGCGGGCCTTGACGGCGACTGCTGCGGCGAAGCCCTTGATGCGGGCCCCTGCAGCGGTGGGGAGGGCTGCACCCATGCCGACGCCCTGGCGCTGCACGGCACGGACGCCGTCCCCGCAGGCGATGTCGTCTACGAAGCTGAGGGCTCGGACGGCAGCGCCGACGCCGCCCCCGCAGACGATGTCGTCTATGGGGACAGCGGCCCGGACGGTAAGGCGGCCGGGTGCGTCTGTCCCGACGGCGTGCACGACCCGGACAATGCGGAATGCCCGCCAGAAACCCCCATCGTGACCTTCCCCTCCGTTGACGAGGGCGTGCCCGCCCTGTCCCTGGACCCGGGCGAGGGCATATCCATCATGCCGCTGGGTATCGGCCCCAACGGCGGCGGCGCAAACGATGTTGCCCAAGACGACTGGATGTTAACCCGTGCCCCCACATCGGGCAACGGGCAGTATTACAACACACAATACAACAACGATGTGCGTCTTCCGGGCATTTGGATCGACTACGTGAACACCATCTGGCTCAACAAGGGCGTGAACAAGTTCGACTGGACGCCCGCATCAGAGACCAACGCCCACAACGGCTGGGT
>JGI24704J35079_10000233_pt1 | contig 27662 bp, 25 predicted proteins | sample TergutNt197P3_FD_35079 | JGI IMG/M metagenome (IMG submission 35079)
TTGGTGGTCACTTCGCCGGCGATGAGGGCCAGACCGGTGGTGACCAGGGTTTCGCAGGCCACCCGGCCTTCGGGGTCGCGGCCCAGGATGGCGTCCAGCACCGCGTCGGAGATCTGGTCGGCTATCTTATCGGGATGCCCTTCCGTGACCGATTCGGAGGTAAATAGAAAGTTTTCCGCCTTCATGACTTTAAGCGCTCCTTTTCGTGAGTCGTCCGTCTAATAATAATAGATGATGTATGCATAATAGATTCGCCCCTTTTTAAAGTCAACGGCAAAAAAAGCCGTCCGGCTCGGGGAACCGGACGGCGGCCAGAGGCGGAAGGGGCGGCGGGTCAGGCCACGGTGTTGATTTTGGTGCCCACTCCGGTCATCATGGCCACAACTCCCATGGCTGTGGCCTGTTCCTGGAGTTTGGCCTGGGCTTCCATCTGGACCGCGGCGATCTTCATAGCCTGCTCCGGCAGGGCCGAAAGCCCGCCCAAAAGGGTTTGGACCAGATCGCCCGGCATGCTGTTGGCTGCGTTGAAAGTCCCTATTTCGCTCATTATCTTCCTCTTCCGGGAGGTTCGGGCCGGTCTTTGATGATCCAGGCCCGGGCGGCCGCCAAAGAGCCCGGTCAGCCGCTTTTCCCCTTATCGGCCATTTAAGGGAAAATCTTTAATATATCAACAAAGTAAGGGGCAGCCGCTTTGCGCGGCCGCCCCCGGATCGGCGCCCTCTGCTCACCTAAGGTAATTTTGGTTTAATGGTCCACCAAATCGACCATGGCCTTGAGTTCCCGGCCCACCTTGAAGAAGGGCAGTTTTTTGGGCGGCACTTCAATGGGTTCGCCGCTCTTGGGATTGCGTCCCACATAGCCGGCGTATTCCTTGACTTTGAAGGAGCCCAGGCCCCTGAGTTCCGCCCGGCCCTCGCGGATCAGGCCCTCGGTGATGGAGTCGAAGAAGACATTGACCACCTGTTCGGCCTGCTTGGAGGATAATAAGGCTTCTTCCGCAAGTTTTTCAACAAGTTGCGACTTGTTCATACTTCTGTCTCCTTGACTTTTGGGCCATTATAACCCCTCGCCCCGTTTTTTTCAAGTATTGAATGTCACTTGGTATTAACCCAAGGCTTAAGTGAGGCCTGGCCCCCGGCTTTGAGGCGAGCCTCTTCGCCGGGGTGACGGCCAGAGTGGGGTGTCCGTCATTCCGGCGGAAATCGGGATCCGTACAATGGTTTTTATATTTTAGCTTATTTTAAGCGCAATATGGGTTTAATATCTTGACGCTAAGCAATTTAACGAATATAATCCACTTTATCAGCAATTATAGGTTTGATTTGAGTGCCATGTTTGAATGTCGTCAATTTTGTCTTTTTAGGAAATTTTGAAATGAGTTCCGCCGGCGGTCCTATGGCCGTTACGGCCTCTATGGAATATATTGCCAGGCTTTTGCGCCGCCAGCAGGTGAAGCCCGCGGACGAGGCTCTGCTGGCCCTGGTCTTTGCCGAAAAGCCCACCCAGGCTCAACTTGACGAGACCTTGGCCGTCTGCGACATTGAGGTAATGGGGGCTCACAAAAGCCTCATGCTCTCCTACCTCCTCCATGAGCACCCGGAACTGACCCCCTCACCCTATGCCGGTCCCCGTCTGAAGGGCCTGGTTTCCTATTTCCGGTTCAAGAATCTCGAAACCCTGGCCCATTTTTCCAAGATCGGCCGGGTTCTGAACGAGGCCGGCCTGACCCCGCTGATCTTCAAGGGTGCGGCCATGAAATTTCTGCGGCCCGGCCTTTCCCGCCCCATGGGTGATGTGGATATCCTGGTTCCCGCCGCCCGCTTTGACGAAGCCGTGAAACTCTGCCGCAAACTTGGCTATACAGGCAGGCGGGTGTCCCACGCCATTAACCTGATGACCCCGGAGGGCAGATATACGGTCGATATCCATCACTCCTTCTTTCCCGGCCGGGGAATGCCGCCCGCCTTTCAGCAGGGCCTTTGGGCCCGGGCCTCCCGCAAGCAGGCTTTCGGGGTAGATGTCTGGCTGCCGTCGTATGAAGACCTGTTCTTTCTTGTCCTGGTCAACCTGACGCGGAATTTGCGTGAAAAATCAAGCCTGGCCGGCCTGTTTTACGCCCTGTTCGACTGCCGCTTTCTGTTTCACGCCAAAGCCGGTTTCGACTGGGGTTTGGTCAGGGCCAACGCCGGCCTCACCGGGATGGAGATCGAGGTCCGGCTGGCCGCGGAATTCATCAAGGCCCTGGTCCCAAGTCTGTTGCCGGACTTGGAGGCTCATCTGCCCCTGACCCGGAAGGTGCGCAACTTCTTCAACCAATGCGTTTTTGACGAGCGATTCTTAGCCCCGAAGCTGAAGGCCTGCCGCGCCCTCTTGGCCGTGGACGTGAAAAACTATCCTTCCCGTTATGTGCCGCTGATACTGAAGGGCTTGGCTCTGAAGAAGCTGCGTCAAATTCCGCCCTTTGTCCGTTGGTATCTCAAGAAGCGCGGGGTAGCCCATGCGGGTTGACGACCCGGCCCCCGAGCGTCTGGCCGCTTATTTCACGGCTTTGAAGGCCCGGGCCGCCGCTTCCGGCCCCCCGGAATGGGTGAAATATATTGCTCTGGGCCCCTTAACCCTCCGCTTGGTCAATTACGACCCGGAATTCACCCCCCATGTGGAAAAGCAGTTGACCTATGTTCTGCGCGACCAGGCGCCCCAATATGAGGCCACCCTGGTCATCTGGCGCGAAAAAGGCCTGGATGGCCTGTCCGGTTTTCTGGAACAAAGGGTTGACCCACAAAAATACCTCCGGCTCCGGGTGGAAAAGCTGGTTCCCGGTCGCAAGCCGCCCCGCCGCCCCGCCGCCGGTTTACAGGTCTTTAGCCGGGCTTATTCCCGCCCCCTTTTGGAGGTCAATACCCGGACCCGCCTGGTCCAGGCTCATGACCCCGTCACCGCCACCTGGTATTACGCCGCGGAAAACCTGGAGCCGGAAGAGTTCATCAAGCGTGGCCACATCTTTGTCCAGGTCTTCAACCAGATGCTGAAAGGGCCGTCCACCGCCCTGGTCCACGCCGCCCTCATCGGCCTGGAGGGCCAGGGCGCCCTCTTGTGCGCCCGGGGCCAGCGGGGCAAAAGCACCCTGGCCCTGCGGGCCCTTATGGACGGCTTTGATTATGTGGCCGATGATTATCTGGTCCTGGGCCGCGAAAGCGCCGGCCTCCACGCTTGGCCCATATACTCCATCGTCACCCTTTCTCCCATGATGTACGGCGAATTATACCAGACCCTCAAGGCCAAATTCGTCTCCAACAACGCCCGCAAAGATAAATATGTCTTCAATATCGAGGCTTACCACCCTTGGTTCCGCTCTCGCTACCCGGTCCGCTTCGGCCTCTTCCCCCAGATAGTGTCCGATTCGTCCCCCGGCGTGACGGCTGTGACCCGGGCCGGCCGGGGCCGGGCCGTGGTGCAGTTGATCCATTCCACCATCAGCCAGATGGGCGATAAGCACGACATCGGCACCATCAAAAAATTGCTGGGTTTTGTAAGCGATCTGCCCTTTTACCAGATCAACCTGTGCCGGGATATAGAAAAAAATCTCCGCTGCCTACGGGAATTTTTACTGGGCGGGGCCTGCACCCCCGCCGCGACCGGCCCGGAAAGTTTAAGCTCTTGCTCTGTTCCGCCGCGGTTTTTCGGGTGGCAATAAATATATTCAAGGAGGCCGAATATGGCGACCTATGCTCTGAACGATGAAAAGATGTTCTGCGATATCGCCGACGGCATCGCCATAATAATAAATTCCGAAACCGGCATTTATTACGGCGTGAACGCCTTCGGCACCGAGGTGCTGGAAAACATCCTGAGCGGAACCGAGACCGAGGCTATCCAAACGGCCCTATCGGAACTGTCCGGCGCGCCCGAAGACCTGCCCGCCCGGCTGGCCGACTTTCTCCAGATCCTCCAGGACAAGGAACTCGTAAAACCCGGGCCGGGCAATACGGGCGAACCCGTTATCTTGAACCGGGAGACGGCCGAAAACGATTCCTTCAACCTGGAAATCAAGGAATATGACGACGCCCAGGAACTTCTGCTGGCCGACCCCATCCACGAAGTCAAAAAAGAAACCGGCTGGCAGCCGGACAAAGAGGCCCTGGAAACGGATAAGGCGGAATAAGACTATTTCGTAATCAGGTTGTGTTATGAAGTCTGACCAAAAGCCCAGGATTTTCACTTTCTGGGAGCCCCGGCGGGCCATGCCGCCTTATCTTGAGCTCTGCCTGGCCACCTGGAAGAAATTTTTGCCCGATCACCAGGTCGTCATCCTGGATTATGAAAATCTCGATTCCTGGCTGGGCCGGGATTGTTTTGACCAAATCCTGTATGCCTATTTTTCCCTGCCCAAGCAGGCGGACGCCATACGCTGCGCCGTCTTGCGGCGGCACGGAGGGATTTGGTTTGATCTGGATACCATAATCACCTCGGACAAGGTACGGGACTTATTGGACCAGGACAGCGAGTTCGTTTTGATTGAGTACCATATCGGCTTCATCGTCGCCCGGAAAGACGCCTATGTATTGAAAAAATGGGAACAGGGCCTCAATTTTCGCCTACGTTTATATAAATTTTGCCGGGCTAGGGGCCTTAAGCTGAGGCGGCTGGAACGCTGGGACTATCTTGGCAATTCGATTCTTAACGGCTTATTGCGGTTCAGAACCGTGAAAGAATTCAAATCGTTCGACCGGAAAAAAATCAAAGCCCTGCCCGAAGTCAATTTTGCCGCCGAATCTCAGGCAAACCCGGGTTCGGCGAATAGAGCCCGGGTTTGGGAAAGTCACCGCCGTTTATATTGGGGCGCCCGCTTCACCACCCACATATTATATAATTCGGCCGTTGCTATCCGTGGCCTTGCGTCAACCCTGGCGAGCCGTTGCGCCAGGCTTTTATTGGCCGCTTCACCGGCGAGAGCCGTGAGGCCGGGTGAAATATATCGCGATTTTTATTTCAACCGTGATTTGGCGGATTACGCCCTGGAAAACAGCGGCGGCCTTATATCTCTGCACAATTCCTGGACACCGGCAAGATATAAAAACATGAGCCGGGCTGAATTCTTAAGCCAAGATATTACCCTGGCCAATATTTTCAAAAAACTGCTATGAACCTCTGGTTGCCCCATAATCTGCCCGGCCTGGTTTACCAGGCCTTCATCCACGATGGCCGGCGGCTCTACCGCCTCTTGCCTGGCTCTTTGCGCCGCGGCTTCTGGCTGGTCTTCATCGCCCAGGTGCTCTCCGCCCTGGCTGAAACTTCCACCCTGCTGGTCATCTCCCTCTTCGCCCTCAGCGTGGCCGCCCCCGAGGCTGTTTTGAAAAATTTCCTGGTTCGGACGGCCTTGGATCTAGCCCCGGCCCTTAAGCCCTGGTTCGCCGATCCCCGCCGCCTCTTGGCCTTCACCAGCCTCTTGATGACCGTCTTCATCGTTTTCAAGGCCGGTTTATCCATTCTGGTCCAGCGTCAAACCGCCCTGTTCGCCGAAAGCGTCAGCTTCCATATAGGCCGGGAGACCTTGGGGTGTTACCTCAGCCAAAGCTATTTCTGGCATATTTCCCCTGAAAGCCGGGCCGTCATGCTCAAGTTCGGCCAGCGCGGCCGCTTGACCCAGTTCCTGAGGAGCCTTTTACTGCTCTACTGCAACGTCATCTGCTGCCTGGCCCTCTTCGCCTGCCTCTTTCTGGTCGAGCCCAAACTGACCCTCTTGGTGGGCGCCGCCTTCGGCCTGTGCAGCCTGGGCGTCTATATGGGTTTGCGGCCCCACCTGGATACGGCCGCTCAAAAGGCCCTCGACCTGAACTTGGCTGAAAAAGCCGACCGCCGGGCCATGTCCCAAAGCCTGCGCGAAGTGTACATTTATCGCCGCCAGGCGATCATGTTTGAGAAAATGGTAGCCACCATGGCCGCGGGGCGGCCGATGAGAGCCTTCCTGGCCTTTTCCGGCTCTCTGCCTTCCCAGGCCTTGGGCGTTATCGGTTTCGCCACCATCTCCCTTTTGACCATATGTCTTTTGGCCCAGGGCCAGCCCCTGCCGGTCATCGTTTCTTCCATCTCCTTGCTTATGCTCACCGCCTGGCGGGTGCTGCCGGCCGTAAGCCGTATCCTGGGCTATATTGTCAGTCTTCGGAGTCTGCGGCCGGCGGCTCTTAGCTGCCTGGAACTTTTGGAGAACTTCATCACCGAAGTCCCTGAGCCCTTGCCCCAACCTGATCCTGAGTTTCGCTTTGAAAAAAGCTTAGGCCTGGAAGAGGCCGGTTTCACCTACCCCGGCAGTCAGGAACCGGCCTTGGCTGGTCTAAACCTGGATATTAAACGGGGCGAGAAGGTCGGGCTAATCGGGGCTTCCGGGGTCGGCAAGAGCACCCTGGCCCTGCTTCTGACCGGCCTGGTGCCTCTTCAAGGCGGCCGTTTTCTGGTGGACGGGCAGGAACTCACCCCGGCCGGCCGGGCTGCTTATCTTCGCCTGGTGGGTTATGTGCCCCAGAAACCCTTGCTGCTCCCGGGCACAGTGGCCGACAACGTGGCCTTCAGCCAATGGGGGGAAGAATATGAGCGCGAGCGGCTGGAAGAGGTTTGCCGCCGGGCGGCCATGGATTTTGTTGACCCCCAGGGCCTGGACCGGTCCTTGGGAGGCCTCTCCGGGGGCCAGACCCAGCGGGTGGCCATTGCCCGGGCCCTCTTCAGCCGGCCGGAAATAATCATTTTTGATGAAGCCACCAGCGCCCTTGACCAAGCCAGTGAAAACATCATTACCGAAACCATCAGGCAGCTTGTGGCCGGTACCACGGTCATCATAATCGCCCACCGCTTGAGCACGGTGGAAAACTGCGACCGGATAATCTGGCTGGAAGAGGGCCGGGTGAAGGCTACGGGGACGCCGTCGGAAATTCTGCCCCGTTATCGGGCCTCCATGGAAGAAAAGAGCCTGGAATGGGGGCTTTGCGCATGACGCCGAAAATTTCCGTGATCATCGCGGTGTATAACACCGGCCCATACCTGGGGCGCTGTTTGGACAGCGTGACCAAGCAGACCCTAAGGGATATTGAGATAATTTGCGTGGACGATGGTTCGACGGATGATTCGCTGGAAATTTTAAAAAAATGCCGGCTTAATGATCAACGCATCAACATTATTGAACACCCGCAAAATAAAGGACAGGCCGCCGCCAGAAATACGGGAATGAGGGCCGCTTCCGGTGAATACTTGTACTTTATTGACAGTGATGACTGGATTGACCTCGATTATCTTGAAATATTAGTGGGTACGGCTGAATGTAAAAATGTTGATGTTGTTATGAATACTAATATTATAAGGGAATTCGGCAATGGCAAAAGTGAGCGGTCCATAACTGATAATTTCGCTGAACACATAGGTTTAAATAGAACCGGGCCTATATCATTTAAAAATCATATCGGAAATTTTACATATTCGTCCTGCTGTTGTATATATAAACGTTCATTTATAACCGGCATAAACGCATATTTTCCTGAAGGATTTGATTTCAACGATAATTTTTTCCATATAGCCGCGCTTATTAACCTGGATTCACTTTATTTGATAAACTATCCGTCTTACCATTATTTTATGCGCCATGACTCAATATGTGGGCGGGCAAGTTTGTCATTATCATCGTATGACATTATATACATATACGAGATGATATATGACTACTATATAAAAAATAATTTTATTGACCGCTGTAAGTTGAATTTTTTTGAATTATCATATTATATTCCTTTATTCGCCGATAAAGATGAAGCCGTGACCAAAATAAATGAATTATTTAATAAAATGTTTCACGATGTTAGTAAAAGAAGATATCTATATAGGCCGAAAGAACTTAATTTTTTTGACGCGATCGTTATATCAAAAACATATAATGATTTTATAAATAAACATGAAGAATATAAAAAGGCCTATGAAAGGCGAAAAACAATGGCCGCAAAGCTGCGGCGCGGACTTCATAAAGTGGGAACACTTCTGGAAGATATCTCCAGCCCTGTTACAATAAAAGACCAGGTTTTTTGCCAACATCAAGCGCACGGCGATATGGTGTTTTCCAAGAAAAAAATCGCCTTATTGGCGCATTGGGACCCGCATGGCTTGGTGGATCCTTATGTCGTGCGCTATCTGGTCGCCCTTAAAGATATAGGTTATGCGACGGTTTTGATTTCGACCCGGGCCGTGCGATTGTCGGGTGACGCGCTTGCGGCGGCGGACGCCGTTTTATGGCGCGGCTGTTCCGGCTATGATTTCACAAGCTGGAAAGCCGCGTTCGAGTATTATCCAGCGCTATTTGAGGCCCGGGAAATCCTCCTCACCAATGACAGCGTCTTTGGCCCCATGCATCCCTTATCGACCGTGCATGATACGATGGATAAACTGTCCTGTGATTTTTGGGGGCTTACGTTCAACAAAGGCAGAGTCCCCCACCTTCAAAGCTATTATCTTGCTTTTCGTTCTTCCGCTCTCAAAAGCGGAGCTTTCAAGGATTTTTTCAATGCTGTCGACACAGTTGAAGACAAATATAAAGTCGTAACGCGCTACGAGATGGGGTTGACTGTTTGGTTGCAACGCAACGGTTTGAAGGCGGGCGCGTATATCGCGCCGCTTGCAAATTCACCGTCCGGTCTCCGCGGAAAATCGCCGATACATAAATTGTGGCGGCAGTTTTTGGGCGATCTCCATGTGCCTTTTTTAAAACGGAATCTCGTAAGAGATGAAAAATTCAGGTCAACCAATAAAAATTGGGAAGAAATCGTGGCGAAAACAGATTACCCAATTTCTCTGATTCAGGACTATCTGCAAAGAACACGATCTTTTTTCAATAAATGAACGGATATCCGGCAATAGATAAAAATACAGACTTCGCATAAATCATGGAGACGCTGTTATGCGTATCGGTTTTTTCGCACGTGGTTTGTTTCTCGGGAAAGGCGGCATTCAACGCTTCTGCGCTAGAATTTCCCGCTCCATGTATCAACGAGGGCATGAATGTATAATTTTTCATCATGGCAGCGGAGATGGAAAACCTCTTTACCCATTACCAGAAGAGGTGCAAACCTGCGATTTGTCACTCAATGATGTCGATTCACTGCGTAGGGCGAGAGGACTTGTGCGGGATACAAATCTCGATGTCTTATGCGTCATGGCGACCGGCACGATACGCCGCTTTTTTCTCTATATATGCAACAATACAGGACTTCCCCTGCTTATGTCTGAACGTTGTTCTCCATACGAAATTGAAACCTTTTTTGTGAATCGTTGGGAGCGTCTGGCCTGTTTTGCCGCGGCGGATGGTATTCATTTGCTGTCACAAAATTATTTGCCGTCCTTGCCGGCCTTTTTACAACAGCGGACAACAGTAATACCCAACCCGGCTCTACCTTTTGTACCTGTGGATTGGGATAAGGAAAAAGCCCTGCGTAAGCGCTTGTTGAGTGTGGCCAGGCTTGAGGAAAACCAAAAAAGACTATCTCTTTTGATACATGCTTCCAGCTTGCTGGTCGAGGAGTTTCCTGATTGGGATTGGTATATCTGCGGCAATGGTCCTTGGCATGATGAATATGCCGCTCTCATCAATGATCTGGGCCTCGAATCCCGGGTGAAACTTGTGGGCCCTGTCGATGACGTGGAATCTTGGTATATGTCGTCACATTTATTTTGCCTGCCGTCCGCCTTTGAAGGTTGCCCCAATGCCTTGCTGGAGGCGCAAAGTTATGGGCTGCCTGCGGTGGGTTTTTCCGAATGCCCTGGAGTAAACGAACTTATCATTCATGGTGAAAACGGTATGCTGGCGCCAGAAATGACTCCCGCCTGCCTGGCTGAAACCTTAAGGCCCTTGATGAGTGATGATTCTTTGCGCCGAAGTATGGGAGAAAAAGCCCGGGAAGCCATGCGTATCCGTTATGACGAAGAGAATATTTTTGATCAATGGGAAGAGATGCTTCAGAAGACCGCGGCTTACAAGAACCGTACACATCTTAATTACCAGCAGTTTACAGCAGAAGAACATACCCAATTGGCCCTGCGGGCTATTCCAAGTCAAGACAGTCAATTTGAGAACTTAAAGAGTGAGGAAGAACAAGCCGAATTGACATTGCGTGCCATCCTGAGCCAGAACAATCCGTTTGTGAGTTTGGGTATGCCCCGAAGCAAAAAGAGGAAACCACAATACCCTATCGAGGCTCGACTCAGAGCTAGATTACGGAAGGGAGTGGTTAATGATTTTTTGCCAAAAAAAACACAAAAAGGCCTCTTATTAATGAATAACGCTGGAAAGGCCAAGACAGTTTCCATTTATTGCGGCGCCTTGAACCCGGGAGGGGCTGAACGCCAAGCCGTTATCCTTGCCAGGGCCTTGTCTTATGCCGGCATTGCCGTGCACATTATTTGTACTAAACTTGATGGTCGGCATGGACATTATCTTGATTTGTTAAAAAATACGAAAGTAAAAATACATGCTTTGAACCAAAAAGATCTCGCGGCCGGAGCCGCGTTTGCCAAAAAATATCCTTCGCAATATCTACCAATATCCAACTTTTCTCTCCATCGTGTCCGGTTTTACAAGTTGCTGGGCAAACTTGCCGCCATTGCTCCGGATATTCTGCATTGTTATCTTGATCACGCAAATTGTATAGGCGGCTGTGCGGGCTTGCACGCTGGAATACCAGGCATATTACTCTCCATACGTAACATGGATCCTAAAAAATCTGGTAAAGCTTATGACGATTGGGTTTTGCCAATATACAAATTCCTGCAACCGCGGGCCAATGTACGCTTGGAAGCCAATTCTCGTCAAGGCGCGGAGGATTATGCGAAATGGCTTGATATTCCATTTGAGAAAATAGCAATAAACCATAATGGCATTGACCCGAATAACTACACAGTATCGGACCAGATGCGACGCGGTAATATGCGCCGTTTGCTGAATATAGGCGATAACACTCCAGTTGTCCTGTATATTGCGAGAAATGTGCAACAGAAATGTCCTGTGGATATGCTTGATATTGCCGCCTTATTGCGCAAACAAATCCCTGATGTGCATTTTTTGGTGGCAGGACGGGGATTTGAACGGGCCGGCAAGTTTGCGCCGATTGTGCGGGAGCGGGGGCTGGCCGACACGGTGCGTCTTTTGGGCCTCAGAAACGACATTCCGGATCTGCTCGCCGCGGGAGATATTTTACTGCTCACTTCACGAGCTGAGGGACTCCCTAACGCCGCTATGGAAGCCATGTGCACAGGGTTGCCCGTGGTGGCGACTAGCGTCGGAGGAGTGCCGGATCTCGTGCGGCATGGGACGGACGGTATTATCCATACCGTGGGCGATGTGGGGGGTATGGCTGACAGTCTCGAACTTTTGCTCAGTGATCCGGCTCTACGACAGAACATGGGGAAAAACGCCAGAGAAAGAATGGTCAATAATTTTACTGTGGACAAACTCGTGAACAGGACGCTCAATCAATATGCCGCGCTGTTGGGACATGAAATTTAAGGGACAGATTAAGATAAAGAAATATGAGTATGTTCTTTGACGATTTACGCCCTTTGAGTGCGGGCTTACCAAAAATAGTCGTCCTGACAGATATTGTTCGGGGATCAATGGAGCGTATTTGCCGAGGAATTATTGGTGCGGGAGCGGATCTTAAAATTATCTGCTTGAATAAGGCTGTATATCATTATGCCGAACACGACCTTATTCTTGAGCCGATCACCTCGGAACTTACTGATAGTGGAAAGTCATTGCATAAGAAATACCTCGCCTTGGCAAAGTTCAAGCTACATAAATATCCAAGCCGCCAAGCTTGGACGGAAAGTTCCATGTTTGATGTCAAACTGGGCGGTGGTCTGGCTGCGCATTCCTGGTTTGCCGATGCTGATTTGGCGTTCATCGGAGGAGCTCCAGGTCTGTTTAATTACGCTGCCATGCGGGATACATTTAACAACAAGGCGGCAGTGTACAGGCTGACGGTTGAGTCTGCTTACACCGGATACTGTCTATATTCTGGAGGATGTGAAAAATGGAAAGATGCAGGTTGTAAAAAATGCCCGCAACTCGGGCCGTCCATAGACGGAAGTGATCTGGCCGCTGAAATTTTTTCAGGTAAACAGGTCGGCTATTCTGGTCTGAACATGGCCATCGTAACCCCGAGCAAATGGATGGGGCAAAATGTTAGAGACAGTCTGCTTCTGAAAGATTTTCCCCAGGTGACCATCCCCACTTCAGTGAATCTTGAAGTTTATACGCCGTGGCCGCGTGAACTCTGCCGCCAGAATCTGGGACTGCCGCGCGAACGGAAGGTCATTCTGTTCGGCGCGGGAACTTTCCGAAGAAATAAGGGCTTCCAGTTATTGCTTGAATCTCTGGAACTGTTGCGTGGACATTGGAATAACGAAGCGCCTATGCTTGCCTTTTTTGGCCAGGAAGCGCCGGTGGACTGCCTGCCGCCGGGGTATGATTGTGTGGATTTGGGCTATCTTGATGATACCGGCAAGCTCGCTGCCGCTTATGCCGCGGCCGATGTGTTTGTTTCTCCCTCCTTTCAGGACAATCTGCCCAATACCGTGAATGAAGCATTGTCCTGCGGCACTCCGGTGGTTTGTTTTGATCGCTTCAGTTCTGAGGATGTGGTGCTGGACGGTGTGAACGGCTATTTGCCCGCACATCCAGGTTTGCCTTTTGCGCCTGACGGCTCGCTATTACAAGACCCTATATATTCAGTCACGCCGGACAAACTTGAAGATTTGGCCATGAAAATCAAACAGACTGTGGAATTGCCCCATGATGAATACACGGCCATGCGGATTCGCTGCCGGGCAAAAGCCATAGAGGATTTTTCACCGGTTTTACAGGCCGCACGATATTTGCACCTATTCCGCCGGATGCTGGGCTTGTCGGAAGTCAAAATATCCGGACTATTTGATACAAAATATGATACTTCACCGGATTAAGGAAAAAATCGGCTTGGAGATTACATTAATTTGGTGATAAATCGGTCTGCTGTGAAAGATAAAAAAGGGAAACGGCCTAAATCTGATTTAATGCCTATGAATTTGGGTGATTATCCACACCTGTTGGCTGAAATCAAGGAACGCATCCGTTCCGCGCAATATAACGCTCTCAAATCTGTCAACAATGAATTAGTAGGCCTGTATTGGGATATCGGGCGGATGATCGTAGGGCGGCAGGAAAACGCCGGATGGGGGAAAGGAGTGGTGGATAAACTGGTTGCGGATATTCACGCTGAATTTCCTAAAATTACTGGCTTTTCCAGACGTAATATGTTCTATATGCGTGATTTTTTTCTGCTTTATAGCCAAGACAAAAGAGTGCAACCGCTGGTTGCACAAATCGGCTGGAGTCATAATGTGGCTATCATGGAGCGATGCAAGGAGGCGCTTGAGCGGGAGTTTTATATCCGTATGACCAGAAAGTTCGGCTGGTCAAAAAACGTACTTATCCATCAGATCGAGAATCAGAGCTATGAAAAGGTCATGCTCAGCCAAACCAATTTTGACGCGACGCTTACTCCGGAGCTACGCGCTCAAGGCAAACTGGCGGTGAAAGATGAGTATATTTTTGACTTCCTTGAATTGGGCGAGGAATATGGCGAACGAAAACTGGAAAAGGCGTTCCTCGCCCGCATAGAAGATTTTTTGAGGGCCATGGGCGGCCTGTTCGCCTTCATGGGCAGCCAATATCGGCTGGAAGTGGGTGGTGACGAATTTTTTATTGATTTGTTGCTGTTCCACCGTAAGCTCAAATCGCTGGTAGCCGTTGAATTGAAAATCGGAAAATTTCAACCGGAGTTTGTCGGAAAAATGCAGTTTTATCTCACGGCCTTGGATAAACAGGTGCGCCAGGAAGACGAGAATCCTTCCATCGGGATCATTCTGTGCAAGGAGAAAAATCGCACTATAGTGGAATACGCCCTGCACGACGCGAGCAAGCCTATTGGAGTTGCGGTTTATAAAATTACGAGGACATTGCCCAAGATACTGCAAGGGCAGTTGCCTTCGCCAGAAGAGATCGCCGCGCTGCTTGAAGGATTGTAAAAATGTTTAGCTTCCTTTGTTACACAGGATACTGGGTTTGTAGGAAGTTACCATCAATGGGTTGCCTGATTAAAAACATGTCGGAGTGATGGTAAGCAATGTCTTTGGAAAAATTAAAAGCTGAAAACACATATTTCAAAGTGTTGCGCCGCCGCTTCAAACAGAATACCGGCGCACCGGATGCGGAAAAATATGTTTTCTATGGGCAGCATTATCCGCAGTTGGATGAATTTTTGTTCAAGCGATATTTTCCGGATGTGAGCATTCGCGGCGTATTTATTGAATGCGGGGCCAACGACGGTTATGCCGGCTCCAATTGCAAATTTTTTGAAGATACCTTGCAGTGGACTGGCTACAATCTTGAGCCAACCCCGGAGACTTTCGCCTTGCTTGAAAAAAAGCGCCCCAATAGCCATAACTTCAACCTGGCCCTTTCAAGCACTTGTGGCGAGCTGGATTTTGCTCTCACAGAGCCTGTTGACAACAACCCTGCCTATCATGGGGCGATAAACCGTGTATCCGGCATAAAATTTTCTGCGGCGGAAGATGAAGCTTATAGAGTACGCGAAATCATAAAGGTTCCGACGCTTACCTATAAACGTTTTATTGAAGATAATCGAATAACATTTGTTGATTTATTTGTTCTGGATACAGAGGGGCATGAAGCTGAGGTTATTGAAGGCATGGCCGGAAGCGCTGTTTTGCCGGCTCTGCTCTGCGTAGAGAATGGCTGGAGTGATGAGATCCGCATGAAACTGACGGAACTTGGTTATGTATTTGATATTGAACATTTCGGTAATCACTGCTGGATTCGAAAGGATTTACTCGGCCTGTTCATTCTGCGTGGGCTGCATAAGAATTTCTGATGGCTACTGCTATACACAAGACAATTTCCATTGCGCAGGCTCAGAAACAAGGCTGCCGTGAGGCTTTTATCACTTATCCCGCCTTGGGAGATCAGCTTCTTTTGCTCTATGCGGCGCGGATAAGACACACACTTACAGGCGAGAAAACATTTCTCGGTACAACATTTCCGGAATTGTTCGAGCACCAGGATTACTGCCTTGTTATTGAAAAACTCAACGCTCTCAATATCGCCTCAATATTTTCAGAATTTGAAGCCGCCGGTATCCTGGTTTTCCCCTTGACCTATTACCAGACTGGTAAAACGGCGGAGGGCCGCCTGCGCTTCAGCCTGCCGCAACGGCATATCCTGGCGGAAATGTGCGCGCGCCTGGGACTTGATGGGGTAATATCGCTGGATCCTGTCTTTGATCTTGACGATAAAGAAAGGAATTTCGGGCGGTTTTTCACGGAAAAGCAGATAGCTGTGAGCAGCCAGGGAAAAGAACAGCGTAAGACGTGGGGAATAGATAAGATGCAGAAAGTGATAACAACCCTGCGCGGCCGATATAATTTTGTGCAAATCGGCGCGGTCGGCGATGCGCCATTGGAAGGCGCTCTGGACAAGCGCGGGGTATTGCCGTTGCGCCAGGTCGCGGCAACACTCTATAACTCCGATCTTTTTGTCGGTGGCATCGGCGCTCTCATGCACTTGGCGCGCGGGGTCGGCTGCCGCGGCGTCATTACTTATTCACGCGCGGAACCGCCTGGTGCCGCTGCTTACCCCTGTAACAGCAACTTGCTTGCCGCCGAAGGCTGCGCGGCTTGCCTGGATAATATGATCAACCCGGATAATGAAGAAGAAGAATGTCTTGATAATTTCAGTTGCATACGCAAGATCAAGATAGATGATGTTTGTTCCGTCATTGAAGCGGCCATGTGTAGTCCTGACACACAGCTTATCTCTGAACAGTCGGCGCTTACCGGCCAGCGACAGAAGCCGCTTAATGCAATGTCGGCAAGGCTATTCAACATAACGCAAAACAAAAGTCTTGCTAAAAGGCGCCCAGAGAGCAAGTAACAAGAAAGGAGAATTATATGCATGTGGTTTTTGCCTTTGCTCTGGTCATGTTCGTTTGGGAAATATTTCCTTCAACAGCATATGCTTACATTGACCCCGGTATTGGGAGTTTGTTGCTGCAGGGCTTGGCTGCTTCTGCTATTTCGGTACTGATTTTCTGGCGCTCCCTGAGACAGAAAATCAAAGATTTTTTCTCAAAAAAATGGTCGCGGTGAAACGATCATGATGTGTGAGCGGACCCTTTCAGGCATTCCTGTGGGCGGTTCTTTTCGTGATCCCTCCGGCCGGGTTTACTTGTGCGAAGATCATATCCAGCGGACTATACAAGCCTCCTACGCCCCCCATTGGGAAGCGATGCTCTCAAACGGTTTTGCCCATGAAGCCGTCCAATCGGGATTGTTGCTTGAATATTCAGAAACAGAGCCGGTTGAAAACTCTTGGAAAAATCTCAAAATTCCCAAACTCCCCTATATAACCTACCCTTACGAATGGACATTTTCACAACTCAAAGACGCGGCCCTGCATACGTTAAAAATAATGAAATTGGCGTTGGAACATGGACTGATCCTGAAAGACGCCACCGCATATAATATACAATTTATTGGCGCGCAACCTGTTTTCATTGACCATCTTTCTTTTGAAATACGTGATTCTCGGGCCCCTTGGGCTGCCTATCTGCAATTCTGCAAACATTTTTTGACGCCTCTCGCCCTTATGAAACATGTAAGTCCCGACTGTGGAAAATTTTCTTCGCTTTGGATAGACGGTGTGCCCCTGGATTTTGCCTCCACATTGTTGCCCTGTAAAACCCTGTTTTCTCCTTCTCTCCAAATCCACATCCACCAGCATGCCCGTATGCAGAAAAAATATGGTGATGCCGGGCAATCAGCCCATAAAGCTAAAACTTTGCGGATGAAGGAAAACTCGGTGCCGAATTTGTGTGAAACGTTACGAATGACCATAGAAAACCTGTCGCTTCCGGCGCGAAAAACGGAATGGGTCGATTATTACGAAGATACCAATTATACGGAGCGGGCGGCTGCGGATAAGATGGATTTTGTCAGGAAAACAGCCGGAGCGCATAAAGGGAAATTGGCTGTTGACCTCGGCGCCAATACAGGCACTTATAGCCAGCTCCTGGCAGGCAGTTATGGGTGCGTTCTAGCCGCCGATGTTGACTATATGGCGGTCGAAAAGCATTACCTGATGTTGAAAGAGGAGGGCAACCGCATAATTATTCCGCTTGTTCTTGACTTGTCTGCCCCATCTCCGGCCATAGGCTGGGCTTTAAGGGAAAGAAACTCTTTCAACGAACGCTGCCAGGCCGACTTCATCACCGCTCTTGCCTTGATCCATCATCTCGTTTTTGCCGCTGGCCTTCCCCTTGATAAAACGGCTGAATATTTCCACCACCTGTTAACATACGATGGGCTCCTTGTTCTTGAATTTGTTCCCCAGGAAGACTCACAGGTTCAGCGCCTGCTTGCGGCCAGAAATAATTTTTACCCGACTTACTCCATACAAACGTGTATCGCCGAATATTCACGTTATTTTGATCTTCTGGAGCAACATCGAATTGAAGAAAGTTTGAGAACAATATTGGTTTTCAAAAAGAAAACCTGATATAGAGGGAAATATGTCCAACAACCGGATTGAAAAACTATTCAACTCTCCAGCCACAACATTATCGTTGTCTGCCATTGCCCCATGTTTGTTTATATGGGGTAAAAATTTGCATATGTACACCTGGCTGGAACTAGGATTTTGTTTCACGTTGACATTGATTCTATCTTGTCTGTTTTATATTATTGTCTATTTAATTTATAAAATAAAACTATCAAACCGAATGCAAAAAATACGCAATATTATTCTCTGCGTTGCTATTACAGAAATATTTTTATATTTTTCAGAAATTATAAGACAGGAAATATTTCTTGAATGGAAGATTGGGCTTGTGGTTAAAATTGCACTTTTTATTATATTGCTTATTATTGTTTGGCTGAAAAGTTATAAGCCGCTCAATATATTTTTGATAGTCTTTTCGTTAATATCGGTATTTACAGGAACAATTAATGCCGCAGAAGACTTTTTTGAAGAATCTTCTGATCTGAAGACATATAAATATACTTTGCGGAAAACTCCGAATATATATCTTTATGTTTTGGAATCATATCATGATTTTTCCACAATACGTCAGGCCTATAATATTGATACATCGAATTTGGAAATTTTTTTAAATGAAAACGATTTCGTTATTTATGAAGACGCTCTCTCAAACAGCAGGGTCACACTAAAATCATTGGCAGACCTATTTTCCATGCGGCTAGATTTTGGAAAAGAAAAAGGGAACGATGATACTGATAGATCGATACGATATCTTATTGGTGGAAATTACAGAAATATGGTGTTAAAAAACCTCAAAGAAAATGGTTATTATACGGAATATATTTTACGAGGAGCTACTTACTATATTTTGGAAAAAGGTGCTTATCTTGACGCAGAAGATGCTAATCTTTTTGGTCTTAGGTTGTTGCAACCTCTGGTTGATGTTAATAAATCATTTAGGAAATTATTACCAAGGCCTACCACCCGGACCAATATGGCATTAGATCAGGTTATCCCCAGATTTGTTGATGAAAAAGCAGACATAAAAGCGCCCTTATTTGTATTTTTTTTCGGCGGAGCACGCCATACTCCGGCTGGCAAAGGGCGCGGCAGACATTTATGGCGTGATAGTGAGAAATGGGTGGCCAGTGGACAATACCAACAGGCAGTGGAAAAAAGCAACAGAGAATTAATGCGCGTCGTTCAACATATCATTAAGCGCGATCCGGAATCTGTGATAATCCTGCTTGGGGATCATGGGAGTCATCGATTACGTGATTTGCAGAGCCCTACTTTAACCGAGCTCGATAATACGCTTAATTCCATTGGGGAAACACTGGAATCTTATGTAAAAGACCATTGCGGCATTTTGATGGCTGTGCGGATGCTGGATGGGCGAAAAGATATTTCTTATGGGCTCCACATGAGTCCTGTCAATTTATTCAGGCATATTTTCGCAGCCTTGAATGAATCCCCTGATTTTCTCAAAGACAGGGTGCCCTCAGAATCAAAAATATACGGACGTACACTTGCTCGCGATGGTAAAGTTTTGCGTGAATGATCAACCCCACGAATTGGATACAGCATATGTCTTTGCATTAGGGTAGAGTATGAACATATTGGTAACAGGCGCGGCGGGGTTCATCGGTAGCCATCTTTGCCGGGCACTCCTAGGGCGGGGGGACCGGGTTATTGGCTTGGACAACTTCGACTCCTTCTATCCTCGCGCCCAGAAAGAAGACAATCTGGCCTTCGCCGCCGAAGCCGGGCCGCTTGAATTTGTGAAAGGCGACCTCAGGGAAGCGGAAACTCTGGACCGTTGCCTGACCACCGGGACCGGAGCCCCGGAGGCGGTCATCCACTTGGCGGCCTTAGCCGGGGTGCGGCCCAGCTTGGGTGATCCGCTACGTTACCAGGATGTCAACCTCAACGGCACGACCCAATTGTTAGAAGCTATGCGCCGTCACGGAGTCACGCGCCTGATTTTCGCCTCGTCCAGTTCTGTTTACGGCCGTAACTCCCAAATTCCCTTCAGGGAAGATTGCCCGGTTGACAGCCCTATATCGCCTTACGCGGCCACCAAGAAGGCGGGCGAATTATTGACACACGTTTATCACCATCTTTACGGCTTTTCCGTCCATTGTCTGCGTTTTTTCACCGTTTACGGCCCCAGGCAGAGGCCTGACCTGGCCATCAGAAAATTCGCCGAACTCATAAACGCCGGCCGGCCGATCACCATTTTCGGCGACGGTTCCCAATCCAGGGATTTCACTTATATTGACGACATTGTGGCCGGGATTTTAGCCAGCTTGGACCGGCTGACCGGTTATCGCGTCTTCAATCTCGGTCGGGGCTTGACCGTATCCGTCATTCGTTTGGTCGAGCTCCTGGGCGCGGCCTTAGGTCAGGCACCGCTCATTGAAAGACGCCCTCCACAGCCGGGCGACATGGGACACACCCAAGCCGCCATTGACCGGGCGGCGCGGGAACTTGGGTTTAACCCGGCTACCGACTTGGAGGATGGATTAAAACTCTTCACCGCTTGGCTGACGGATAATAATGGCTATCCTTTAACCAACAGGAGATGAACAATATGTTGACATTCCACACTCTCAATGACAGTAAACGGTTGATACTATGTTTTGCCTTTGTTTTGACCTATACTTTATTTTTCATGTCCGGCCATATTTCACAATGGAAATTCGCTAAAGATACCAGGAGGTATTGGGACCCTAGTTTTTCTGACCCTTGGCGCTCTCACCGAACTCCAGGGCTGAAGATGTATATCAAGGCAATAGGGGCGTATGAGGCGACGAAAAAAATAATGCCTTTAGGCGAAAACATTGAAAAAAGAACGATTATTGCTTTGAATGATGAAGAAGCCAATACCGCGTTTAAACGTATAGCCAATGCCAATTATCTGCTGCTATCAATAAGTATTGCCATTCTTGCCGTGGCCTTAGCTTGCCATATATCCTTGCCGGCAGCGATATTTATGCCGTTGATATTTTTACATTTGACTAAACTGCCTTCTCCGAGCTTAATCTTGGCTGACCAGCTTGCCGCGATACTCACGATACTTTTTACCGCCATAGGTTTGTTCTTTATCAAAAACAAAAATTTGGTTTTTCTTTTTTCAGCTTCTCTTTGCGCGGCCTACGCCTTTTTGGTAAAACCGGCCATGATCACGCTTGTTGTTATTGCCGGCATTCTCATTTTTGTCTCGCTCATATATTCGTACAACGATAAATCAAGGAGAATCAAAATTGCACTTATAGGAATATTTTTTAGTATATGCGCTTTAATATGGCCCATAAATCTTTATATGAAAGGCGGACTATTGGTTATTAACCAAATGAGTGCTAGAACTGAAACTATGCGCGCTATGTATCTTCTACAGCCTGGAGATGAGTTGCTCTTTTCAGATCCGGCTGATAAAAAACTTGTAACTGAATTTTTGCGTCGAAAACCAAATGTTGATCGTAAGCTTGATGAACTCTACTTCCAAGATGGCCGTGATAATTATTCAAAAGCTTTTATATATAAACACTCAACAAATGCATATAGGCGTTTTTATAAAGAAGTTTTTCGAAAAATCCGTTCGGGTGTAAAACTAAATATGCTGGAGTGGAATAAAGTTTCCAAATCTGTTTGTAAACCAATAATAGCCGCCCATTTTGATGAAAATGTAAAAGTTATTGGCAGAAGTTTTTTAACCGCATTCGGCTGGTATTATGACTACAATCAGTCGCCGTTTAGTAATAATATTCTGAGAAAACACTTTAACCATAAAATCAGCTTTGCAGTTTATATAGGCATATTTTTAGTGATTTTGTCTGCTATGGCCGTAGGCCATAAACCTATGCGATATGTTGTTATATTCGTGGCCTGTCTTCACCCGTTAGCTTGTCTTTTAAATAGTATTGGTTATACGGTCCTGCAACGATACGCGGAAACAACAGAATGGAGTTTGTTATTAGCCTTCATGCTTGCGCTTTGGAGTTTAGCTGTAAAGATATCTCATAAACGTACAGAGCCTGAAAAGCTTATATCCGTCGGGCAAGGTGAAGCGGCATGAATAATCAGGGCGGCGTATCGCTGGTTATACCGGCCTTCAATGAAGAAAATGGCCTCCGGCAAACTCTTGAGGATTGCCGTAATTGCTTAAATTCTCTAAAAATACACTTTGAGATTATAGTTGTGGATGACGGTTCCACCGATGCCACGGCCTCCATAGCAGAAGGCGCATCAGCCAGAGTAATACGCCACCCCGCCAACGGCGGCTATGGCCGCGCCCTGAAAGGCGGCATCCTCGCCGCGCGCTACGAAACAATCATCATTATGGACGCTGACGGCACATATCCGGTCCATTCCATTCCACTTCTATTGGAACATTACCGGCAGGGTTTTGATATGGTCGTGGGTCAGCGAACTGGAGAACATTACGAGCAATCCGTCTTCAAATTTTCCCTGCGTCGCTTACTGCAGTTTCTGGTGGAATGGTCCTGTGGAAAAACTATTCCCGACATAAATTCCGGTTTGCGCGTCTTCGCTCGCACGCCGGTCAAGGCTTTTTTTCGGCACCTCTGCGATACCTTCAGTTTTACCACCTCGTTGACCCTGGCCTATATGATGACCGGGCGCTTTGTGGCCTATGTGCCCATTGCCTATGCGCCCCGCGTGGGTTCCAGCCATGTTCGGCTACTTAAAGATTCTTTGCTCACTTTGGGCTACATCCTGAGACAGATTCTCTATTTCAACCCCCTTAAAATATTTTTGCTTTTTTCCTTGATCTGGCTTGGTATCGGACTTAGCGGGTTTATTTTCTTTGCGCTTACAAGGTTGATGATTAGCTATTATTTTGGCGTACTCAGTCTGTTCGGTGCTTTTCTTATGCTTGGCATGGGACTTCTGGCGGAACAGATTCGTCAGGTTGTTATAAGCATAAGTGACAACAAAACAATATTTGTTCAAAAAAGTGATACCGAATCAAGTGCTACCCCTCTCGTCGGCAAACGGGAGAACGATCATGGTTGATCAGGGAACAGAGGGACTGCTTTCCCCTTTTTTGCGCGGCAAAGTTTTGGATGTAGGGTGCAGCACCTACGCCGATATAGGAAGGGCGGTCAAGGCACTTGGGTATTGCCCGACCATTTCCATGAGAGAAGGCTTGGAACGGTTCTTGGCTTGGTTGCGCTCGGCAGGCGACTGTGCCGCTTGTGGATGAAAAAAATTGAGTTGGATGATGCCGATAAAAAGCTTGCGGAACAGTTTTCTTCTCAACTATCTATTTTTCGGTGGGCTTTCCACGCTGTTCAATATTTTTATCTACAAAATCCTACTCATTTGGTTGTCTTACCAGATAGCTAATATCATAACCATTATTATGGTGAAGATTTTCGTTTTTGTCACCAATAAAAAATATGTATTTAAGAGTCTGACCTGCCGAAAAGAACTTTTATCGGAGATTTTGAGGTTTTTCATCGCTCGGGTGGGGATCGGTCTGATGGATTTTTTCGGGGTCATTTTTCTGGTCGAAGTGTTGGGTTTTGATGTTTTTTACTCCAAAATTACTTTAGTCGTCGGAGTAGTGCTGGCCAATTTTCTTCTGAGTTGGTCATTTGTGTTCAAAACACGCACTTCTAACCGGTCTGAGTGAAACTGAATCAGATCAAAATAGAGCTGAAATGACGGACCTGGGATTAAAAGAAGCTAAGAGAAAGGAGAGATTTGAATTATGTCTCCTAAAATATTAAGATATTTCAATTTGCTTTGGAAAACAAAATTTGGTCTTAGTTTATCCTCCATTGGAGTGCTGAATTATTTTAAATTTTTTATTCGAAGAAGAACGCCGGTAATCTCTCCTTCGCAATTATCTCCTGTTAGATTGACTTTAATGGTAACTATGCGATGTAATTTTCGGTGTAAGTTTTGCGTAGAAGGGTTACAAAATATCCCTGGCGATGATTTGGCCAGAGCTAAAGAAAGAACTAAAATGGATATGACGCCAGAGATTGGCGCCAAAATTATGGATACAGAAATTGCCCAAAAAACCCTGGTTGTAGTTTTGAGTGGAGGAGAACCTCTTCTTAATAGAGACATTATTGAAATAATCAAGGAAGTCAAAAAAAGAAGAAAGTTGTGTGGGATAATCACCAATGGATCATTGCTGCCACTGCATTTAACCGAACTTGTCAAGTCTGGTTTAGATGATATACAAGTGTCACTGTATGATCACTATCTCACCTCAATAAAGAAAACTCTTCCAGAAATATGCAAGGTATTTCCAATCAACGCGTCATATGTTTTATTGAAATCAATTCTAGATCGTTCACCTGAAAAAATAGAAGAAATCATTGATTTATGCGAGGATTCAGGATGTAATTCATTAAAATTCAATATATGTGTTCCATATAACAATGATACTTCGGAGACAATATTTGATGATAATGAAGCATATAAAATACTGGTTTCAAAGATACACCAGAAAACAAAAAAGTTAAAGACACGTATATTTTTACCGCAAGCAGTATCAAGAATAATAAAATCCAGAAGAGAAAAAAAATGCTATTTGCCTTGGCAGCTACTTTTAGCGGATAGCGCTGGCAGAATGACAATGTGCTGTGGATTTGAAATGTTAGAATCCCCAATGGATTTGTTCGCGGAATCCAGTGACAAATCATATAACAGCCATATTCTCCAAAACATACGAAAATGTCTCCTGGCTGATGATGCCAGCATTGATGAAAGATGCCGGCAATGTCCACATAGATCAGGATCATTCGCCTCTCGGGTGTAATACCGAATATGTGTACAAGTCAAGAACTCGCCTAACACATTTAAAACCTTATGCCAGGAGTTGTATTATGATAAGCCACAAAGACGGTTTCGGATCAGCAGAACATGAAAAACCTTTACGCATACTTCTTCGATGTGTGACTGGAAATATAAGTGAAAAAGGCGAAAGAAGCTATCCACTTGGATTACTGATACTTGTCGCTGCAGCGAGAAAGCAACTTCCCGATTACGAGCTTGACTTCCGCGTAGAATTCAAATCATCTCTTTTTTTCAAGTCATTACAGACGTTTAAACCACATCTGGTCGGTATCAGCTCTGTTTCTATGTATTGGAGCAAAGCAGTTGCAGAAGGTAACATTGCTCATGATTTGGGAATTCCAGTAATTTTTGGGGGAATCCATATTTCGTTGCTTCCGAAGTCGCTTCCCAGGTATGCGATAGCGGCGTGCATAGGAGAAGGTGAAGTCACTTTCCCCGAAATGATACGTGGTTTTATTGTGGATAAACTTACAGAATCCAGAAAACAAATCAAAGGGCTTGCGTATTGGGAAGAAGACCGCTTAGTGACTACTGAAGCGCAGCCGTTGCTTGATAATTTGGATGATTCCCCCTTTCCCGCCTATGATTGTCTTCCACAAAGCTGGATTGAGACGTTGATTACTTCGAGAGGCTGTCCTTATGATTGTATTTTTTGTAGCACTACACGGTATTGGAAACAATTGCGTTTACATTCTGCGGAACGGGTAATAGCAGATGCTAGCCATATTATTACCGCACGAAAACCAAAGCTCCTCATCTTTTCTGATGATCTCTTTGTCGCCAGTAAACGGCGCCTACTGGCTATAGCAGAAGGATTTAAAAAAAAGGGAATACTCGGTTCAGTACCCATGTCTTGTTCCGCACGGGCGAATCTTATTGATGATGAAGTTGCCGAAGTACTGAAGCATATTGGAATTGTCAATGTCGCTTTCGGCTTTGAATCCGGAGACGTGGAAACTTTGAGGTATCTTAAAGGGACTAACGTAACTGTTGAGGACAACTATAGAGCCATTGATATCATGCATCGTCACAACATAAAAGTGCACGGATTCTTTATAATTGGAGCGCCATTTGAAACCAAGGAACAAATTCAAAATACATTTGCCTTGGCCAAAAGAACGGACACCTTCGATTTTTCCTTCTTGACTCCATATCCCGGGACTCCTTTGTGGGAATTAGCCAAAAATAAGGGTATGGTAAGAGATAATATGCCGGATTGGTCCATTTTAGACCGAAGTGCTCTAGCCCATCCTGAGGATGTAATAATGCTTTCGGAAAAAATGAGGCGCAATGAACTTTTGGATATCAACCGAAAACTACGCCGCCTCAGATTCTTTCATAATGCCGTGCATATGATTGGGCATCCTCTACTTCCAGCAGCATTGTCTCAATTTTGGAATATCGTCAAGACAATGATGAAATATAAAACATTTTGAAATCATATGGTTTAATTTATGAAAAACGTTCTTAATGGCACCTCTAAAAATCCGCGTTCCGTCATTGCGAGCGAAGCGAAGCAATCCAGAAATTTTGCAATACCAATTATTTACCTGGATTGCTTCGTCGCTGCGCTCCTCGCAATGACATTTTTTAGAGGTTCCCTTAAAGTAAAGTCCTCATTCCAAATCAAACAAAGCTTGGACGACTTTGAGACAGCCTGGGGGGGCTGGGGTGGCGAAGCTCCCGCCAATGCCTTCCTTCCCCTTGGTTGGAAAAAAAACGGGCCTGTGCTATAATTTGAATGATTCAAGAGGTTTTTATGGAACCGTTGTCACCTAAGAATGACCTGGTTTTCAAGCTGCTCTTCGGGGTACCGGCCCGCTTGAACCTTCTGCGGTCATTTCTCCAGGCCGTCCTGGATTTGCCGGCCGAGGAATATGACCGGCTGGTCATTGTCGATCCCCATTTGCCCAGAGAATACCCGGAAGACAAGCTCGGAGTCCTGGATGTCAAAATCCACACCACCACGGGCAAGGTCATTGACGTGGAAATACAAGTCGAGCCCCAGAGTTATATTTGGGAGCGAATCTTGTTCTACGCCGCCCGCCTGACCACGGAGCAGTTGAAGTCCGGCGTGCCTTATAAAGAGATCAAGAAAGCCATAAGCATAGTGATCGTGGATTGGAACCTCACCTCAAAAGATTCAGGTCATTACCATAACCGGTTCCGGCTTTATGATGAAAGGACAGGCTGCCGCTTCCCGGACCTGTTTGAAATAAACACCCTGGAATTGCCCAAGCTGCCCAGTGAACCGGATGGGACCGCATTGTATAACTGGCTGAGGATGTTCACGGCCAGGACAAAGGAGGAAATGACGATGGTAGCCAAAACCAGCCCGGACATAGCCCAAGCCGTGGGCGTCATAATGGAACTGAGCGAGGATGAGCGCACCCGTATGTTGGCTGAGGCTCAAGAGAAATATCGCCGCGACGAGGAAGCCCGGCGGGAGTATAGGTATCAGGTCGGGCGACAGGAGGGACGGCATGAAGGACGGCAGGAAGGACGGCAGGAAGGACTCCTTGAAGTTGCCAGGGCCGCTCTGCAAAAAGGCCTCTCCCCTGAAGATGTGGCTTCTTTTACCGGCCTTTCTTTAGATGAAGTGAGAGCCCTGGCTTCGGATCTGTCCAACAGCCATTGAGGCCTTGGTCAATGGCTGCGAAAAAGACCTGGATTGCTTCGTCGTTCCGCTTCTCGCAATGACGGAGTTTGGGCGCCGATAACCTTAGGCGATAGATGTCAGGGCTTGACCACCAGCTTTTCCAACCCCATATCCTCATTATTCTTGACAAAACCGGCTTCCTGGGCCTTGACCTCATGTGTCTATAATGCGCGCCCCAATGCCCGGGGGCGCCAGGGGCGCCGTAAGGGGGCCGGCAAAAATTAAGTTGTTTTATGAGCCGAACCCTGCTAAATTTATCAGGTATTTCTTGACCCGTACGCGACACTTTGGGGAGGTAGTATGCCTTATTATGCGTGGAAGGGGATCGGCAGCAAGAACCGGAGGCGGAAGGGCAAACTGGAGGCCACCGACGAGCGGCAGGTCGAAAATTTTCTGAAGCGGCTGCGCATCACTGATTACACGATCAAAGAGGCGGCCAAAGACGTCACCCTGATGAAGCCCAAGGTCAAGCCCAAGGACCTGATGATCTTCACCAGGCAGTTTTCCACCATGATCGACGCCGGCCTGCCCCTGGTCCAGAGCCTG
>JGI24704J35079_10000239_pt1 | contig 27081 bp, 21 predicted proteins | sample TergutNt197P3_FD_35079 | JGI IMG/M metagenome (IMG submission 35079)
CGAGCCTGTCAGGCGGCATCCCCGAATCGGTGCGGAATACAACGGGATGCACACTTGAAGGAATCATGCGCGTAATCATAAAGCAGATGGGCACATCCACAAAGGTGATGATGCCGAACACCGCCGCATAGCTTGCGCGGCGCTCAGGATCATCAATGGCGTTGCGCAGGATAAAATAACCAATCACCAAAAGCATCAAAATAAGATACGTGGTCAGGCGCGGCTCCCATGCCCACCATACACCCCACTCAAAGCGTGTCCACAGCTCACCCGATGCCATGGTGCAGATGATAAAGACGAGCGCTACTTCGGTGACGACCTTAGCACAGGTGTCAAAGCGCGCTTCTTTTGTCATGAGGAAGCGAATGCCGTAATAGGCAGTAAAACCTAAGGCAAGCATCGAGGCGATGGCAACGGGCACGTGGAAATAGAATATCTTTTGCGACAGCAGCAGCTTGTTGGAAACCATCTGGTCCCCGATAAGTTCAACGCCGTTCACTGCCGCACCAGACACCAGAGGCGCTATGGTGAAAGTAAGGATAAAGCCGAGAGTCGCCAACAGGGCACCTGTCAACAGCGCAATCGGAGCAATCTTGTCAAAGATTCCTCCCGCTTCAGGCAGTTTCACCGCTTTTTTCGTGTTACTCATAGTTCTCCTTATCTGTTTGACGCTTATTTCATCGCTTGTTTGAATATGGATTTTACGCACTTATGACGAAATCGTATAAAACCCAGCTCAACAGTATCATGATGACATCATATCCCCCCGCAAGCGCAAGCGCAGGAAGGTAGACATCCATAGTCCATTCGCCGCCCACTATAACTGCGGTGGTGGCAGAAACGCAGGCGTAGAGCAAAGGATAGATAAGCGGGATGAACAAAACTGCCAACATGACATCTTTGCCCCGCGTGTTGATAGTGATGGTCGACAGAAGCGTACCTATGCCAGCAACGCCAATCGTCCCCACAAGCAGCGGAAAAACTATCATCCAAAACGTTTCTGCGGGAGTAGTCGTTGTGAGGAAGAAGAAATAGAACAGCGGAATTACCATGATTTCAACCGCGAGCAAGAACAGCAAGTTTGAGCTTGCCTTTGCAAGAAAGATGACCGAACGGTCAAGCGGAATGAGCAAAACCCCTTCAAGGCAGCCGTTTTCTTTTTCGTGAGAAAAGGAACGGTTGAGCCCGAGCAGTGAGGTAAACACGATTAACACCCACAAAAGACCGCCGCCCATTTGCAGGATGTCAAAAGAACTTGCTGTTTGCGCCAGAGCAGCGCCAAACACAATTAACACCAACAGTGAGTAAATACCCATCGAAGTCAGCATTTCTTTCGTGCGAAATTCCTGGGTAAGGTCTTTTTTCAACAAGGTGAGGTAGTGGTGAAAGCCCGTAGGGCGCACTTGAGCACTTGTCGTACTTACCGCGTTTGTTGAACCTGTCGCACCTGGTAGGTTTGCCATATCACGCCACCCCCATGCCCACGGTTTGAGCGTAGAGCTGCGAAAAATCGCTGAAATCAAGGGAGTTTTTTTCGTCAAAGGCAACGACCGTACCTTTTGAGAGCACGAGCGCGTGCGTACACATGTCAAAACCCTTGCGTAAATCATGGCTCACCATGATAAAAGTTCTGTCTTTTCTTACCGCTTCAATCAAGCCATCGAATATCTCGACCGCATGGGGGTCAAGCCCCGAATAGGGCTCATCAAGAAAAACGATAGCTGGATCATGAATCAGCGCGCGCGCAATGCTTAGCCGCTGCGTCATGCCACGGGAAAAGGTGCGCACCACATCATGCCTGCGATGCTTCAATTCAACCGAATCAAGCATCTCAAGTACCCTGTCCTTCGCGTTTTCAATGCCATAGAGCTCGGCGACAAAAAGCAGGTTTTCCTCTGCCGTTAAATCAGGGTAGAGCATGGAATTGTGTGATATGAGCCCGATATGGTCACGCGCTTTGTCGGGCTCTTGTTTGATATCGATACCCAGCAGCCTTGCCGAGCCTGAAGTTGCCCGCGAAAGGGTGGATAGTACACGCAACAAGGTAGTCTTTCCCGCTCCATTAGGACCAAAGATTGAAAGAAATGCGCCTTGAGGAATCGCAAAACTCACGTTGTCGACCGCCTTGCGGTTGCCAAAAGTCTTGGTGAGTTTTACGACCTTTATTGCACTCGTTGCAGCGTTTTTCTCCATTCGGTATCCCAAGCCTAGGCTTTCGTGTCTTTCTTATCTTTTGCAGAGGCCTTTTCAGTTGGTTTCTTCGCTGCAGGTTTCTTGGGTGCTGGTTTCTTGGGTGCCGTCTTTTCGGCAGCCTTTTCGGCAGTCTTTTCGGTGGTTTCCAGCACCTCTTTTGCTTCTTGTATTAAATCATCCGAAGATTTCGGCTTCTTTTTGCTTTGTGCGGAAGTACTCTTGGTTTTAGCCTTCGTTTCAGCTTTGGCTTCAAGTTCAACCTCAGCCTCAGCCACAACTGCGCCATCAACCTCAATCTCAGCCTCAGCCTCAACAACATTGCCGACATTGTCGTCCTCATCGCTGTCAGAAATCTTTGCCAAGCTAGGACGGCGCCCTATGGTTGAAACAAGCGCACCAATCATCAGCAAGCCAAAACCAACCCACACAAAACTAATCAAACGATTGATTTTTACATCCAAAGTAAAGGCTCCCGCATCATTTACGCCGCGATAAACCACGAACAAGTCCTCGGTCGGGAAAGAAGAAACCCCCGCAATCAGGCGCTGTTGCATGGTTGTTTGGACAACCTGAATCGTAGGAGCAACCGTTTTTTGGTATTCACCGTTCTTGTATACGTCAAAGCGAACCGTATAAAAAACCTGTTCACCTTCATTTTGTACTTCAATATTATTGTCTTTGTACTTTAAGGTATAGTCTTTAATGTGAAAGTCATTAGCAGCACTATCGGTTTCTTCGATATAGCTGACAATGTCGGTGCGCTCGCTCACATACATGGACGAACCAATCAGACCCACTAAAATGATGGACATCGCCAGATGAGATATGAAGCCGCCATAGGTTGATGCCCTATTCTTAAGCGCCGCGAAGAAAGCCGCAAACACATTGATGTCATGGGCTTTCGCATAGCGTCCCACGTTGCGCCCCAACATGAATAACGCGTTGAAGAACAAGAGGCTTGCCACCAAAAAGCCAATAACTGCAAGCCCGTTATAGTAGAAAGATGGTCCTTCATCAAGCAAGCCCTGTGCAAGTACGCCGCCCGAAGAAATCGTTGAGTTATAGGCAGGCAGCAGCGTCGTGAAAAAGTACACCATGAGCACGATGAAAAGAACTAACGCAAAAAGTGCAGGGATACGTGCCCGCTTCAAAAAACGCGCGCCGTCGGTTTTGCCCCAAGACAAAAGCGGACAAACTGAAAGAATGAAAAGATACAAAATGCCCAAAGGACGCGCGATAGCATTATAGGTACCCGCCGAAAGGCTCATTCCACCAAAGGGCAGCCAGGTGGGAAGTGCTGAAGAAATCGTAAGATACGCCAGCAAAACAGCGCCCACTATCATAATGAGGTTGTTGAGATAATAGGCAGCATTCTTCGATACTAAAGAATCAAAATCGTCTCCATCAACGTCATCAGCACTGAAGTTTCTCCAGCGAACAGCAAGCCCTGCGATGCCGATAAGCACCGAAGCAATGATGAGGGTCAGGAACAAGGCGAGAGAAACCGTATCGCCATCAAAAGCATGAACCGATTCAACGATTCCCGAACGCGTGATGAAGGTTCCCAAAATGACAAAAGCGAAAGCAAGGCAGGCACACATAACCGCCCAGCGCTTGAAAGCGCCCCGCTTGCGATAGACCGTAAAGCTATGGATGAGCGCTACACCCACCAACCACGGCAAGAAACTTGCGTTTTCCACGGGGTCCCAGCCCCAGTAGCCGCCCCAACCTAATACCACATACGCCCAAATCGCGCCAAGTCCGATGCCGATACCTAAGAACAACCAAGAAAACAGCATGATGCGCATAGATTTTTCCACCCATGCCTTTGAAGGGTCGCCCACAATCAGCGCTGCAATCGCATAGGCGAACGGAATCGTCATACCCGCATAACCGATAAAAAGCGTCGGCGGATGAACCGCCATTGCCCAATGCTCAAGCAAAACATTCATGCCCCAATAACTCGCAGCAACTCCCGTGAGGTTTCCCGCAGCATCAAAGTGCTCAGCCGCCATGGCAATAAACGGCATGTTGGACTCAGAGAACAACAAAACTCCCAGAAAAGCCGCAAGAACGAGTTGCGACATAAACAGGGCGGCGTTGTCAAGTTTCTCAAGCGCCTTCATGTTGCGAATAGCAACAACGGTGTTGAAAATTGAGATCAAGCCCGCCCAAAAAAGCAGCGATCCTGCTCTGCCGCCCCAAAGACCTGACAGCTTAAAAAGCCACGCCAAATCGCTTTCGGACGTCGAGCGATTTTGAACGACATATTCAATGGACGTGTCTCCTGTCATGAAACAATAGACCAACAATCCACAACAAAAGACAAGGGCAACCGTTGTCAATATCGTTGCAATATGCCCGCTCCACGCAAGGGTATCAGAAAGACTCGCTTTCTTCTTTGCGGTAAAATGAGCAACCGTAAAACACGCAAGGGAAACCGCTACCCCTGCAAACGCTACTAAAAGTCCAATCAAACCATAAATCGACATGTTTTCTATCCTTCCAAAGCAACATCAGTTGCAATAAATTTGCCTTGAGCATTCAAAGACCCTGTTATTACCAGCGTGCTTCCTTCTTGAATATCATCGGAAAGTGCCGCAAGATACTCAATTGCAATTTCTGCATTTCCTTCTTCATCAACAAGAACGAAGCGGTCGCCCTGCCCTGCCGCGCTCAGACTTCCTGCCTTAACAACACCAACAATCTTAAGCGGCTTGCCGATGACTTCTTCGCCATATTCAAACAAGCGCGCAATCGAAAGCGCATTTGAAGCACTTTCATATTTCGAAGGGCATTTCGTTACCAATTCGCTCGCGTACAAAACGCCGTCATCACCTATCCTGCCCGTGCAAATAGCCGTGACATCATTGCCAAACGTTGCAGAAACACCGCCCTCAAAGACTACCGACAAATGCACGGTAGGATTACCTTGGGGGTCATAAATGGAAAACGTAAGCGTATTTCCCTGCGTAGAGAAAGAGTCCTCGACAACATTGCCTGAAACTTGGATTTTCTTGTTGACATATTCCCCACTGCTCGCTTCGGCGACGCTCACGTTTGTTGCAGCAGAACTGCCACCGACCAATGCGAGCACCACCACGAGCACGACTATGATGATGCCTGACACCACAATAAGGCGGCTCCTGGTTTTTGTATTCACGCTTTCCTCCTTGCAAACACACTTATTGTATATTCCTCAAAGTTTCAAAGAGGGTATTGCATAAAAAACGAAGAAATTTGCAGCGGCATAGTCAATTCGATTGACTCGATTGACTCGATTAATTCGACTAATTGACCGCATACTGCATTTTCTTGTCGTATGCACTACCTTCTTTGAAGCTTGAAAGAAGCCTATCAGAGCGCACGTGCAATCTGATAGGCTCTTTCTCAACACTCACAAACTATTCTTTTGCACAACGCTTCCAAGCGCTCTTGGAAGCGTCTTACCTTACAACGCACTGAGAAAACTAGTTTGCAACAGGTTTATCCAACTTTAATGATTGAACAACCGTAAGCCATCCGTCAGGAACGGGTGCATCAATATGGCACTGCGTGCAGTAATTCACTGATGCCCGATGGGCTTTATGGCACGTGCTACATGCTTGCTCTTCGTGCTGTGGTTGTTCCTTCTTTTCCTGCTCGGTCACAATCCTGTGAGGGTTGCGCAGTTCGTCTGCCATTGCCTTGCTCAAATCTTCGCGAGATTTGATATCGGCTCCTGCGGACGAAACATGATGGCAACTATCGTTTAAGCAGAACTGTTCGGGCTCTATGCCACGCGCTTCAACCAAGTTTTCTAAATCGCGCTCATACAGAGGCTTTTCATAGCTGCCAGCGACCCAGTGCAAACCCTCGGTGATTTGTTCCCCGATACTCGGAACATGACAGGCAAGACAATCGACGTCTTTTTCCTTGTGCGCAACTGAAAGCATTGCGCCTGCATTCGAGACTTCATTGCCCCATTTGTCAATGCCAGGCTGACCTGACGAATATTCAAAGGTCTTACCGTAGGGATCCATGGGCGTATGGCAAATAGCGCTACAAAAACTCGGTTGCTCGTGCCAAAACCAAAAACCTGCACCAGCGAGGATGAAAACGGCAAAAAGAACGCCTAAAACGAGCGGCAACTTCTTTTTCTTTTTCTTGGGAGAAACTTCCTGTGCGTCGTCGGTAGCGTAAGAATCCTCGGAACCATCAACCACGGCTTCTACTTCTTCAGCCACAGCTTCACTTATGGTTTCCTCTTTGCTCATACTACCTCCTTTCCTTTTTAGTCGTAAATCTCTACCGTGCTTTATTGTACCTTGTAAACACAAAATACCTGCGGAACACCCGATGTACGGTAGTGATAAAACCGCAAAAAACCTATCTTTCACCTGAGGTGATTATGATACAGAACATTTATTTTTGCCTTTTTCGCTTTAATGGTTGGCGCGTCTTTGCAAAAACAGAGTGCAAGGAAGTCTGCCAAACATTGCCGCGCTAAATGTTACAAAATAACAGGCACTTTTGAAGTTACACAGAAGAAGGGGCGCATGTGCGCCCCTTCAAGAAATACCTGAAGAAAGTTTTACTAAAAAACTTCTTACAGCAGACCCAGACCCTTGTCTACGGCAGCTTCTGCTTTATCAAGCGTAGCAGCAGTGAACTTAGGATTGTGGGCGCCATCGCTGTTCTCAACGAACACGAAGTCCCAATACCATTGAGATGCGCGCTGGAGTTGCTGGAGCTCTGCGAGCTTATCGCCCTCAAGGGTGCCAGCCTCAACCGCTGCGGTCATATCATCAGCAAGCTTAGCAATCTTGTCACCAATAGAAGTGATGCGCTCAAGCCAAATTGCCTGATTCTCTTCTACTGTCTTAGCCAAGTCACCGTGACAAGCGTTGCACTCTGCTACGAGGTCAGCGTTCTTCAGCGGGCTTTGCCAGAAGTGAGAAGTGAATTCGGTGCCGTCAGCTGCAGTTGCTTTGCCCATATGGCAATCGGCGCAACCATAGCCAAGACCAGCCATGTTACCCTGAGTGGTGCCGCCATAAACGGTCTCAACTTCAGGATGCTGAACCTTGAGCATCGGAGATTCGGTTACAGGATAAACCCAATCCTTGAAGCCAATCTCGTTGTAGTAGTCGAGTTGTGCTTCAGGATCCATGGCAGCAAGGCTGTCGTAAGGATTGGTGGTTCTCTTGGTCTCAGGATTGAAGTAGTACTCGTTGTGGCACTGACCGCAAAGGACAGCACTATCGGGGAGTTTACTTCTGTCTGCACCAATAGCATCCAAGAAGAACTGTGATTGTGGGTTAGCCAAAGACTCTGGATCGTTCCCATGACAGTTGTAGCAGCTGATAGGCTCGTTCACGAGAGGACGAACATCCGCAAACGGCTTTGAATATTCCGCAGGATCGTCCAGGTTCACCATAGCGGTGAATTGCGGGGTCTTGCAGGTCAAGCAGTTTGACAGCGTTGCATCGCCAACACGCGGGGTGCCGCTAATGCTGTCAAGTGAATACAGGTGAGATGCTGCTTGATTGTATCCCTTTGAGAATGCCATTCCCTTATACAGGGTGTTAATGACAGGATACTTGTCAAGGAAGCTCACCTTGGTGCTGGGGGAATTCTGCTTATTATCCATGTAGCTTGCATACTCATTAGGATAAACATCTTTCCAACCATCAGCAGTGATGACGTTGTAGTCAAAATTAGCCGCATCCGGCATTTCAACTTCAACGGCGGGTGGCTCAGGATCCGGGGTCTCCACAGGATCTGTCTGACAAGCTGAAAGCCCTGCCATAAGAACCATCGCGAAAATCACGGAAAGAACCAGACCTAATTTCTTTCTTTGAAGTGCTTTTTCCATAGCATCTCCTCCTTAAAATCTTTCCTTCATAAATGCTACACAGAATCGTCCTAAATACATAGGGACAATTCTGTATAATTTGATAGGGACGATTCAAAAGGATGGATACCTATGCATGTAGATTCAGAATTGGACATACCTCTTTATCTGCAAATATATGAACAGTGCAGAAAAGAGATAATCGAGGGAGTTTACCCAGCAGGAGAAAAGTTACCGCCCATTCGCAAACTTGCTGAAGAGTTACGGGTGGCGCGCAACACCGTTGAGTCTGCTTATCGTCAACTTGCGCAAGAAGGTTTTGTAGCAAGCAAATCGGGAAGCGGGTATGTGGTCGAAAAACTCAACCTTGACGATATGGTTTTCGCTGCCAACATCAACGATAGCTTTAATAGGTATGCAGACCACGAAAAAGCGGTTCTTTCTTCCTTTCCTGAAATACCCGAAAAAAAGTCTTACGAATACGATTTTTCTTATGGGAACCTCTCCGACAATGCTTTCCCCGTTGAAACTTGGAGAAAGCTCACCACCGACGTGTTATATAGTACCGAAATTGCCGATGCCAGCAGGTATAACGACAATATGGGCGACTTTCTTTTGAGGCTTAATATCGCCAACCACCTGCGCAAGACACGCGGCGTTCACTGTTTTCCTCAGCAAGTCGTTATCCAAGCAGGAACGCAAGCGTCGCTTCAAAACCTCTTGACGCTGTTTGACCCCGCAAAAGACCGCATAGCTATGGAAGATCCTGGCAACGACGGCGTACGGTTGGTGTTTACTCATAATAGGTTTGAAGTGGTGCCCTGCCCCGTTTACCAAGGCAGTCAGGCGTTTTTTGACGCCCTTACCCATAGCGGGGCACGCCTGGCGTTTGTCACCCCCTCAAACCAGTTTCCAACTGGGACGGTCATGCCTGTTCAGGGCAGGCAGCATCTTCTCGACTGGGCGCGCACGAATAATGCCTACATCATCGAAGACGATTACTGTCGTGAATTCCGCTACAACGTGCGCCCTGTGCCAGCCCTTCAATCGCTTGACACCTATCATCGGGTGATTTACCTGGGAACCTTTTCCCGTGCACTTTCTCCTGCGATGCGTATGAACTATCTCATTCTCCCACCTGAACTCCTGAAACAGTGGACGGAAGTATTTGCGGGATATTACAGCGCGGTTCCTTGGCTTTCGCAGGTCGTTTTGCGGCGCTTCATGGAACGAGGGCATTGGGATAAATTGCTGCGGCGCACCCAAACGCACAACAAACGCAAACGCGAACTGCTGCTGGCGGCACTCCGAGAGCATATGGGCGGCAAGATTACCATCATGGAAAGTGGAGCAGGGCTTCATCTTCTTTTGGGGGTGCGCGATGAAAGGAGTCAAGATACCCTGATTGTCGAAGCCGAAAAAGAGGGTGTGTGCATTTGCGAGACCGACAAGTATTGGATAGAAAAGCCTCATCCACTCGAAAACTACGTGCTCATCGGGTTTTCCGCCATTGACGAGGATAGAATCGCCCCTGGTATCGAACGCCTGGCGCAAGCATGGTTTGGCTGATACCTGCGCACACAGCACACAGGGCACGAGTACGAACAGGACATGAGAGCGACAGGCGCACACGGCATGCGGCGTGCGCGGCCATGCGTGGGCATCGTGCGTGCATGTTCAGGCATATGTCTACAAAAATATTCCCTTTACGTAAGATTATCAATGCGTTATAATAATTCTTCCCAATTCGAAAGATTTTCATCTAAAAGAAGATTTCATACCTTTACGTAAGAAAACGGAGGCATCATGGCGAACAACCCTTTTGAGAAAAGAAATGATTCCCTCACCCCAACACGCGTATTTAGCATGGAAGAAATTGGTGCAATACTTCGCCTTCGCCGCAAGGAACTCGGCTATACCCAAGAATATATTGCGTCGCTTATGGGCACTAGTCCGCGACTCATAGGGGAAATCGAGCGCGGACGGGAAAGTGTCGGCATTCAAAAAGTGCTCGATCTCACAACTGGTCTTGGAATCGACATCACGCTTTGCGTGCGCAGCAGATAAGAGCGACAAGGAGAAGCCCATGCACAACACCTTGCAGGTTTTTCGCGAATATGCTGGAGACTACCAAGCCGTAGGTACGCTGCAAACAACAGACGAAAACACGGTTTTTACCTATACGAGCGAATATCTCTCAAGCCCTAAGGCAAACCCTCTTTCTCTAACCCTTCCCTTGCAAAGTGCAGCTTTTAGCGTCAAGCAAACGCAGGCATTCTTTGAAGGATTGCTTCCCGAAGGAGTCATGCGAGAATCGCTGGTACGGCTCCTTCGCGCAGGAACAGCTGCTTATCCTGAAATACTTGGGCGTCTTAACAACGAATCTTCTGGGGCCTTGATATTTTCTATGAACGACAACATCCTTGCTACCAACCGCTCTTATGCCGAATTTTCCTCAGAGGACTTGGATGCTTTTTCCCAGCAACCCCAACGCGTTGCCCTCGATTCAGGAATGGCTTCTCGCCTTTCGCTTGCAGGAGCGCAGATAAAGCTCGGTCTCTACCACAAAGGAAACAACCCTTTGAACGGCTGGTTCATTCCCTTGGGCTCGGCTCCGTCAACTCACATTCTCAAAGCTGCAGACGGTTCATTTCCTCACCAAACTATCAACGAGGCACTGTGCCTTATTGCGGCACGAAATTGCGGCTTCAACGTAGCGCGGTGTTTTCTTATTCCCACCAACAGCCCCGACCCGCTTCTTGCCGTTGAGCGATTCGACCGCATCATCACAGACGATGCACCTGAAATCAATGGCTGCAAAATCCCAAAACGCCTTCATCAAGAAGATTTTTGCCAAGCTGCAGGGCTTGCGCAATACCTGAAATACGAACCAACGGAAGGAAATTACCCAGCACTAGCCAGCCGCTTAATAAACCATTCGGTAAAAAATCCTTTTGGCGACAAGATGATGTTTTTTGACAGGCTCTTGTTCGATTTCCTTATCGGCAACTGCGACAATCATCTCAAAAATCATTCGTTTCTTTGGGATTTTCACTGGTCAGGATGTGAACTTTCGCCCCTCTACGACATCACCTGCACCACCATATATCCAAAACTCGCAAGAGAGATGGGGGTTTCGCTTTGTGCCAGTCGGCGAATTGATGACATACGAACAAAAGACATCTTGTCGAGTGCCCAAAATATGGGAATTGCCGAAAAGCTTGCACGAGAGCGATTTGCTACCTTGCGTGAGCGTTTTTCGAGCGCCCTTGAAAAGGGGTGCCAAGAACTTCTCGAGCAAGGATTTTCTCCCGCTTCAGAAGTGGCAAATTCCATTTCCGAAGACGCAGCAAGTCGTCTTGCTCTTAATATTTAAGCGCCTTGGGGGAATTTGACAAATAAGGGCTATGTGAGAAAATACACTTCCGCGAAAGCGAAGCAAAATGGGGATGTAGCTCAGCTGGGAGAGCGCAGCGTTCGCAATGCTGAGGTCGAGGGTTCGAGCCCCTTCATCTCCACCATTAAAATCTAGCAGATATGGTAACGTATCTGCATTTTTTTTGTTACAGAAAGAAGGGCTCGAACCCGCGAGGGGAAAACAAGCAAACAAATCCTTGCAAGAATCTAAAAATATTTGTTCTTGTTCCCATTGGCATAAAGAACGTGATAGTATTCGCATCATAAGATATTTGACCGTTGTTTATGCCGATGATACGGCGATTTGACACGAAAGGAAAAGGATTCACTATGGACAAATTCTTTAAGATTTCTGAACGAGGTAGTTCGATTTCAACCGAGGTCGTGGGAGGTTTAACCACCTTTCTTGCCATGGCATACATCATTGCCGTGAATCCTGCCATTCTTGGCGCAGCAGGCGTGCCTTTCAACGCGGCGCTCACCGCCACCTGCTTCGGCGCAGCAATCATGACGATTGCTATGGGTCTTTTTGCCAACCGACCTATTGCTCTTGCTTCAGGCATGGGCATCAACGCGGTTGTTGCCTTCGCCTTGTGCCTTGGCGTGGGCGTTGATTGGCGCGTTGCGATGGCGGTCATCTTCGTCGAAGGTATCGTTATCTTGATTCTCGTTCTTTGTGGGCTGCGCGAAGCTATCATGAACGCAATTCCTGATGCCCTTCGCCGCTCTATCGCTATCGGTATCGGTTTGTTCATCGCATTTATCGGTCTTAAAGGTGGCGGACTCATCATCGCTGATGAGGAAACCTTCCTTACCATGGGAAGCCTTACTAGCCCCACCGCTATCGTGGCGATTGTTTCGATTCTGCTCGCCGTTATTTTGACCGCCGTTAAGCTTAAAGGTGCCTTGATTATCTCGATCATCACCGCAACAATCGTGGGAATCCCCTTGGGCGTTACCGCCATGCCGACCGATTTAAGCTTCGCTCCCGATTTTTCATCCTTCGGAGCGCCCTTCCAGATGACTTCGGAAGGAACCATGGCTATCGTACAGCTCGTTCTTCAACCGGCGCTTTTGATGTTTGTGTTCAGCCTACTCATGAGCGACTTTTTCGACACGGTCGGAACAGTAGTTGCCGTAGGCAGCCAAGCAGACTTTGTTGACAAAAAAGGCAATGTCGAAGACGTTAAGGAAATCCTCATAGTTGACTCTGCCGCTGCTGCAGTCGGTGGTTTGGCGGGAGCCAGTTCGATTACTTCTTATATTGAATCGGTCTCAGGCGTTGCTGCGGGTGCGCGCACGGGTCTTTCTAACATCGTTGTCGGTCTTGCCTTTATCCTGTTTGCCTTCTTGGCACCAGTTGTTGGCATGGTAAGTTTTGCGGCAACCTGTGGAGCCCTAGTCGTAGTCGGCTATCTTATGATGTCAGAAATCAAGGAAATCGACTGGAGCGATATCGCGCTTGCCTTCCCTGCTTTCATCACCATCATCGGCATTCCGCTCACGTATTCGATTACCAACGGTATTGGACTTGGTTTTATTTCCTATTGCATCATCAAGACCGCACAAGGCAAGGCAAAAGACGTAAAACCGCTTATGTGGGTTGCTGCGGCGGCATTTTTGGCAACCTTTATATTCGCCTAGGTTCGCATAGGGAGCGCCCTTTGCGAAATGTTTAACAACTCGCCGATGATTGCCCCGATGATTGCCCGATGATTGCCTTAGGCGAACAGACGCGAGAGACGCAAACATCCAAGCTGCATGCTTTCGATTCCCTGCATCCGACAATACAGCTTGGGTGTTTTGCTGCCATTCTCATATTGACCATGGTTACTATCCACCCGATATTCCTCGCGCTATCCTTTGTTGCCGCTTTTTCGTTTTGCGGTTTTGCGCGCGGTTGGAAAACGGCGCTCGCAACTCTTGCCTGGCAAGCCCCTTTGGTTTTGCTGTGCGCTGCTATCAACCCCCTGTTTTCAAGTGCGGGCACCACTACCCTTTTTCACCTGGGCTCAAAAGCCGTCATGGCAGAAAGCGTTGTCTTTGGTGGCTGCATGGGTTTGATGCTTGCCGCAGTCATCTTGTGGTTTTGCGCCGCGTCGGCGGTTCTTACCTCGGACAAAGTGATGGCGGTGCTTGGCTCTAGGCTACCCAGCATTGGGCTCATGGTTTCCATGACGATGCGCCTAGTACCCCAATTTGTCGAACGGGGGCGCTTAATCGAAGGCAACCTTCGGGCGGTTTCGGCAGCTGCGCCACAAAACTCTCAAGAAGTGGTCGGGGGGCGCATTCGCCTTGTTTCCACCCTCATGGGTTGGAGCATGGAAGATTCTCTTGAAAGAGCCGATGCCATGAAAGCCCGCGGATGGGGTGCCACAAAGACAAGAACCACCTACAAACGCTATCAGTTCCGTCGCTTCGATGCGGTGGCGCTTGCTCTTTGTGGCGTGCTCGGCGCTCTCAGTGCTGTCAGTGCTTGGCTGGTTTGTTCACGCTGGCAATTTTACCCCGCTTTAGGAAGCCTTGCGCCGTGGTGGGCTTACCTGCCCTTTGCGCTGTTCATGTTTCTTCCTCTCCTGGCCTGTATAAGTGAAAACGTTCGAGGGGGGAATGGGAGAAACTTGCTATGAATGCCCTTACCATAAGCGACTTCACGTTTTCTTACCCAGAAAAAGACCCCCTCTTCACCGACGTGTCTCTCACACTTGAAGAAGGGTCCTTCGCGCTCCTTGTCGGGCGCACTGGCTGCGGCAAAACCACGCTTTTGCGCGCAATTAAGTCAGAACTGGCACCTGCGGGAAATCGGTGCGGTTTAATTGAGGTCTTTGGACGCAACACCTTCACTTTGACTACTTATGAATCGGCGAGCATGATTGGACACGTCGCACAAAGCGCCGAAAACCAGATAGTTTGTGACTCCGTCTGGCATGAACTTGCCTTTGGCTTGGAAAACCTCGGTGTTTCGCAAGCAGAAATGCGCCGCCGCATTGCCGAAGTTGCTTCCTTCTTCGACATCGAATCATTGATGCACGCCCCTGTTACAAGCCTTTCAGGGGGGCAAAAACAAGCCGTTACCCTTGCAAGTATTTTGGTAATGCAGCCAAAACTGCTGTTGCTCGATGAACCAACGGCGCAACTTGACCCCGTTGCCGAAAAGAACTTCCTTCACGCGCTCTTTCGCATCAACCGCGAGCTGGGTATTACGGTTGTCGTAGCAACCCACGCACCTGAAACCATGCGCGCCTACGCCCATGAAGCGTTTTGCATAACCGATAAACGCCTCGAACCCATCAGTTTAGATGAATTCGATTTCAGCGACTTTGTCTTTGATGAACAGGGGCATGGCGAACGTAATCATGACGAAAGGGGGTATGACGAACCTAATCATGGTGAGCGTAATCATGGCGAACGTAATCATGGCGAACGTAAGAAAAAAGCGCTCGCCGAGCTATCCGAAAACAACACCGCCCTTTCGCTGCATGACGTGTTTTTCCGCTATACCGCCCATGAGCCGTGGGTGTTGCGCGGGCTTGACGTGGACATTGCTTCTGGCAGCATCCATGCAATCATCGGCGCAAACGGCTCAGGTAAATCAACGCTGCTACATCTAATCGCAGGCATCCTCAAACGGGGACGCGGGCAGGTTAAAAACAAACTTTCAGCAGCACAAGCGCTTCTACCCCAAAACCCTAAAGCGCTTTTCGTGTGCGATTCGGCTTATGAAGAATTGCAAGAATGGCAAAAACGCTGCGGCTACACCGAAGCGAGACTTGCCGCGACCTTAGAGCGCTTTGGTCTGAGTGCGCACGCAGATCAGCACCCCTACGACCTCAGCGGCGGACAACAACAAAAACTTGCACTCGCGAAACTTTTGCTTACCAATCCTGATTTGCTTTTACTTGATGAACCAACCAAGGGGCTTGACGCTACGGCAAAGTGTGAAATTGCAGAAATACTGCTCAGTCTGCGAGATGTGGGAACAACGATAATTTTGGTTACTCACGACCTTTCCTTTGTCGCCTGTGTTGCCGACAGCGCCACCATGCTCTTTGATGGACAAGCGACCTGCACCGAAGCACTCCCCGACTTCTTCGCGCAAAACATCTTCTACCGCCCCCGCGTTGATGCTTTCATGCTTCGTTGGCGCGAACACCAAGCGCCCCTGAACAAGGGTGTGCACGCAGCAAATCGAAGCACAACAACAGGTGCCACAACAGGTGCCGCACCAGGAAAAAGTGCCTCAGAAGGTGNAAAAGCGCCTCAGAAGGTGCGCACGCAGCAAATCGAAGCACAACAACGGGAAATGCACCAACGTCAAGCATATCGGCGGGGGATTTTCTTTAGATGAAACAGCTTTTGAAACAGCTCGAAATTCCTGCTCTTGTTGGCGTGCCTGTTGTTTTGCTGCTCTGCGCCTTTTTCCGCGTTGCACAAACGGCAGTCTTAAGCCTTGGTATTGTGTTGGTTGCCCTGCTCATCTTCTTCGTGAACTACGAAACAGCCAAGCCTGCTCTTCGCCAGATTATGCCCACCGTTGTGCTGGGTGCCTTAGCGGCGGCGGGGCGCATACTTTTCGCCCCCATCCCGAACTTCAAGCCCGTAACGGCACTTTGCATCCTTGCAGGAGTCGTATTCGGACGGCGCGCGGGGTTCATGGTGGGAGCCTTGGCAGCTTTGGTCTCGAATTTCTTCTTTGGGCAAGGGCCTTGGACGCCCTGGCAGATGTATGCCTGGGGAATGATTGGATATGGCGCAGGTATGCTTGCTGAGCGCGGTTGGTTCAAGCACCCCGTTGTTTTATATGGATATGGCTTCTTATCTGCGATAGCATACGGCGTGCTTCTCAACACTTGGCATGTTATCGGATTTGTGAAACCCTTTACGTGGCAGGGCGCCTTGTTGGCATACGGTGCTTCCCTACCCTTTGACGCGATTCACGCGGTTGCAACCGTCGCTTTTTTGCTGGTGATATTTGCCCCATGGCGCAAGAAACTTGAACGTATCAAGAAAAAATACGAACTGTAAGAGCAGTTTATAACCGCAATTCTTCAAAAATTATTAAAAGGACTTGGGGAAGTCTTAGGTAAAGAAACTCTTAAGGTAAAGAAATTCTTAGGTAAGAATAGTCTCTTCGACGTTTTCCTCAAGCGCATACAAAAGGGTCTCGGGCGGAGTTTCTTCGATGAAGGCTTCAAAGAGCGGTTCTCCGCTTTGGCTTAGTTCCACCATACCAGTCAAAACGTCAACATACTGATATGATTGGCGCGCTGTTCGTCCTCGTTTGCGATCGACTTCCATGATAAAAAGTTGAGGGTGCACCTGCGTCAGTACCCCTTCGCTTTCAACGATTTTTGAGCGTCCCATGTTCGCGCGCACTTTAAGGCGCTGACCGACGAAATCATGTAACGTTTCACGAATAGATTCTACAATTTTTGCTTGTTTGGCTAAATCCATGCTCAAACCTTTTCTACCGCATGACACATAAATATCAGCCGGGAATTGTATCATACTCGTCAAGATTTTCATAATCTTAATCATCGCTTCGGAAAAACTCCAAGTAAATTACAAATATTCCCCGAATTGCGATAGGCAAGAAAGCATAATGCGAACAAAACGTGTAGCAAGGGAAAAGCTAGCGTGCGTTCAAAATGTTGAGGCGTTTTGCCAAAAGCCCTAATCTGATGAAATCTGCTGTTGAGAGCGTTTCACCTCGCCGTTTCGGGTCGATTCCCGCTTGCTCAAACAACTCTTCTAAGGTTTCGGTGAGGCTTGGCTGACTGGTCGAAGAAGCCCCTTTGAACTCCTTGAAGTCCTTGGAAGCCCCTGCCTTTTGTGTGCGCGCCTCGAAATAAGATTTGCAGGAATTGAGGATGGTTTTGCGGCGATTGGCGAATGCAGCATCAGCCATCATAGCAGTGGCTTGCACGACTTCGGCAGAAAGCGACACGCCCTCTGCGTCTTGGGGGCGACAACGGTCAAGACGCAAAACGGCGCTGTCAACCCGTGGGGGCGGAAAAAAGTTTTGTGCCCCTACCGTAAATCGGTCGGTAGGGCGAGCAAACAACGAAAGTTTTACGGTGTAGGAACCATAGGTCTTTGTTGACGGCTTTGCGCACATGCGGTCTGCAACTTCGCTTTGAACCATCACCGTAGCACTTTCCAAACTTGAAAAACGTTCAAAAAAATCAAGGACAAGCGTTGCTGCCACCGCATAGGGAAGGTTCGCAACAAACTTATTCGGTAAAAAGGGCAGGTCGGTTTCGCTCAGGTTTAGAGCATCTTGGTTGAGCACCGTGAGATTTTCGCCGTACGCAGCACAGGTATCAGCAAGAACGGCAATAAGGTCGCTGTCGCGCTCAACCGCCACAACCGAAGCTGCTTTTTGCAACAAAGCTATGGTCAGAGTGCCGATTCCTGGTCCCACTTCAAGCACCTTATCTTGGGGGTGCAGCGCCGCAACATCACAGATGCGCTTGACGACACCATCGCTGATAAGAAAGTGTTGCCCGAGCGCCTTTTTGGTTGCAAGCCCATAGGTTTCCAGCACGGCTCGCGTTGTAGCAACCGAGGTGAGGAAAGACAGCTTATCCGCCATGATTTTCCTTGCATCTCTCTCCTTGGTACGCCGAAGGGTTTTTCCAGCGATAGGCTTCAGGGCAAGCGACAAACGTGTCAAAATCTTTTCGGTCAAGCCCTACCCCGCTATACACATCCTCTAAGCAAAAACCTGCAATCGCGAAGGCAGAACGCGTGCAAACCACCAGTGGCTCAAACCCGTGCGGGTCAAGCCCATCCCCTATAACGAACAGGCGCAAGGTGCGTTTTTCCTTTTGCACGCTTGCTGCTTTGTTGGCAAGGTAGGTGTGATAGTACGCCTGCAGCCTATCGAGCAGTGCTTTGTATTGTGCGGGCGGACCAGCAAAATAAACGGGTGCTACCACCACGACCTCGTCAGCTTCATCAAGCACGGCATACAGTGCCCGCATATCATCATCAATGACGCAGCGCGGTTCATCCCTGCACCAATCACACGCATCACAGGGCGCTATTGTGTGTTCGGGAAGAAAAAACGTGGATACGTGTGCGCTTTCATCTTGCATCCTAAAGCGCACAGCTAGGCGCTCAACAAGCTGCGAACAGCGCCCTTGTCTGCGCGGTGAAGCTGAAATGATGAGCCTATTCTTCACGTCGCCCTCCTTCACGCCTCTTCTATGCGCCATCGTTTTCTGAGCGCTGCCAGGGAGTCGATTCCCTATCAAGAAGATCGAGCGTATTTTGGTAAATCTCCGCAAGAAACTGTTGGCGAGGCTCGCCTGCCGCGCAACCAAACACCGCCGCAAGGCACTCTGCCGTGAAAATCGTGTGTTCGGGCGAACACCCCATCCCCCGCAGCGGTTCGGGGGTCATATAGGGCGCATCGGTTTCGGTCACCAAACGATTGCGTGGAACCTGCAATGCCGCTTCGCGCACATAATCGTTTTTCTTGAAAGTCAAAGGACCGCCAAAAGCAACGTAACACCCGCGTTCAACCCAAGGAGCAAGCACGTCTTTGTCAAGGTTGAAACAGTGAAGCAAGGTGCCCGCTTCGGGGAAGCCCTCTTCATCCATGATAACAAGTGCTTCTTCGTGCGCTTCACGCAAGTGGAGAATAAGCGGAAGCCCCGTAGTATGCGCCAAAGCAATCTGTCTGCGGAAAACGTCGCGCTGCACATCACGCGGGGAAAAGTCATAATGAAAATCAAGCCCCACTTCGCCAATCGCGCAAGTCAGGGGGTTTTTCAAGCGGGATATAAAAAGAGCCTCTGCCGCCTTGGTATAGTCTTTTGCGTTATGCGGGTGACACCCAATAGCAACCCTCATGCGCGGAATGTCAGGCAGGGGCGTGAGAGAATCCGTGTTTTCCTTGTCGTTTGTTGTGGTGTCTGCGTCGACGACCTGTACGGCGTCGGCGACCTGTACGGCGTCGACGACCCGCGTTGTATCACTTTCTGCGGCATCAGCTTGTGCTGCCCCGCCTTCTGCTGCGTCGCCATCAGCTTGTGCTGCCCTGCCTTCTGCTGCACTCGCTGCAATGATTTTCGGGAGAAGAACACGCGCCTGTTCACGCCAGGTTTCTGCTTGGTCATAAACAGCAAGATTGTCCTCGTCCTCACACATATCCACGACACAGCAAATAAACCCGAGCCCGTGTACCGCGCAGCGCGCCAAGGTAAGGCTCACGTCCTCAAACATCTCAAGATGTGCGTGGGTGTCGGCAACTAAAGCCTCAAGCGGCGGTGTTGGAGGTTCAACAATGCGATATCCGCCACGTTTTTTCTTCGTGCGAAAAAGCGTATCAAAAAACAACGGGTCATTAGATCGCATGAAAAACCTCCTTCCTGTTCGCGTTTTTTGCTTGCCAGTTCTTACTCAGCGGAAAAATCAATGGCCTCCACGTCAAGGCGCGGAAAGAGCGCCTCTCCCGTTTCCACCGTGTTATTGGCCAAAAGCCCTCCCCATGTGCAGGCTGTTTCAATATCGGTTACAGCGGTAATGTCGCCTAAGTTCAGCCGTCTGAAAACCTCGGCAGAGGTGTTCGGCATGAAGGGAGCCATAAACAGCGCAATAATACGAATCGCTTCAAGCGCGTTATAGATTACTGCCGCGAGCGCGGGCGCATCCTCTTCCTTTTTCGCAAGATTCCACGGAGCAGAATCTTCAACATAGAGGTTCACGCGGCTTGCCAACTTCTGCACCGCGTTGACCGCCCCTGTAAAATCAACCAGTCCCAGGCACGCATCGTATTCTTCGTACAAGCTATCGGCAATTTCTTTGAGCGGGTTGTCTGCGGCAAAATCAGGGGCTAAGGGCACTTTGCCCTCGAAATATTTCCCCGTCATATTGAACACGCGCGAGCAAAGGTTTCCCCAGGTGTTCGCCAAATCGGCGTTATAGACCTGCACCATGCGCTCAAGCGAAATTGAGCCATCATTGCCAAACTGCACATCACTCATGAAGTAGTAACGGTAGGCATCCACTCCAAAAACGCTGATTAAATCTGCGGGTGAAAGCGCGTTACCCTTCGACTTCGACATCTTTTCGCCCTTCGTGAGCAAAAAGCCGTGCGCGAACACGGTGTTAGCAATCGGCAAGCCTGCCGCCATAAGCATCGCAGGCCAGATAACGCAGTGAAACCGCAAGATATCCTTGCCCACAAAATGATATTGCATGGGCCAAAACGCATCGAACTCGGTGGCGCGGTCAGGATTTCCGTACCCAATACCCGTGATGTATGCCAAAAGCGCGTCTGCCCACACGTAGGCAACATGCCCTTCGTCAAAGGGCAAGGGCACGCCCCAGTCAAAAGTCGAACGGGAAATCGAAAGGTCTTTTAGTCCCCTACTCACAAAAGATACAATTTCATTGCGTCGGGTTTCGGGACGGATGAAGTGCGGGTTTTCCTCATAAAAGGCTAACAGCTTATCCTGAAAATCCGACAGCTTGAAAAACCAGTTTTCCTCAGTGGAAGTTTTTTGCACGGGGCGCTTACATTCAGGACAAATCAACGTACCTTCTTCGTCCTTTTCCAAATCGCTCTCGGCATAAGAAGTTTCATCGGGCAGACAATACCAACCTTCGTATACTCCTTTGTACAAAAATCCCTTTTCATAAAGGTCATTCCAAAACTTCTGCACGGTTTTGGCATGACGCGGTTCAGTTGTGCGCACGAAATCGGTATAGGTGATGTTGAGCATATCCCAGGCTTCGCGAAAGGGCGGCTCCATCGAATCGCACCACGCAAGGGGCGCCATGTTATTTATTTCAGCAGTCTCAGCTATCTTTTGCCCGTGTTCATCGAGTCCAGTCACGAACGCAACGTCGTATCCGTTCATGCGTTGGTAGCGAGCGACCGTGTCAGCCGCAACCGTGGTATACGCCGTGCCGAGATGCGGACGCGCGTTGACGTAGTAAATGGGGGTGGTAAATGAATAGCTTCCTTTTGACATGCTCTCTTCTTCCTTAGGTATTCCCGCATGGTGGTGTTCCAAAGGGGGTTGAAAATAAACGAGTCATTCCATAATACCCTTTTTCGCCTCGCCTGAGACTTATATCGTAGACAAATCACGCGCTTTCAACAGCTACTAACGACGAAAACTTAAAAATCTTCGCGCGCGTAATTGACTTCTCTTTTCCACGTGATAGACTCTTTTACTAAGTGAAAGCTTAAACCGTTGGTTAGACAAAGGGCGCTTGGGCAAAACGTGCACCTAAGATTTGAGGAGCTCTGCGTTACATGTTTCATGAATTTCATTAAGACGCATCCATACAGAGGAGCAATTTTGTGCGGTCGTTGCTTGTGCGTGGCGCACGACCCCTCCCTTTCTGTAATGCGCTCCTCATAAACCTCACCACCAGAATCACCCAACAACTATATAGTGATTTGCACCCGCTGGTTGCGAATTTTGACCAAATTCCAACTACGGTTGCTTGCGAAAGTAGTTTCGCAACCTGACACTAAAAGAGATACGAAATCATCCTGTTTGCCGTTTTCGACAAGCAGCTTCACATAACAAGGAGTATGTTCACCTATGGCTGAAACGACACAACTTATAAGCGCCTCGGGGCGCAACCTGCCAAGAAATTGGTTCAAAATCATTGCCTTTATTTGGACGGGGCAAGCAGTATCCATGATAACGAGTTTTGCTGCTGGCTATGCCGCCATCTGGTATGTTACCGAAACCACGGGAAGTGCGCTTATGCTGGCTGTTGCAAGCATTTGCTTTTATCTACCCCAGGGGCTTCTTTCGCCTTTCGGTGGTGTTGCGGCAGATAAATTCAACCGCAAAACCATCATGATTGTTGCCGTACTGTGCGTCGGCACCGTTTCGCTTATCTTGGGCGTTTTGATTTTCTTGGGCTATGCCTCGTTTACGCTCATCCTTATCATGACCATCGTGCGCAGTGTGGGGCATTCCTTCCGCGTTCCTGCCATGATGGCAGCAATGCCTATGCTCGTGCCCGAAAAGCATCTGTTACGCATCAACACCCTTGACCAATTGGTCGCAAGTATTGCAAACATCGGAGCGCCTGCGTTTGGCATATTCCTCTACACCGTTGTGGGCTTTCATTCGGTGATGTTTCTCGATTTCTTCGGAGCGCTCATCGCGGTGGCAGGACTTTTGCTTGCAACAATACCTACCACTCACGATGATTCTTCGGAAAATCAGCACGTGTTTGCCAACCTTAAAGATGGCTGGCTTGCGCTGGCAAAGCATCGGGGTCTGGTGGTGCTAATCGTCGGCGTGTCTTTGGGAATGGCAGTTTTCGCCGCACTGGGCGCGCTTTTCCCGCTGATGACCTACGACCACTTCAACGGGGACGGCTATATGGCAGCACTCACCGAAGCGGCTTTTGGTATCGGGCTTTTGATAGGCTCTCTTGTCCTTATTGCCTGGGGCGGCGGCAAGCGACTTGCGGGCTTGATAGCGCTTTCATCAGTTATCGTAGGCTCCACCATGGCTGCATGCGGTCTTTTGACTCCCGCAATGTTTAACTGGTTTGTTGCGCTGGCGGGCATTATGGCAGTTGCCTGCGCATGGTTTAACGGGCCGCTTATCACCTTGATACAGCGTGCTGTGTCGGAAGAAAAACTCGGGCGCGTGCTGGGACTTACCACAGCATTGATAGGACTCACTTCCCCGATTGGAATTGCAGGGGGCGGATTCCTTGCCGAAGCAATCGGAGTCGCGCCCTTCTATGCGATTGGAGGCGTTCTTTGCGTAATCATGGGGGTTGCGGTGTATTCGTTTAAGAACGTGCGCGCTCTTGACAAACCCGCCGTTTCAACAATAGAAGAAAACGCCACCTCGTGATACAGTACGCAGCTATCGTCTTTTACGGACGCCGTGCGCGCTACCTTTTCGGGCATCTTTCTTGAGGCGCGCTAACACATCGTCTTCGGAAGTGCCTTCTATCTGAGCGCGCAGGCGCACTACTTGGTCACGCAATTTTGCTGCTTCTTCGAAGTCCATGCTTCGTGAAGCAGCAGCCATTTCGTCTTCCATTGAAGAAAGGATGCGCAGCACTTCTTCGCGCGAAAGTTCGGCGAGTTCTTTGTTCACCTGTTCTGCTGTGGTGTTGCCTACTTCGTCTTGCACATAGCGCATGATGTCGTTGATGGCCTTGCGGATGGTTTGCGGCTCAATCCCGTGTTCGCGATTGAACTCCATCTGGATTTCGCGGCGGCGACGCGTTTCGCCAATCGCCCGTTTCATGGAATCGGTTTCTTTGTCGGCATACATGATGACCTGCCCACTTACGTTGCGCGCTGCGCGCCCAATGGTTTGGATAAGGGAGCGCTGATTGCGCAGAAAGCCTTCTTTGTCGGCATCGAGTATGGCAACCAGTGACACTTCGGGTAAATCCAAACCTTCGCGCAGCAAGTTGATGCCCACCAACACGTCGAATTCACCGATGCGCAAATCGCGCAGTATCTCAACGCGTTCTAAGGTAGCGATATCCGAATGCATATAGCGCGCACGAATTCCCTGATCAAGTAAATGGTCGGTCAAATCTTCTGCCATTTTTTTCGTAAGCGTGGTGATAAGCACCCTTTCGTCGCGTTTTACCCGATTGCGCGCTTCATCAATAATGTCATCAATCTGAGAGGTGGACGGACGCACGATAACTTCTGGGTCGAGCAAGCCCGTCGGGCGGATAATCTGTTCCACCTGTGCTTGGGATACTTTTTCCTCGTAGTCCCCTGGAGTCGCAGAAACATAGACGAACTGCGGCACCCGTGCCTCAAATTCATCGAAGCGCAGCGGGCGATTATCCAAACAAGACGGAAGTCTGAAACCATGTTCGGCAAGCGTGACTTTACGCGAACGGTCGCCCTCGTGCATCCCGCGAATCTGCGGAACGGTCACATGGCTTTCGTCGATGATGCACAAGAAATCTTTCGGAAAATAATCAATGAGCGTATAGGGAGGTTCTCCTGGTGCGCGCCCATCAAGGTGGCGCGAATAATTTTCGATGCCCGACGTGAACCCTAAGGTTTCAAGCATTTCAAGGTCGTAATTCACCCGCATTTCCAAACGCTGTGCTTCGAGCAGCTTCCCTTCGCTTTTGAATTGCTGCAAGCGGTCAAGCAGTTCAGCACGAATGGTAGCCAGCGCCTTGTCAAGCTTCGGGCGGGCGGTCACATAATGAGAAGCAGGCCAAATGGGGAGCATCTCGAATTCGTTGTGCACTTCCCCCGTTACGCGGTCAATTTCAGAAATGCGCTCGATTTCGTCCCCCCAAAATTCAACCCGCACAGGATTGTCGGAATACGGCGGAAACACATCGAGAGCATCGCCGCGCACGCGAAAGGTTCCCCGCTTCAATTCGTAATCATTGCGGTCATACTGAATGTCAATAAGCCCGTATATCGCCGCTTCTCGATCCATTTTTGCTTCTTTGTCGAGAAAGACCGCCAACCCCGCGTAATCCATCGGAGAACCAATGCCGTAGATGCACGACACGCTGGCAACCACAATGCAGTCGCGCCGCGAAAGCAAGGCGGACGTAGTTGCATGACGCAGTTTTTCCACTTCTTCGTTGATTGAAGCGTCCTTTTCGATGAAGGTGTCGCTTGAGGGCACGTAGGCTTCGGGCTGATAGTAGTCGTAGTAGGACACGAAATAGGAAACGGCGTTATGCGGAAAGAATTCTTTGAGTTCTGCGGCAAGCTGTGCGGCAAGGGTTTTGTTGGGAGCCATGACCAGGGTAGGTTTTTGCACGGCTTCGATGGTTTTTGCCATCGTGAACGTTTTGCCCGACCCCGTAACACCGAGCAAGGTTTGCGACCGCAAACCCTCTTCGATACCTTCTGCAAGTTTCTGTATTGCTTGAGGCTGGTCTCCCGCTGGTTCATAGGGCGCAATCACCTGAAAAGGCGTGGTGGCAAGGCGCGTTTCGGGAATTTTCCCTTCCATTTCTGCACCACTAATTTTGGTAAAAACATCAGCAACGTGGACTTCAAGGTCTTTGGGCGAGCCGTTATTTTCTATAACGAAATCCGCCCACGCACGGCGCTGTTCGTTGCTGGGTTGTCGGGCTATGCGGCGCTGCACATCTTGTTCGTTAAAGCCTTTAGCAATAGCCCGATTAACCTGAGTTTCGAGCGAAGCCACCACCGCAACCAGGTAATCGGCAAGATTGGCGTAAGGGTCTTTTTCGCCGTTGAAGGCCGACACCTCAACTACGGCGAAATCGTTGCCCTCGTGTGCTTGTGCTGCAAGCCATGTTTCCAGCTTTTCCAAAATAGCGGGGTGGGTGATTTCGGTTAGTGCCTCGGTCGCTTCCAAGGTAGCAAAAGCATGCGCTGCCAACAATGCACGGCTAATTGTGCCCTCTTCGTCTAAGATATCGTGCCCGAATTCGTGCACAAGGGCATCTTTAATTGCACCATCATGCAAGACTTCATGCCCCACCTCATCAAGGTCAAGCATCGGGATGCCAAGGGCAGCAAAGCAACGCGTTACCGTTGATTTCCCCGACCCCACAGAGCCTATGACAAAGATTGTTTTCATGAAAGTCATACTACCACCAACGCTCGCGGGAGCTATCCTCAAACACAAGATTTACCTTGTTGGGTCAGTCTTGGATTAGCAAGAAACAATTACGCCCGAGCCAAGGAGAGTTTCTCCCTGATAGAAAACCGCATATTGCCCTGGTGCTGTCGTTGGCTGGGGGCTGCGTAATTGCACTCGAACATGCGCGTGTTCGTCGGCGGCAGCTGCGCTCGCTGCATCGCCTCCCTCAGCTGCAACATCAACGCCGCCGTCCACGCTACTGACAACACACGCTGCAGGACGACTGCGATACCGAAGCTTCACCATGCATTCAAGGGGTTGCGGCGGCGCGTCAAACGCCATCCAGTTGACCTTACCAACCAACACTTCGCTTATCGTTGTTTCATCGTGAAAGCCCACCACCAATTCCTTGGTTTCCCTTCGCTTCCCAATCACATAATAGGGCTCACCCGCCGCAACACCGATGCCTTTGCGCTGGCCTAAGGTGTAGCGGAACAGCCCCGTGTGTTGCCCGAGAACCTCACCTGCCGCATTCACGATAGCGCCCGCTTCATCCGCCAAGCCACGCTCTTTCAAAAAGTCGACGTAGCCCCCTTTGATGAAGCACACGTCTTGGCTTTCAGGCTTATCCGCCACCGAAAACCCTAAATCTTGAGCGATGATACGCACTTCTGCTTTGGTGGTTCCTCCCAAAGGAAACACCAGGCGCGCCAGTTGGTCTTGGGAAAGCTGAGCGAGCATATAGCTTTGGTCTTTTGAAGCGTCGAGGGCGGTTTTTATCACAAAACGATTGTTTTTTGTAAGGCGAGCGACGCGCGCGTAATGTCCTGTTGCCACCCATGCGCAAGCCAGCGAATCGGCACACGCAATCAGCGAGGGAATTTTACAACGTGCATTGCACGATACGCACGGGCTTGGCGTAAGACCGCTTGCGTAATCGCCCACGAAAGGCTCTATGACCGCCGCCTCAAAAGCAGGAGCACAATCCCACACCACATGTGCTATGCCCAATAAGTCGCATACCGCCTTGGCGTCAGCCTGAGCACCAAGCGCGGTTTCATCGTCGAAGAAAAGGCA
>JGI24704J35079_10000245_pt1 | contig 26712 bp, 2 predicted proteins | sample TergutNt197P3_FD_35079 | JGI IMG/M metagenome (IMG submission 35079)
GCAGGTTGAGNGGAGTGCGCTTGCGCACTATCCCGAAACCAAGGAAGTGGTTGACGAACGAAGTGAGGAACACAGGCTCCGCGACTCGCAGAATCTAGACAATTGATCAACCATGGCAGTGAGAACGCAGAAAGATGGGGCTGAAATAGCTAAAAAACAAGTAATCCTCAAGAAACTTTTTCTGCATTACCCCTTGTGGGGATGGTGTTATCTCGCACAAAGGAACACGATGAGTTTGCAGTGTGCCAGATTGTTGTGGAAAACTATGTCCTACCAATATCTGGGAGATGTTGGTGCGCATCCACTGTCGGAGGGGGTGCGGAGCCGTATAGGGAGCTGGGAAATTTCTAGAAGGCATAAGCAACATGGATTATTGTTGCCTGCCGTTTTCCTTCTCCCCAGGGACATACCTTTGGGGGTATAATGCAATCGAATAACGTGCACGCAACGAAGAGTGCAACTGCGACGAGGAAGCATTGGCTGACGAAGCCTTTGGCCCTTGTTACTTCTTTCTTCCTCGCCATCTCAACGTTGGTGTTGACCTCGACAGGCACTGCTGAGCAGTCATATGGTGCCAGTGGTGGAACCGTGAGTGGCAGCTGGGAAATTGGCGCAGTCACCCAGGTCTTTGGCAGCTACACATCAGGTTCGGGCTTGCCCGCGGTTGATGACCAGTTACTCTATGGCGTCCAGTTGAGCAATATGTGGTCCTGGTCACTGACCCCAGATGGAAACTCTGGCACCTTATCGCAGATTGCTTCTGGTGCAGGAAACTCCGGCATCGAGCGTTCTACTCTTGCCATCGACGGTCACCGCGGTGATCGTGGTGAAGGAAAGAACGTGTACTACTTCTGGCCCTGGGCCGGTTCGACTGTTCTTCGTGTTGAAGAGGGATCGAACGTCGCAGACCGTCTCTCCGTGCCTTCACCAACCCAAACTTCCCCTGGTTCTTTGACTGGCTGGTCTGGTGGTGAGGTCATCCAGAACACTGGTGAAATCTTTTTCTCTGGCCAAGAGGCTACATATCTGTCTACATCTGCTAACTGCAATGACACGGCAGCAGTTTCCCATTTCACAATGATGATTCTCGATCCTAAAGATCTGACCTACCGTGCTTCTGGGCGCATTTGCCCCAGAACCCCTCATGATTCACTCAATGGCATTGTTGCCTCTGATATGGCGATGGATGGTAACGGTAATGCATACATTGTTGTTCAAGAGGCAGCTGCTAACACGCACACCCTTATGCGTGTTGTTCCTGCCCCGAAGGATGATCCCACACAAAAGTGGACATACAACAGAGTGCAGTCCAATATTGTGACGGAAACATCTCTGTCTGTATGGGGTATGGCCTTCGTGAATGGTCGTCTCTACATGGGTCGTGAAACTGCAGCCACGAACTTCGCTGTGATCAATCCTCTGACTGGCACGTCTCAACGCTTCACTGGTGGTATTGGTACGAGCACCTACACCTTCGACTTTGCTTCTGCGCAGACCGCGTTCGTGGTGGATGGCTATGTTTATAACGATGCTAACGGCAATGGCAAGATCGAATCCGCAGAAGAGGGCCTGGAAGGTGTTGACGTTGCTATCTATCGCAAGACAGGCACGAACTACACCCTGGAGGGAATCCTCGAAACTGATGCTTCTGGTTCCTACTCCGCGCTTCTGGGTGGCAAGGGTGACTATATCTTCCGAGTGATTCAGCCCCAGATTGATGGTGTGAACGCCGTTCAGACATATGCTTTTGGTGAGACGCTGACCGATAAGAAGGGTGATATCAACTCAACCACCCCGATGTGCTACAACCAAACCAGCATGCCCGCTGAATATGATGGCCCCTGCTTTGGCAACGTGAAGATGCCAGCAGCTGACCCCCCCTTGGGAAATGTTGGTAGCACTGTCACGGAGGCAGATATTGCCAAGTTCATGATTTACTCGAAAGCATCGGTGCAGTCGGTGAAGGATGTCGCTGAAGCTGACTTTGGTGTGACTACTTTTGGTTCTTATGGTGATTCTGCTGTGGGACCAGCAACGGGCCCAACCGCTCCGGCACATATTAGTGGTGGAGATCCTGTGGTCTGGCTGGGTGCTGAACTGGGTGGATATCCAGGGCCTAGCAACAACAACACCGCCCATAATTCTACTGATGATGGCGTTTTCGTTGAGTCCTATGCTGGCCAACTTCCGATTGCTAACAGCGCCTTCTTGGCCACACAGAAATACACTCTGGTGGGTAAGGTTTCTGGTTCGGAAGCTGCACAAGCGAAAGTCAAGGGTTGGACAACCGGTGTTGGTGGAAACTCCTGGAATGCTTCACCTGTATGGGAGCCGACCCTAGCTGGATCAACAGCCACGGGTGATTGGACTCCTGCGACTGCTGCTGCTGCGGGTGTGATGCACTTCCGCGCACAGGTCTCCACTGTGGATATCACAGTTCCGACGAATGCCACAGGAAGTTACTATTCCCCCACTCAGTGGGCTACTCCTGGTGAAATTGAGGATTACCTGCTTAATGTCGGCAACTCGGTCTATCACCCAGCAGCACGGACGCTTGCTGGAACGGGTGACTTCAAGGTTGGCCCGGAAACCTTCACAGGTCTGACCACCAATGTCGATATCCGTAATGGCATCGTCGCTACGGCGAATACACCAGTGCCTCTGCAAGCTACTGTTCCTGACACCACATGGACCGTCTCTGAGATTCTGGTGAAGGACTTCATCACTGGTAACGAGTTGGGAACCCTTCCGTTCACCGCTTCTAATGACCGACTCACCTGGAGTTTCACCCACAATCCTGAGGTGGACAAGGACGTTGTGCTTGAGGTGGTCTTCGCCCCAAGCCCTGATCCACATGAGTCTGACTTGGTGGTTGATCCTGACACCATAGTTGTCGGTGGCGATATCAAAGCAATCGTGACAGTACGCACGAGCGAACGGCAGCTGCTCCCGAATGTGGATGTCACCTTCTCAAAGAAGTCTGGGGATATTATCCTGTCTGACACCACCTGCAAGACTGATGCCCAAGGCCAGTGTTTTGTTAATGTGTCCTCAACGAAGGCTGGTGTCTACACCGACGAAATCACAGCGACCGTGATTCAGGGCACTGCTCCAGTGCCGGTCACTGGATCACCAGCAACAGTAACCTTTTTTCCTGGCCCTATTTGCTATGACTGCTCCTGGTTTGTCATTGATCCTGCGGTGAGTTTGACCGACGAATCCTCGTGGAAGGTTGCTGATGGCACTGATTTCTACACGGGCACTCTCCACGCTCGTGATTTGTCGAACAATCCCATCCTCGATCTCGATGTGTCTAAGGTCGCTTTCTCGGTGACCTCAGGAAGCGATATCAACATCTCTTCGGTCGCCAACAACGGTGATGGTTCCTATTCGGTGAAGTTCACCACCACCAAGTTGAATAGGACAGCGATGGCTGGTGTCAAGGTCGACGGTGGTGCGGTTTTGGCCTCAGATAAGTCAACAGAGTTCCTACCGATTCCCTTCCTCTTTGGAGATATTGATTGGACGAAATCTACTCTGGTTGTTTCTCCCACCGACTTGGGTGTGGGCGAAGCTGCTACGGCAACAGTGACGGTTGTCGATAAGTACGAGAACCCCATTGAGGGTGCCTCGGTGGTCTTCTCGCTCACTGCAGTGGATCCAGCTGGGGCCCATAACGCAGTATTGAATCCTTCCGCAGGTACGGTTCTCACTAATGCTGAGGGTAAAGCAGTGGTTACTGTGACCAATGCGAAAGCTGAAACTGTTGCTCTCGCTGCGACAGCAGCGAGAGGCGGCCCGGCAGACCCAGTCAGTGGTTCGCCTGTGAATATCAAATGGAATCCTGATGTTCCATGCGCCGATCATTCTGATTTCGCGGTCTCCATGACTACGACCGGTGCAGCCTCAGTAAAAGCTAATGGAACAGAGTCATGGACAGGCAAGGTGACGGCACGCGATTGCTATGACAACCTGCTTCCCAACCTGACCCCTGAGGTGTTGGCTACCCTTCAGTGGGGTGTCACTCCTGCTGGTGTGACAATTTCACCGGTCAATAATGCTGGCCAAGGTGTCTACACAGTGACGTACACGACAACCAAGGCTGGCTCTTACACTGCCACTGCACACTTTGGCACCCAGCAAGTGGGCAAGAATGAGACCATCACCTTTGTTGCTGATGTACCACACCCTGACCACATCTATGTCAGTGTTGACCCTGCTACCACGGCAGTGGGCACACCCTCCAAGGTGACGGTGAGGGTCAATGATGCCAATGACAACCCGATCGCAGGGTTGCTCAATAATCCTTCAACCGGCGTGTCGATTGTTGGCACCTCGGGTTCTTTACCGAACCTCAAGATGTACAACAACTCAACCATGTCAGAGACTGGCGAGGGTGTCTATGAATTCAATGTCACTTCCGAGAAGGTGGGAACCTTCACAGTGACTGCAACGGCGATGGGTGTTGTCGCGACACAGAAGCCAACGATCACCTTCACCCCAGGTGGCGTGAGTGCTGCGAACTCCTCCTTCGCCATGGTCGACAATAATGCTCTCGCCGATGGAACCTCAAAGAACTCGGCGAAAGCAACTGCCCGTGACCAGTACGACAACCCTGTGCCTGGTGCCACGGTTGTGGTGGAAGATAAGACCACTGATACTGCCCTGACGGGTTACCTGACTCCGCGTACGGTGACAGGCACCACTGATGCCAATGGTGAATATATGATCTATTGGACATCGAACAAGAAGGGCACCTTCACTGCTGAGGGTACGATTGATGGCCTTCGTCCCACCACAGGTGTGATGAGTCAGATCACCTTCCGCACTGATGGTGTGGAGCCTAACCTGTCCGAGATGTCGGTGTCTCCTCAATCCTCGATTGTGGTGGGCAACTCCTTCACGGTGACTGTTACGTTACGTGATGCCAATCGTCTTCTCTTGGAAGATGAGAGGGTGGAGTTCACCTTGGATCCCGCATCTCCAGCTGAGTTGAGTTCGTCGTACTGCATGACCAATGCCAATGGACAATGCTCAGTGGCTGTGACCTCCAAGGTAGCTGGCAGTTATCAGATCCACGGCACGGTGGGTAATAAGATGCCCATTGGTGGTGATGGCAAGCCGGATAAGGCGAGCCCCCAGACATTGATCTTCACTGCTGGTCCTCTGTGCTTGCCACCGATGACGCCGAACCCGGTCAATCCTGCCAACGTGACACGCGTTGAGGTGACAACCCCGGGCGCTGAAGTGGGTGGAACCCAGGCCAACTACGCCATGGTGTACGCCTATGACTGTTACGGTAACCCGATTGAAGGGGCGACTGTCTCTTCATCGACTGCCGTGACTCAAATGACCACGACCTATCGCACTCCTGCCACTGGGGCAGATGGGACCGCAGTGATCGAATACCGCTCGACTCTGCGTGGTTCGCATAATGCGATCGTGTCGATTAATGGCACTCCTGCTCCGCGTGCGATCAGCTATGAGATGGCTCCACGCACCGATGGTCAGATCACACTCAACTTTGGTGGTATTCCTCCTGTTGCTGGGAACTCCTTCTTGGCGATCAGCCCAACCACCTCACAGGTGGTGGGCTCAACCTTCACGGTGACTGCTACCTTGCGTGATGGATATGACAATCCTTCAACGGGTTACACCATCAGTTTTGAATCTGATCCCAACTTGACCTTCTCCCCGCAGGCTTCCTGCATGTCGGGCGAAGATGGCACCTGCCAGGTGACCGTGACATCGACGAAGGCTAACACCTATGAGATCATTGGTAAGATCGCAGCTCTCGAGGTCTCGAACCGTGTGAGTGCAACCTTCACACCTGATGTCTTGTGCGTCTCAGCCACGTGCGAAACCAGGGTCGAAATGACTGTCCCTAGCGCCAAAGCTGATGGAACAGATCGTACTGTCGCAACAGTCTTTGCTCGTGACCGCTATGGTAATGCGATCCCGAACCTACCGGTGACCTCCACGGCGATCACAGCAGGCTTAACGGTTCAGTCAAATATTGCTAGCACTGGACCTGATGGGAACGCCACGATCTGGTACACCGCCGAATTGGCCCAGGAATACCAAGCTAACGTGACTGTGGGTGGTCAGACCCCGGAGGGTTCACCAGTCACCATGTACTTCAGTGCTGGAAATGGTTTTCCTGCCAACTCCGAGTGGGATATCACTCCTGCCGGTCCGCTGACTGTCGGTGAGGGTGCAGCTAGTACGTATACAGCTCGTGCTATTGTTCGCGATATTGACCGGATTCTTGTTCCTGGTGAGGTGGTGACCTTCGCGATCGATCGCCCAGGTCCAGTGCCTGGCCCGAACCCGAATTCCTGGTCCTGTATGACTGCCGTCGACGGAACATGTTCGATCACGATCCATTCGACCAAGGCTGGAACCTACTCCATCTCAGCTCGATTGGCTCCTGGTTCGATTAATAACACGACCACGAATCAACCAGATGCCTCCCGTGCATGGAAGGCTGATGAGGTGTGCTCAGCAACAGCGGGATGTACTCCTGTTGATCCCACAACACCGAATGAAATGCGTACGCGCATCCAGGTGAAGACCAATAACGCCACAGCTGACGGTATCGGTCGCAATGAGGTCACTGCCTATGGCTTCGACAAGTGGGGTAACCCGGTTGTTGGCGCTCGCGTGGACTCGACTCGTGTGGTCACTGGTGCCACCATCAATATCCAAACGGGTATCGACCCCTTGGGTGAAGATGGCTCCTCAGACATCTGGTACACCTCACAAGTGGCCGGTGATTACCAGGTCAATGTCGCCATCGATGACATTGTTCCACCGAATTCACCAGCGACCTTGACCTTCGTTCCTGGCATGGTGTGTCTGGAAGAAGCTGGTGGAATTCCCACAGGTCCTGGTGCGGATAAGTCGAAGCAGACCCGCGTGGAGGTAACCACTAATGGTAACCAGGTCGATAAGGATCCTAATGTGGCGACCGCCTATGCGTTCGACTGCACAGGGAACGCTGTCCCGAACGTGGACTTCGATTTCGTGAAGGTTGTTGCAGCCTCTGATATGACTATTGATTCCACTTGTAAGACTGGTGCTAATGGTCAGTGTACGGTCAACGCTACGGCCAAGACCTCCAGCGATCAGATCACCAACCCAGCTGAGCATCAAGCTCGTGCTTCGGTGGGTGGAACAGAGTTGGTCAAGCATGGTTCTCCGTTGACCTTCAACTTCAAGGCTGGCGAAATCTGCCTGGCAGAACTGGGAATGGTTTGTGAAAAGGCCACCCGTGTTGAACTGCTGGACAATAATGCCCACGTGGTTCGCGGTGGAGTGACCCCTGAGGATCGCCACCTGAACACTGTCGGTGTCTATGCCTACGATATGTATGGCAACCCTCTAGCAGGCGTTGTCTTCGATCTCGTGGCAGACACGAATGATTTGAAGTTCCAGCGTGGAGCAACCCATCAGTCAAGCATCCAGTTGACCTCAACAGCGGTGGATGCTCCTGACACGATTCCGGTCTACACCACTAACAATGAGGATCACTGGATTAAGGCCTCCATTGGTGGGGTTGAATTGACTAAGTCTGGTTCTCCTTTGGAGGTCTGGTTCGTTGATGCTCCAGAGATCACAAACCCCCTTAATGGGTCAACCATTGGTCTATCCACTGAAATCAAGGGTACAGCGACGAATGCCAATTCCCAGGTGGATGTTTATGTTGATGGAACCAAGGTCTGTGAGACAACCATCCAGGCTGACCATACCTGGAGTTGCCCACCAATGAAACTGGCGAACGGTCAGCATGTGATCACTGCTCAGAAGCATTCCCGTGACGGAACGAAGTTCTCTGAGGTTTCTACCCCAGTCACCGTGAAGTCATCTGATCTGGCAATCACGATCCTCCATCCTGTCCGCGAGCCAGGCGAACCCCAAGTGGTCACTGGTGAGTTCTTCAGGCCGGGTGAGGCAGTTACTCTCGTGGTGAACTCTGATCCATTGAATGTTGGCACCCAAACCGCTGACGCCGATGGAAAGGTGACGTTCGCCTTTGATATTCCTGCAGATTTCGCTGGAGGCAAGCACACTGCGACCCTGTCAGCTCCTGATTCAGGTTCTATTGCAGGAACCTTCGATGTCGTCATTCCTGTTGTACCTACCGGTGGAACCACCCAACCAACAAGTGGGTTCTTCCTTCTGTTGATACTGGCAGCTATGGCATTACCGATAGTGGCCCTGAGAAAACCACTCTCAGAGCGCTAACCACCCCCAGGTGAGGGGCCACCAACCACCCTCACCGATCACCCCGAAGAGACCGCCCTCCCACCGGGCGGTCTCTTTGTGTTGTGACCACGGTGGGCACCCAGGTAAGAGCCTGTCTCTGGGGAAAGAAACAAGAAATAAACACGAAATTTGCCGAAAAACTTGATGATATTCGCCATCAGGTGGGCAAATACTGGCCCTGACAAGGGAAAACAGTGTTAAGATTTTTCATCCATGTCAGCGGGACACGCTTTACAGCCCACTGGACATCATGAAAGGATGGAACAACGAGACTTCTGTCTTGGCTGTCTTGCGTACGTTGGGGTATGCGAGAGAGTTTCTTTGCGAGTTAAATAACGCGCATCGTAATTATGTGGGGGGTATAATGATACCTGGAACTAGCACTGATAAGGTGCGTGAAACACGCTGGAAGGTTTTCCGTAAACCTCTAGCTATTATTACTTCTTTCTTCCTGATAGTCTCAACAGTGGTGTTGAGCGCACCTGACACTGCTGAGCAGTCTTATGGCGCTCGTGGCGGAACCGTGAATGGAAGCTGGCAAATTGGCGCTGTCACCCAGGTCTTTGGTAGCTATACCACAGGCTCAGGGTTGCCGGCGGTCAACGATCAGTTGCTTTATGGTGTTCAGTTGAGCAATATGTGGTCCTGGGCCTTGAGCGCTGATGGGTCCTCTGGCAATTTATCGCAAATTGCTTCTGGTGCAGGAAACTCCGGCATTGAGCGTTCTACTCTTGCCATCGACGGTCATCGTGAGGACCGCGGCGAAGGAAAGAACGTGTACTACTTCTGGCCTTGGGCCGGTTCGACTATTCTTCGTGCAGAAGAGGGATCAAACGTCGCAGACCGTCTCACCGTGCCTTCACCAACCGACACTTCCCCTGGTTCTTTGACTGGCTGGTCTGGTGGTGAGGTCATCCAGAAAACTGGTGAAATCTTTTTCTCTGGCCAAGAGGCTACATACCTGTCTACATCTGCTAACTGCAATGACACGGCAGCGGCTTCCCACTTCGCAATGATGGTTCTCGATCCTAATGATTTGACCTACCGTGCTTCTGGGCGCATTTGCCCCAAAAACACCTCAGATTCGCTGAATGGTATTGTCGCTTCTGATATGGCTCTCGATGGCAACGGTAATGCATACATTGTTGTTCAAGAGGCAGCTGCTAACACCCACACCCTTATGCGTGTTGTTCCTGCCCCGAAGGATGATCCCACACAAAAGTGGACGTACAACAGAGTGAAGTCCAATATTGTGACGGAAACATCTCTGTCTGTATGGGGTATGGCCTTCGTGAATGGCCGTCTCTACATGGGTCGTGAAACTGCAGCCACGAACTTCGCTGTGATCAATCCTCTGACTGGCACGTCTCAACGCTTCACTGGTGATGTTGGTGTGAACACCTACACCTTCGACTTTGCTTCTGCGCAGACTGCCTTCGTGGTGGATGGTTATGTGTACAACGACCTCAATGCTGATGGTGAAATCCAAGCTAATGAACCAGGTCTTGAAGGCGCAACAGTTGCTATTTATCGCAAGACTGGAAACAACTACACCCTCGAAGGTTCGCTGACTACTGATGAGTCAGGCTCATACTCAGCTTTGCTCGGTGGCAAGGGTGAATACATCTTCCGTGTTGTTCAGCCTCAAATTGATGGCATCAATGCTGTTCAAACCTGGGCTAGTGGCGAAGAACTGGTCGACAAGAAGGGTGAGATCAACTCGACAACACCTGTTTGCTGGAATGTTGGACCGATTAGCGGCGAATACACTGGTAAGTGTTATGGTGCCGTTGAAATGCCAGCTCCCGACAAGCCGCTGGGTGGCATCGGAAGCACAGTGACCGAACAACAGGTCTCTGAGTTCATGATCTATCAGCGCGCGAGTGTTCAGTCCGTTTATGACGTAGCCGAAGCAGACTTCGGTGTCACCGCCATGGGTTCCTTCGGTGACTTGGGCCCCAAGTCCGGAAACCAGATGCCATATCACATCAATGGTGTGGCTATTGATGCCCCAGTATGGTTGGGTAACCAACTCGGTTCCTATTCAGGTCCTGGAGCTACCTACACCGCCCATGCCACCGATGATGGCATGTCCTGGGCCTATCAGTGCCCAGCTGGTGGAGACTGCTCCGAAGGAACAGCTCTCAATGATCAAATGTTTGCTACAGGCAGAGAATATATGCTGCAAGCTGAACTGAGTGGTGATCACAACAACCTCGCAGAGGTCAAGGGCTGGACTGCCACGAGCACAAGTTCCCCACTGGGAGAATCTCCAGCGTGGAATAACACAGCCGCCTGGACCCCTGATGGCAGTGGCGCGATTCGTACTGCTCCCATCACATTCAACCAGGCTGGTTACACTGGTTTGCGTGTCAACGTGAGTCCTGATGGAACAACCATTAATGCACCAGTGAACCAAAACAACCAGTACTACGATTCCGCCCGCGCTGGCACCGTAGCATGGGCAACCTATGGTGAGATTGAGGACTACCAGTTCCGAGTCGTCGATCACGTGGTTCGTCCCGCACTGAAGACCAGTGGTGGAACGGGATCAGCAACGATCTCCAGCCCCACAGGCACTGATTCGTGTAGCCGCACCCTCTCTGCCAATGGTGGACCGAAGCTCGGTTCCCCCTGCGTCGGCAAAGCTGGCACATACACGGTGAGCCAAGTTGCCTCCGGTTTTGACGTCATTAGCGTCACGGCCAGGGATTCCTTCAACAATAATGAAATCCCCGGTTTGGTGTCTGGCTTCACCGCCACGGCTACTGGTGCAACCTTCACCTATACTCCTCAAGGTACGGGCACTGATGTCATCCTCGAGGTTCTGATTGCTAAGAAGCCTGATCCGGCGAAGTCCTCCATTGAGTTGGTAACTCCTGGTGGCGTTATGGCTGGAACTACACAAGATGCGACTGCAACAGTTGTTGAAGGTGACGGCAACCCACTCGCTGGTGTCGTGGTGACCTTCATCTCCAGTTCAAATGATGTCAAGCTGTGCCCCGAAGATGAAGCCGTCAAGGATGGCTCCACCTGCGTGGTGAGCGAGACTCCTTGCACGACCGATGACAAGGGCCAGTGCTCGATCAGCCTGTATTCCACAGTGCCGGGCACCTATAACAACGCTATTCAGGCAACTGCAGTGATTTCAGGCACACCCACCAAGTTGGGTACCCCGCAACCTGCAGGTCAGGCTCTATCCCCGAAGTGGGAACAGGGTTCTGTTGATCAGAGACTGTCGGTCTTCTCCGTGAGCCCCACCGCTAATCCTGATGATGGTGGAAAGACCAACTGGCAGATGGTGAAGACCACCTCTGATCCTGGTGGTTCCTACACCGCACAGGTTGTGCTGAAGGATGAGCTGGGTAACCCAGTCAGTGGTATGGATCCGTCGAGCATCGTGTTCGCGACCAACTCCTCACCAGATGCCACCTGCACGACCGCTGTGGAAACCTCCACTGCTGGTACATACACCTCCCAGTGCACCTCGACCATGGCCTACAAGGGCATCACAGCTAATGTGAAGGTCGGTGGCAACAACATCACCACCACTCCGGACACTGTCTTCAGTGATCCTGGTGCTGTGGTGAATCTCCCGATTCCGTTCAAAGCTGGAGCTCCAGCTAAGACCTGTACCCCAACAGCCAAACAGTGCACTAGCCTCATGGTTGATCCACGAGACGGCGATACTGCTCCATACAAGTCCTCCTTGGGCATGGGTGGAACAGCCACTGCTACCGCATTGGTGACTGATGAGAATGGTAACCCTGTGGAAAATACCACCGTATACTTCTCCGTGGATAAGACTGATGTTGCACTCGTGAGTGCTCCTTCGGCCTCCACGAATGAGAATGGTGAAGCCACAGTGACCATTTCTGGACAGAAGGCTGATACGACGAATCTTGCTGCGAAGGTGAACTTCACCGGCCAGCAGGAAGACATCACAAATTCACCGTGGCCGATCAGCTTCGCTCCTGGCACGGATCCTGATCCGGACAAGTCCTCCTTCAGTGTTGAGCCATGTACTGGTCTGACTGCTACGACAGTCAAGGCTAATGACACAGACTGTTGGAAGGGCATCATGCTCGCCAAGGATGAGCAAGGTAACATCATCAAGAACGCCACTGGCGCTGATATGGCTAACTACACATGGGTCGTTCCTGATAATGGTTATGTCAAGAAGTCTGGCGTTCTCGAATCTGACGGCGAAGGTAACTACTGGTACACCTACACCTCCAAAGTGGCGGATGATTTCCCCGTGTCTTTGCTGTACAAGCCAAAGACACAGACCGTCAATTCAGCTCAAACCATCAAGTTTGTTCCTGGTGATCCAGCAGTAGAATGCACGGATGCAACCATGTCTGGGCGTACTGGTTCTGACCTGACTCCTGCCACACAGAATGTGGGCGTGGGTGGTCAAGGCACTGTCTCCGCTAAGGTGACTGATGAGTTCTGTAACCCGATTGAGGGAGCAACTGTGGCCTTCACTCTGGGTGCAGGCACCTCTGCTTCCTTCGTGGGCAACGCTTCTGTCATGACCAACGCTGATGGTATTGCTGAAGTCAAGGTCACTGATAATGTTGCTGAAACTGCCAAGGTGAGTGGCTCCTCTGGAACCATGAACTTCGGTGGTAAGGCTGTTGATGTGGTCTTCACTGCTGGTGAACCGACTAACTCCACCTGGACTGTAGCCGAATGCACCACTCCGAACCGCACACCTGGAAAGGTAGCTGCCGATGGTAGCGAATGCTGGAAGGCAACCGTAACTCCGAAGGATGCCGGAGGAAATCTTGTTACATTGACTCCCGAACAAATGGCGAAGTATACCTACGGAGTAACACCCACTGGTGTGACCGTCAGTGGCATGACCTCCAATGGTGACGGAACCTATTCCCTGACCTATGTGTCAACAGTCTCTGGTGACTTCAAGGCAACTGCGAAGTACGACAACAGTGCGTTGACGGAAGAGAAGGAACAGTTCGACATCACGTTCTGGGCTGGGGCCATGGATCCTCGTTATTCATCCCTGTCAGTTGATCCCACCACTGCTGCAGCGGGCACCATGGTGACCGTCAAGGTTGTGGCCAAGGATCAGTACCAGAATCCAATTATTGGCTTGAATCAGGATGACATCAAGGTCGCAGGTTATGCCCAAGGTAGCGGACCTGATCTGACGGTTGCTGGATTCCAGACACTGCCTAATGGTGAATACATTTTCAAGGACACCACCTCACAGAGTGTTGCCACCTATGAATTGAATGGAACAGTTGGAGGTGTTGCCCTCACCCAGAGGCCAACCGTCAACTTCACCGCTGGTGCACCCAGCACGAAGACCTCCTATCTGCAGATCATTGAGAATGATCGCTTGGCCAATGGCACAGAGCAAAACGTTGTTAGAGCCTATGCCAATGATGAGTTCAATAATCCAGTGCCTGGTGCGATCGTCTATGTACGTGACACCACAACTGGGGCCACTGCTGGCTACTTGAGGCCAAACACTCCTCAAGATGTCACGACCAATGCTCAAGGTTATGTGGATCTTTACTACACAGCTACCATGGACGGCTACTACCGCCTCGATGGTTTCATCGGCGGGCGTACTGAACAGTTCCGTCCAGAAGGCAGTAAGGGAATGATCTCTGATCTGTACTTCAGCGAGATTGGAACCAATCATGAAAAGGCAACTCTGACAGTGGACAAGACTTCCCCACAGACCGTGGGTACGGATTATGTCCTCACTGCCACAGTGGTCAATGACATTGATCAACCTCAAGCTGGCAAGCGTGTTGCCTTCTCCTTGAATCCCAATGACAAGGCGACGTTGAGCGCCGATGCCTGTGAGACAGGAGCCAATGGAACCTGTCAGGTGAGAGTGAGCTCCACCCAGGTGGAGACAGTCACTGTCTCCGCTACCCTGGGTGGCGGACAGCTTGGTGGCAATGGTAAAGGTGCCGAGTATGCAAGCCCGAAGACCCTGGCGTGGACTGCTGGCACCATGTGTCTCGGAGGAGCCACCTGTAAGACTCGCGCTGAAGTTATTGATGACGGTGCTGTAGTTGCAACAGGTGAGAACAGGATTGTTTTCTATGCCTTTGATAGCTATGACAATCCATTGCCTGGTTTGACTGTCTCCACAGAACGTGTGGGTGCAGGAAACCTGACGATCGATAGTGCTCCTGGCCAAATCGATTCACAGGGTAGTTTGACAGTGAAATATCGCTCTACTCAAGCTGGCGCACACAATGTGACTGCTAAGATTGACGGTAAAGATGTCCCTGTCTACAACTATCCGCTGAAGTACCCTGGCACCCCGAGCACAACGGGCACAGCGACGATTAACTTCATTGCTGCTCCAGCTGGTGAAACCAACTTGGAAATCTCACCGAGCACGCCTCAGCCAGTAGCTTCCAACTTCACTGTAACGGCTACTGTCAAGGATATGTATGGGAATCCAGTTTCTGGGCCGGTGACTTTCCTTCCGGTCAATGATTTGACCTATGTGGGTGGAAACTCCTCATGCACCACCAGTGCATCGACGGGAACTTGCTCGGTGCAGGTGACCACCACCAAGGCTGGGAGCTACGACATCGTGGCTACGTACGGAGGTTCTAATCTCGCTGGTTCTCCGGTGACCGCAGAGTTCACTGCAGGGTCAGTATGTACCTCTGGTCCAAACTGCAAGACCAAGGTTGAAGTCACCCTCGATGGTGCTTTGGCCGATGGTTCACAGCAGAATGTGGCCACTGTCACTGTGTCTGACTCCTATGGCAACCCGATTCAAGGTGCTGTCATTACCTCGACGTCACAGTCCCCCTTGATGACAGTGCAGCCATCGAGCGGAACCCAGATGATTCAACCCACTGATTCCAGTGGTACGACCACCATCTGGTATACCTCGAATGATGATGGTGCTTTCCGCGCTGATGTTCGCATCAATGGATCAACGACACCGCCAGGGTCACCAATTACGTTGACCTTCGTCCCAGACAAAGTAAGTGCAAGGAATTCGTCCTACACTGTGACCCCTGCTGGGCCACTCGTGGTCGGGACAGATATGGCCTCCATGTATACCGTGACCGCTACGGTCAAGGGTGAAAACAATGTCCCTGTGAAGGGGGCTATCGTGGAGTTCCAGTTGACCTCTGATGATCCAGTCATGAGCGGTGGCGGCAAGTGCACCACCAGTGCTGCAGCTGCAGCCTTGGGCACCTGTTCAATCACCATTCATTCAACGGTGTCCGGTTCCTTCACCTTAACCGCAACGGTCTTGGAGAATAATTCACCGACACGAATCATCAATTCAGGAACCATGAATTTGGAAACTCCACTCACCTGGTCTGCTGATGAGGCTTGCGTCCAAGGATGCACACCTATCACCAGAGATCCCGAAAAGTGGAGTCGTATCTCTGTCACCAAGAACAATGCCTTGGCTGATGATTCAGATCGCGACATCGTGACCGTGAAGGTCTTCGACAAGTACGGCAACCCAGCAATGGCCGTGGTCTCCACCACAGCTGCCGCTGAGATGACGGCACAGTCGAATATCGCTGCACTCGATGAGAAGGGTGAAACCACGATCTGGTACACCTCAGGTGTTGCTGGAACCCATTCGGCGTCAGTGACGGTTGATGGGAAGGGTATTACCGGTTCACCGGCTTCCCTGACTTTCGTCCCTGGTGAAGAGTGCGTCGGACCTGAATGTCCCGAATACTGTACCGATGGACGTCCAGGTAGCCGCATCGAAGGTATGGCTGGCTATAAGGAATTGACAACAGCCACTGTTGGAACTCAGACCCAGATCAAGGCTCTGGTGACCGACAAGGACTGTAACCCGATTCCTGGCAAGGTTGTGACCTTCTCCCATGATTCGGATACAGCCGCCTACACACCAGCTAATGCTCAGGCAACCACTGGTACAGACGGATGGGCAATCGTAACCTTGACGGATAAGACTGCCCAGATTGTTGAAAATGAAGGAACAGTGAATGGCAAGAAGATCTTCTGGGGTTCCCCAGCTAAGGTCGAGTTCACCGCTAAAACTGAGTGCATGGAAGGCGATCCAAAGTGCCCGAAGTTCTGTGCAGATGGACGTCAAGGAACCACCATTTGGGGTGACGAACTTGATAAGCTCACCACTCGCAAGGCGAATGAACCAGCAGAAGTCAATGCATTAATCACTGACGAATTCTGTAACCCACTCAAGGGTAAGACTGTCGTCTTCAGCCATGACTCCTCTGATGCAACCATTGCACCAACGTCTGCCGTGACCGGTGACGATGGCAAGGTCAAGGTGACATTGAATGACAAGAAGGCAGAAACCGTGAAGGTCGATGGATCCGTTGGATCTGCAAAGATTGTCAACGGTGCTCCTGCTGAATTCAAGTTCACATCAACTGGACGACCGACGGATAAGTGTACGCTGCCTAATGGTCAGCCAGGACGTGGATCTGATATTACAGCCAACCCATTGAGCGCTGGAGTTGGTGGAACCTCTGAAATCACCGCTTACGTGACCGATGAGTTCTGTAACCCGATTGAGGGAGCCTCTGTGACCTTCTCAGCGAGCGGAAGCGCAACCTTTGTCCCAGCGACACCAACGACTAAGGTCACTGGTGCCGATGGAAATGCGAAGATCACCATCACCGATGATGTAGCGGAGGTTGTGGACAACACAGCTATCGTTGCCAGGGATGATGGCCCGATGCCGATCACTACTGGTTCGCCCGCCAAGGTTGAATTCCTAGCTGGTGCACCTGATCCAGACAAGTCAACCTTCAAGGTCGAGAAGTGCACGGGCAACCGTGGCGCTCCAGACGTCATCGCTGATGGCGTGGACTGCTGGCAGGGTATCTTGGGAGCCTTCGACTCTCTCAACAACCCACTGCCGAACTTGCCAGCCAATCAGCTGAACCTATTCCAGTGGAATGCTGATGCCAAGGTGACCAAGTCTGCTGTTGTGGATAACAACGACGGCACCTACACCATGAAGTACACCTCTGAAACTGCTGACACCGAATTCATCGTGAATGTGATGTTTAACGGTGCCCCAGCTAAGAAGGTTGGCAAAGATGAGACCATCATCTTCGTGCCAGATGCTCCATGTGTGGAAGGCGCTCCGAAGTGCCCACTCAAGTGCGCTGATGGGCGTGACGGAACCAACCTCAAGGTTGCTCCTGTTACCCTCCCAGTGGACGACACAGCTGCTGTGACAGTCCTGATCACGGATGCCAAGTGCAACCCGGTCAAGAACTATCCAGTGTCCCTGACAGTGACTGGCGATGCCGTACTTGGCGTCACCAATGCTGACACCGACAACAATGGCAAGGTCGAGACCACCTTGAATGACCTGACAGCTGAAACAGTCAAGGTTCATGCAAGTGCTGCTGGTGGAACAGTTCCTGAAGACACCAATGTGACCTTCACCGTCGGAGCCTTGGATCCACGCATGTCAGACTTCATCGTCTACAAGACTGCTGGAAACAACTCCCCAGACAAGGTTCGCGCCGATGGCACCGAGTCTTGGACTGGTGAACTGATTCCTAAGGATAAGGGCGGCAACATTATCACGACACCGTTGACCAATGCTCAGATCGCTATGTTCGTTCCGAACGTTGATTCAACAGTCACTGCGACACGCAATCCAGGACCTGGTTACACATGGAAGTTCACCTCGAACACCCATGACAAGTCCACCGATGTGTCACTGCACCATGACAACTCCAGGATTCCTCACGATGAGCACTTGATTAGCTTCACTCGTGCAGTGCCGCCGGTTATCCCGACGATCACTGAACCGACTCCTGGTGCCGAAGTTGCCACGCAAACACCACGTATTGCTGGTGCCAATGGCGAGCCTGGTGCTTCCGTGACAGTTCGCGATGGCGACACCGTGATCTGCACCACGACAGTACAAGCTGATGGAACCTGGTCATGCACCCCAACGACACCGTTGGCTGAAGGACCACACTCCGTTACCGTGACATCAACAGATTCTGAAGGCAACGAATCGGATCGCTCCGCTCCCGTTAACTTCAATGTTGACGTCACACCTCCTGATGCACCACGCATCACCGAGCCTGTTGATGGCGCAGCCACCAACAACACCAAGCCACGTATTGCTGGCGAGAACGGTGAGCCCGGTTCCACCATTACGGTGAAGGATCAAGACGGAAACGTCCTGTGCACAACGACAGCTGCTGCAAACGGTTCATGGAACTGCACCCCATCCACACCGCTGGATGATGGTGACTATGACCTGACCGTGACCGCAACTGACGCTGCAGGAAACGAATCAGAGCCTTCAGCTCCGATTAAGGTAACCATTGACACCGTGAAGCCTGATGCTCCAGTCATCGAGACGCCAACACCTGGCCAGGCAGTACCAACTGCACGCCCAGAGTTCGCTGGTAAAGGTGACAAGCCTGGTAGCACCATCACCGTCAAGGATGATAAAGGTAACGTGATCTGCACGGCAGAAGTCCAGGCCGACAAGTCCTGGTCATGCACGCCAAGCAAGGATCTTCCTGAAGGTAACTACAACATCAATGCCATTGAAACTGATAAGGCCGGCAACGTGTCCGATCCTTCCGATTCAATTCCGATGCGCGTTAAGACAACACCACCTGCCAAGCCTGGCGTCAACAAGCCAGACAAGCCCTTCGGTATTGACGAAGACGTGACACTCACTGGTACTGGTGAAGAAGAAGGCAATGAGATCATCATTCGCGATGATAAGGGCAACGAAGTTTGCAAGACCACGGTTCAAAAGGACCTCTCCTGGTCATGCACACTGCCTGATGGCCTCACCGAAGGTGAACACACCCTCGCCGTTGTGGAAAAGGATGCTGCTGGCAACGAATCAGATCCAACACTGGTTGATGTCGAAGCAATCCTGACCCCACCGATGACCCCAGTTGTCGATCCGACAAATGGCTCCAAGGTGACCGGCAAGGCTGATCCTGATTCCAAGGTAACTGTGACCGACAAGGACGGAAACCCCGTACCTGGTTGCGAAGATATCACGCCTGACGCAACTGGCCGCTTCGAATGCGTACCAGATGTCAAGCTGAATCCTGGAGACTCCATCACAGTGGTCGCAACAGACCGCGCTGGAAACAAGTCCAAGCCTGTAACAGTCAAGATCGGTGCTCTCGGTATCGAGGTTGCGCATCCCAAGCGCTACCACGGTGAAGAGCAGATCGTTTCCGGTAAGAACTTCAATCCTGGTGAAAATGTCTCCCTGGTTATCTACTCTGATCCATTCGAGGTTGGCACAGCTGTTGCCGACAAGGATGGAAAGGTAACCTTCAAGTTCGCAGTGCCTGAGACGTTAGAATACGGCCAGCACACCGCTACGTTGACTGGTGAAGAGTCGGGCGATGCCTCGACCACCTTCGAGGTCATCGCAAAGCCAGTCGTACCGACTGGTGGAACAACAATCCCCGGTTCCTCATTGCCACTCATGTTGATGGCAATGGGTGCCCTGATGGCTTTCGTTGGATTCCAGGTTTTCCCCAGGATTCAACGAAACAAATAGGAGAACACACCCCTCCTAACCCCGATGTTTGAGTGATTCCCCCTCTCAAACAGCCAATACAGAACCGCCCCCCTTGGGGGGCGGTTTTGTTGTCCCCACGAGTAGTACCGCAACTCCCCAATATGGCCCACTGATTGACGTTGTGTTGTCACTCACCATGTCATTCCGCGGAGGGCGCTAGCCCGAATCGCAGAATCCATTGACTGGTCAACGATTGTTGAGACTGTGGACCCTGTAACTCACTTCACTCTGCTGGGCTCGGAGATGCAGTCACTACTCGACGTTTCTTCGACTCTCATCATCAGGCAGTAGCGGTCAATGGACGACGCGGAACGGTCATTCTGCGGAGCGAAGCGACTCGCAGAATCCAGGACTCATATTAACTCTGAAGAAGAGTCTGTTAGTGGTGAGTGAAATCGGCAGACTCCCACTGGCGGTCAGTGTGATATCTGGACCCTGCGAGACGGTGTTCCTCGGTTCGCTCGTCACCCACCCGCAGGGTGACATCTACTCCGTCATTCTGCTGAGCACTGCGAGTCGCCCTAGCGGGCTCCCCGATGTGCTCTATGACAAATCTCCTAAACTCATTTGAAAACTTGGGTTTTCACCAACTTCGATGGAAAAATGACCGGCGAGAGAAATCTCACTGCGAGTTCGGGGCGGGACTCACCACAAATCCTGTGTCTGGGGGGGGAACACACCTAGAGAACAGGGAATGGCGATGCTATCGACAACGCACATACCAGCAGTAGAACATAACCGTGCTAAGGGTTTTCGAAAACCCTTAGCAGTGATCACCTCACTAGTGATGATCATGTCAACAATCGCCCTGGTAATACCGGGTGACGCTTTCCGGGCAAGGGCTGGAACACCCTCCTCAGGTGAGGTGAGCGACAATTGGGCCCCATGGACCGGGGACAGTGGACGAGTCTTGACGACTTGGTTTGGTGAGTATAACAATCCTTCGTCTCCGCTGTATCGCAAATTCCCCATAATCGACGACCAGAAGATTTATGGGATCGTCTATGATCGGGGGTTTTTCTATTATGATGTTGCCCCAGATGGGGTGACACTCACTCTCACCAGAGTCGGTGAACGCGGTGCGTCACAAAACCTCTCCACTCTCGCTGTTGACGGGAGCCGTCAGGCCCGCCTCGGAAAAGACAATGTGTACTATATGTGGGCGTGGGATGGCCGTACCATTTGGAGAGTTCCAGAAGGCTCCAATACCGCTGACACACTCATGGTCCCTGCACCATCGTCAACTTATGCTTATGCTGGATCTGGCTGGTCAGGTGGTGAGGTCATCCAAAAAACCGGTGAAATCTTCCTATCAGGGTACGAGGGTTATCGCATGCCAACCAGTGCCAACTGTCAAAACACCACCTCCACGCAGGCTTTCGTCATGATGATCTTCAACCCTGAGACTAAGAAATGGCGTGCCTCTGGAAAGATTTGCCCCCACACCCCCTCTGATGCTGTTGTGCATAACAATGCCCTCGGTGGTCGAGTTTCCTCTGACATGGCACTGGATGGGGCTGGCAATGCCTATGTTCTTGTTCAGGAGGGAAGCGACTCCACAAAGAGTGCCGCTCTTGTTCGTGTCGTTCCTGCTCCTGCGGATGCTCCCAACACTCCCTGGACCTATAACATTGTGAAGAGTGGGATCCCTTTGGGCAACCAATACATGGCGTGGGGTATGGCTTTTCACAATGGCAAACTGTATACCGGACGTGAGTGGTTCGACACCTACTATGACATTATCAATCCTTTGACGGGAACCCGGGAAGCCTTCCAGGGTCCAACAAATCTATGGGTTGAGGATTTTGCTGCTACGCAGACAGCAATGGTGATTGATGGGACAGTCTATAACGATGCTAACGGTAACGGTTCCATCGATTCAGGGGATACAGGTATCGCTGGGGTGACGGTAGCGGTCTATCGGTTGGTGGCAGGGCGTTACGTTCTCGAAGGAACACTCCAAACTGACGCTTCCGGTTCCTATTCTGCGCTTCTTCCTGGTCGGGGCGACTACATTTTCCGTGTCGTGCAACCCCAGATCAATGGAATTAATGCTGTTCAGACTTGGGCGAAAGGTGAAGCCTATACTGAAACTGATGGAATCAACTCCACGACACCGGTGTGTTGGAATGAGAGTGGAGCGGTTTCCGATCCTCAATTTGATGGTCCGTGCTTTGGCGCTAAGAAGATGCCTGCGGCTGATCCTCCATTAGGAAACATTGGTTCCTCGGCAGATCCTGAGACTTTCATGATCTATTCGAAAGCAGCTGTCCAGTCTATTAAGGATGTCGCTTCGGCTGATTTTGGTATTCATGCGAAGGGTTCTTTTGGGGACCTGGGTCCCACCGAAGTAGGCCAAGGAATGCCGTACCATATTAATGCTGCAATTGATAAGACACCAGTATGGTTGGGGGAGTCCTTGGGTAGCTATGACGTTGCTGCTTATAGTGCCTTCCTCCATCCCACTGATGATGGGGTGAGCCTGGTCCTCGACTATGACGAGGATGGCGAGGGCATCCAGCTCAACAACCAGTTATTTGCCCGGGGCAAGCCTTACACTTTCCAGGCGGATGTTAGTGGCACCCAAGCCGACACCGCATCAGTGTTGGGTTGGGTCGCACCCAGTGGATCCTCGAATCCACCAGCACAACCAGCCTGGAATTCGACCCCCGCGTGGACACCCAGTACGACTGGAGCTGTTCGTGAAGGAAACATCAGTTTCACCACGAATGGTATCTACGGTTTCCGTGTGAATGCGAGTCCAGCTACCCCTGCCATTACTGCACCATTGAACTCGTCAGCACAGTACTATGATTCCGCAAAGAATGGTACAGCACCATGGGTGACTTTCGGTGAGATTGAGGACTACCAGTTCCGTGTTGTGGATTCTGTTGCCCGTCCCGCCTTGGTGACCAGTGGTGGAGAGGGTAGTGCGACGATTGCAAGTCCCTCAGGTACAGACTCATGGAGTCGTACGCTCGCAGTCGATGGTGGTCCGAAGCTCGGAATGCCCGGTGTTGCTATTGCTGGTACGTATACGGTCAGTGGTGTTTCTTCAGACTTCGATGTGGTCAGTGTGACGGCGAAAGATTCACTCACGGGCGCAGCAGCAAACGGAGTGGCAGCTTTTGTACCCACCAGTGGCGGGGCAACCTTCACCTACACTCCAGACAGTTTCTCGGATGTGATCCTCGAGGTGGCGTTGTCGAAGAAACCAGATCCGAGCAAGTCGTCGATATCTCTTGTGACTCCTGGCGGTGTGCCAGCGGGGACAACACAGTTGGCGAAAGCAACAGTGGTCGAATCAGGTAACGCACCCTTGGCGAACACCCTGGTGACTTTTGAATCCACTGATGCGAACTTGTTCTTCTGCCCCGATAGTGACCCGAAGAATGCATCCACTTGTACCGATACGGTTGCTGCGTGCCGTACTGATAATAACGGCGAATGCACGGTGGAATTGTTCTCCACTGTGGCAACCACGTTCACAGGGAAAGTGGGAGCATCCATGATGGTGTCTGGGAGCCCGGTTAATCTGGGGCCAGCTCCAGGAACGAAACTCTCCCCGATCTTCACCCAATCACAAGTCGACCTGAGGAACTCGATGTTCTTCGTGAGTCCTATTGCCGACCCGTCGGATTCAGACAAGACGAACTGGCAGGAAGTGAAGACAGCAACCAGCACAGGTGGCTCCTACACGGTGACGGCATCTTTGAAAGATGCCTACGGCAATGGTGTGACCGGAAAAGCATCGAGTAGTTTCTTGTTCTACACCAATTCGAGCGCAGCGACTTGTGGCACTTTCACAGAAATCAGCCCTTCAGGAACCTATACCTCGACATGTAGCTCGACGTTGGCGTCTAAAGACATCACCGCAAGTGTGACAGTGGATGAAGTGAACTTGACTACAGACACCACGTCGGTGGCGAGCGATCCTGGTGCAGTGACTGAGCTTCCTATTCCGTTCAAACCTGGAATAGTCGATCCGAGCGCCTCATGTGACGATCCGACAAAGACCGGGTCGAACCTGTCAGTGGATGAAAACAATCTCTTGGTGGGTCAAACCTCTCACGCCACAGCACTGGTGACGGATGCGAACTGTAACCCGATTCCGGGGGTTGAAGTGTCCTTCAGCGTGAACGATCCCGCTATTGGTGATCTCGGAAACATCCGCTCTTCCACTGATCTCAATGGTGAAGCTTTCGCTGACGTTGCTGGTCTGGATGCTGGCACGGTTGGCCTTTCCGCAACAGTAGAGGTGAGTGGTGCGCCTGTGCACCTCACTAACTCTCCACTGCCGATTACGTTCACTGTGGGCGCGCTCGATGTGTCAAGGACAGAGTTCACTGTTGCTCCTTGTGGTGTATTAACCCCGACCACGGTGAAAGCCGATGGTGCTGACTGCTGGGTGGGTACGATCCTCGCCAAGGATTCCACAGGGACCCTCATCAAGGATCTGTCTGCGACTGCCCTGGATGGGTTTGCTTTCCCGGTCGATCCGGCTGGAATCGTGAGTGTGTCTGCGATAGACACTTCGAAAGCGGCGAGCCAAGGAAAGTACGAGGTGACCTATACTTCTCTCGTCGCTGGTGATTACACCGCTACGGCCACGTACATGGATACTCTCGTTACTGGCGGTACGGGTGGTGGAACCATCACCTTCGTTGCGGGTTCACCCACAGTTGAGGTTCCTCAGACGTGCGTGGATGGACGCCCTGGGACACGGATCTATGGTGATGTGTACGGTGAAGTGACTGAACGCGGTGTTGGTGAATCAGCCAAGATCACTGCTCTAGTCACAGATGAGAATTGCAACCCTGTCGCAGGTGTGATCGTGACTTTTGCGAAGAACTCGTCGACTGCTTCGTTCGACTCGTCCACTGCGACCACGAATAGCAGTGGGCTGGCATCAGTGTTTGTCACTGATCTCACAGCACACATGGTTGATGTGACTGCGACGATACCCACTGATCAGGCCATCAAGTGGGGTTCCCCAGCTCAAGTGAACTTTGCGGCTGGTTCCCCAACAGTGGAGGTTCCTGAAACATGTATCGATGGGCGTCCAGGGACACGGATCTATGGTGATGTGTACGGTGAAGTGACTGGGCGTAGCGTCAATGAATCAGCGAGGATTACTGCACTGATCACTGATGAGAACTGTAACCCTGTCTCCGGTGTGGCAGTGACTTTCGATTCTGATTCTTGGAGTGCTGCTTTTGATCCGATCATGGCGACAGCCACTACTGATGCTTCCGGTATCGCGTATGTTGATGTGGTAGAGATCACTGCACACATGTTGAATGTGACTGCTTCGATTCCTACCGATCAGCAGATCATCAACGGTTCACCAGCTCAAGTGAATTACACCGCTGGTGCACCGAGTGAAACCTGCTCGGATTCAACCAACACAGATCGCCCAGGTTCTGAGATCTGGACAGATACTGTGTCGGTGCCTGTCAGTGACCATGGAACTATTAAAGCTCGTGTGACGGATGGGTACTGTAACCCGATCGAGAATGCTGTGGTTAACTTCACCCTGGTTCCTGGATCGGATGCCACTTTTGTGGGTCCATCCTCCGCGACTACTGGGGTTGATGGTGTGGCTTTCGTGACTATCACCGATGATGTGGCTGAAACTGCGGAGGTTCAAGGTTCTTCAGGGACGATCACTTTCTTGGACGGTACGGCCGCAGTGACTTTTGTTGCTGGTGACATTAGTGCCACCTATTCACTGTTCACTGTGACCACTTGTGATCCGGGGGCGAGTGTGGTTGTTGCTGATGGAATGGAATGTTGGAAGGGAACACTGACACCGAAAGATTCGAAGGGTAACACTGTTCCCGCACCCGATGTTGCTCAATTGAATGCCTTCGTTTGGGGTGTGTATTCCTCGGGTGTGGCCACCGATCTCGTGGTGATTTCTGGGATGAGCAGTAATGGTGACGGGAGCTATTCAGTGACCTACACTTCCACGACTGCTGGTGAATACACCGTGGATCTGACCTATCACACGACCGCAGTGGGTAACATTGAACCGATCAGCTTTGTCGCTGGTTTACCAACAGTCGAGGTTCCTGAAACTTGTGATAATGGGTTGCCTGGGACACGTATCTTTGGTGAGGCCGGGTATGGGAATCTCACCTCGAAGACTGCTGGCCAGTCAGCCATGATCACTGCGTTGGTCACGGATGAGAACTGTAATCCTGTTAGTGATGTCGAAGTAACGTTCGCTCATGATTCTGATACGGCCACGTTCACTCCACCTGTTACTGCAACGACCNACTCGAATGGTTTGGCGACTGTTGTCCTGACCGGTTCGGTTGCTGAGATAGTGAATGTGACTGGTTCGATCCCTGTTGATCAACAGATCATCAACGGTTCACCAGCCCAAGTCGAATTCACAGTTGGTGGACCAACCGTGGTCGTACCAGAAGAATGCTCTGATGGTCGCCCCGGGACCAGGATCTATGGTGATACGTATGGCGTCGCAACGCAGCGTACTGTCGGTGAAACTGCTGACGTCTACGCGCTCGTAACCGATGAGAACTGCAACCCGGTGCCCGGTGTCATGGTGACCTTCTCGAAGGACTCCGCCAATGCTCAGTTCTCTGCGGTGACCGCACTCACCAATGGTGACGGCATTGCCCACATCACTGTGTCAGATCAGGTAGCTGAGATGATTGATGTGAATGCCACCATCCCGACCAATCAGACGATCGTCCATGGTGCTCCGGCACAGTTTAACTTCACCGGCGGTGATCCATGGGTGGGTGAGTGCACCCTGCCCGATGGCTCCCCAGGTGTGGGTACGAACATCTCCGCAGCACCATCGAGTGCTGAGGTGGGTGGAAGCTCACAAGTCACCGCGTACGTGACAGACAAGTACT
>JGI24704J35079_10000248_pt1 | contig 26682 bp, 23 predicted proteins | sample TergutNt197P3_FD_35079 | JGI IMG/M metagenome (IMG submission 35079)
CGAGGCTTTAGGGACCATGCTGCTGGCAGTCGAAGCGGTGATCGGCAAATTCGCCGAAAAGGCGCGGGAGCAAAAAAAAGAGCAGATGCGCCGCGATTTACTCCATATACAAAAATATCCCCCGGCCACCTTTGCCCAGGCTTTGCAGCTTGTCTGGATTGTCCATATGCTAAACGGCGCGGATTCGTTCGGGCGCTTTGACTTCTATCTAAAAGATTTCTTTGAGCGCGACATGAAAACGGGAGATCTGAGCCTCGATTTGGCCTATTGGCTCATTATCGACTTCTGGTGCAAAATCGAGGGCGCGCAGAGCATCCAGAACATGACATTGGGCGGGCTCGATTATGACGGAGCCCCGATATATTCCGAGCTCACCCGCCTTTGCATAAAGGCGACCGCCGATCTCGGGTTCAAGGGCCCGAACCTGTGCCTGCGGGTGAGCCGCGANATGCCCGGCCAAATTTGGGATGCCGCGATCATTTCGATAAAAAGCGGCAACGGGCTTCCCGCCCTGTACAACGACGAGCTTTACGCGAACAGCCTCACTTGTTTCGGCTATGACATAAAATACGCGAGGGGGTACTGCTTCGCCGGGTGCAGCCAGCTGATGATTCCCGGCGTATGCAACTTCATAAACGATATAGGGATGCTGAACGCCGCCAAAATCGCGGAAATATCGCTGTATGACGGCTTTGACCCAAGGACGCAAAAACAGGCGGGAATCCGCACGGGCGCACCCGAAGAGATAAAATCATTCGACGGGCTTTTGGCCGCATACAAAAAACAGCTCGACTATTTCATCCGCCTCGAAACCCAAATACACGACAAAGAATACAAATACAGGCTCGCCCGCGAAGGCTACGCCATGCGCACGCTGTTTATCGGCGATTGCATAGAAAAAGGGCTTAACATATATGACGGCGGCGCGAGGTTTTCGGGCATCGAGCTCGAGGTGATCGGGATAACGAACGCGGCGGATCATCTATATGCGATAAAAGAGCTGGTTTTCGACAAAAAAACCGTGAGCCTGGCCGAACTCGCCCGGATTTTAAAAGGCAATTGGCAAGGCCACGAAACCCTCAGGAAACTGGCGCTCGGCTGCGACAAATTCGGCAATGACAAAACCGGAGTCGATGAACTCCGCGCCGACATAACGGAGCATATCTATTCGCGCTTCAACGAAACCGAGAGCGCGATGGGCGGGATATATATGCCCGGCGAGGTCATATTCACGGCGCATGACTGGTGCGGCGCCGCCACGGGGGCCACGGCGGACGGGCGGCTTTCCGGGAGCGTTCTCGCCGATTCGGCGGGCGCGTCGCAGGGCTTCGACAAAAACGGCCCCACCGCGCTTTTAAATTCGGTGCTCAGGCTCCCAACTGACAGCCACCTTCTCACCACCACGGTGACAAACATAAAATTTCCGGCCGATATTTTCAAGGACGAAAACGCGGCAAAAAAAATACGAAATCTATTCGAGGCATTTTTCGCCGGAGGCGGAATGCAATTGCAGATAAACGTGTGCGACGCTGAAGCGCTCAAAAAAGCGCAGGCGAATCCGCAAGAATACGCTTCGCTGATCGTGCGCGTGGGCGGATACAGCGATTATTTTGTCAACATATCAAAAGCCTTGCAGGACGAGATAATACTGCGCTCCGATCAAAAGGTGTGACGATCCGGCTGAATTTATATGGAGGTGTGATTATTGTGAGCAAATCAAAATCAACGAGCATAAATGTCCGTTTATATCCGGAGCTAAAACAAGAGGCGGAAAATGTTTTTGCCTATCACGGATTGTCCCTGCCTGAGGCGATAACCGTTTTTCTCAACCATGCTTGCAAGGTCGGAGGTTTCCCTTTGAATTGCAAGGAGCGCGATGGCAGGATGCCGTTTCCCTTTCCGCGCTCAAAGAATGCAAGAAGCTTGAAAGCGACCCTGACGCAAAAGGTTTTGGCAATATGGCAGACTTATTGGCCGATTTGGAAAACGATGATGGATGATACAAAAAGAGAAATACGCCGCACATCGGAATTTAAAAAGGATTACAAACAGGCAAAAAAACAGGGGAAAGAGATTTCACTTCTTTTGGATGTAATAGAAATGCTGGCAGAAGATATGCCATTATCCGAAAAACATCGCGACCATGCTCTTGCTGGAAATTGGAAAGGATATAGAGAATGCCATATTACTCCCGACTGGTTGCTGGTTTATCGTAAAACTGACAACGGTAAATTATTGTTAATATTAGCGCGAATCACGTCTCACAGTGATTTGGACTTTTGAGGTTTTATAAATCAATTCCCGTTAGTTTGGCACCATTTTGAACGCGAGGCAACGCGAAAAAATCACCTTTAAAATTTTGTGCGAAAAATTAAAGGTGATATATTTTTGTTTATGTTATGATATTGCGTGAAGGGAGGGAATAAGATGAATTTTGCGAAAAGAATGAACTCGGTATTGGACTATATCGAAGATAACTTAGACGGCGAAATAGAAGACGATAAAATCGCCGTGCTTTTTGTAAGCGCGAAGGGTATGTTCCAAAGGATTTTTACGATGATAACCGATATGACGTTATCTGAATATATAAGAAAAAGGAGGCTTACGCAGGCGGCTGCCGATATACAGAACACAGATGCGAAAATCATAGATATTGCTGTAAAATACGGGTATAATTCAACAGAATATTTCGCTTCCGCGTTTAAAAGTTATCATGGGGCAACGCCGTCTGACGCAAGAAATCCTGATATTGAGCTTCAATCTTTCCAGCGTCTTGCTTTCAAACCCAATTTGACAATAACAGGAGGAAACAACAATATGCAATATCGAACTATCAGTCTTGACGAAACGATTTATTTTTGGTTAAGGAGCGATTATCATATCATTAGCAACCTACTTCGCGGTAAGATGAATAATCTTTGGAAAGGCGCCGAAATATCGAATGAAAACGCAAAAGGGATGCTCAAACTGTTTGAAGACGGCAGAGTAACCCTTGACGAAAAAGAAATCGTGAGATATAAAAACCGGATATATGAAAAACTGGACGATGAAGCAAAAGCCGATATAATTAAAATCGCTAAAATCGACATTTCAAATATTCTAAACGCGATGAAACCGGCAAAAAAAGAAATGCTGCTATATAGAAGTATATACTGTGAAAGTGCAGGACGTTACAATTTTCCCCATTACGATATTAAGGATTACGAGATTGATGATATAGTGGAGTTTAAACATATTTCATCAACGGCAACCGCCCCGTTTCTTGAAAACAGAGTAGATGACGATGTTCCTTATGCGAATTGGCTCAACGCAAATTTAGACCGCGAATTTTACAGATTTGAAATAACCGTGCCGGAAAACGGATTTATTTTAGAGCTTGAAGATTATGAGGTCTACTCAAAGGACTGGTGGGAAAAAGGCGAGGTTCTTCTGCCGCCGATGAAATGCAGGGTAAAAAATCTGCGGGAGAGCGAAAACAAAAAATGCAAGGGTATAATTGAGTTTGAATATTTGGAAAGACTGCCCGACCCCGTATAAACGCTATATTCGATAAAATAAAATTTGAAAATTTTCCAATGAAAGGGCTTTTGACTGCACTTTATAAACGGGGGGTGAAAAAAGTGGACTCTGAACGGATCGCCCGTATGCTTGACAAAACATTTTCGTGGTCGGTTGCCCGCACCTTTTCGCGAGAGGAAGCGGAAGAACTGACGCAGGAAATCATGTTTCAAGCCATCAGGAGCGTTGGCGAACTTCGCGACTATAAAAAATTTGAGCCTTGGTTTTGGCGGCTTGCCGATATAACGCTTAAAGTGTTCAAACGCGGAAAAGCGAAAAGCCGAAATATGATTTCGTTCGATGAGGTCGCCGATTTGGCGTTTGAAGATGATTATGATTTTGAGGATGACGATAAATATCAAAATCTGCGCCGCAACATCGTTCGGATGTCCGCTATCTATCGGGATATAATCGTGATGCATTATTACGACAACTTATCCTGCAAAACCATCGCCCAAAAACTCGGGCTGCCGGAAGGAACGGTTATGTACCGCCTTTCGCTCGCCCGGAACAAATTAAAAGAGAGGTGCAGTCAAATGAATGAAACGGCATTGAAACCCGCGCAATTAGACATCCGAATCACGGGAGAAGGAAATTACAATGGAGAAAGCAAACCTTTCCCGTGGCAATACATCGAGGATGCCTTGTCGCAAAATATTTTGTGGCGCGCATACCGCGAACCGAAAACCATCGAGGAGCTATCCGAGACAATCGGCGTTCCCGCATTCTTTATTGAAGACAGGATAAAAAATCTTATCAGGCGCGAAGCAGTTATACAGCCCGCCAAAAATACGGTGCAGACTGATTTCCTCATATTCGACGACGCCATAAACAGTTACGCGCCTACGCATGCTTGCGATGCAGTGGCTGCTGTTTCGGAACAGTTTTATCAATTGTCCCGCCGGCTCACCGAAAAAGTTTTATCCTCGGGCGTGNAAACCGCAGGGCGTTCATTCGATGAAATGCTATGTCTATTGTCGGTGATGNTGCTCGATAAATTCGTGCCGGATTACAAACCGGCTGAATACACGCAAACCCGGCAAAAATATGACGGCGGGCGTTGGGACTATATCGGCTTTATGCAAAAATCATCGTTTTCCAACATTGGCATCGGCATGGAAAAATCCATGAACAACTACGAGAGCGGCAAACTGGCGCACTATTCATATCACTACGCGCCGTTTGAATATCGGAAAATGATGTTCGACCATGAAATTGATGTTTGCCATGCCGTGCTTCAAAAAACGGAATTGACAGAAAAACAAAAAGAATATGCCGCGAAACTTATTGCGGAAGGCTATCTCGCAAAAAACGAATCCGGGGAAGTGGTTTGCGCCGTTCCATTATTTGCCAAAGAACAGCATGACCTATTTGTCGCCTCGGTTAAAAATGACTTTGCAGACTTTTTGCCTTTGTATTCCGAACAAATAAAAAAATATTTGAATGGCTACATGAAGCTGTTTCCCAAGCACCTAAAAGAAGCGGCGGCCCGCAATGGGTTTCATGTGTTTGTGGCGATGTTCAATGCGATTGCGGCGGACTGGGCAAAAAGCGGGAAAATCAACATACCGAACGGAGCAATCTGCGATACTTTGATAATGATGTAGGCTTTTTCAAGCAAAAAAAGCGAGGCTGCCTGGTTGCGGCTTCCTCGCTTTTTTGCATTAACTGTTGACTACGTAGTCTATANGTGGTATAATATGAGCAGTGGGGAGGATTTTGCCTAATGAAATATGTTTACCCGGCAGTTTTCCATCCTGAAAATGAAGGTGGATATAGCGTTTACTTTCCTGATATAAGCCGCGGGGCTACGCAAGGCGAAACAATAGCAGAATGCATTGAAATGGCTGAAGATTTTTTATGTTTGGCATTATACAATATGGAAAAGGAAAAAGCTCAAATTCCATCTGCGCGAGATATCAAAGAGGTGAAATCTGAAATTGACGATATAATCACTCTCATATCTATTGATACGGACACATATCGGCGATACTATGAAAATAAATTAATAAAGAAAACCCTTAATATACCTTCATGGCTCAATGAAAGAGCCGAACGCGCCAACATCAATTTTTCNCAAACGCTNCAAAAAGCGCTAAAAGAAGAATTGCATATAACGTTTCCATAATTTAAATTTACAAAAAGCTATTGATATTACGCGCGGCATCGTGTATCATATCAATAGTTTTGCGTGGACTTTCAAAAAGGGGGATGATAATGCTGATTATAGTTAATAAGCTCCAAAGCGTACTTTTTTGCGGCCAGAAATATCAAAAACGCTTACCGCCGCTTTTACCAACGAAGTTATTCTTCCTCCCCGACAAGCTGTTGTATGCGTTTCTCTGTATCAGCTATTTGTCCGTCATAAAACCCCGCCCAATACGGCAACCAACGGTCAACGCAATCCGCAAGCCATTTCATCGCAAGCGCAGACCTAAGTATTTCCGGGCCAATTCCCGCTATCGGCACGGGATTCATTTTTTGGTCTGCCATCAAGTGGTATATATCAATTTCTTCCGGGCCATACAAAACATTTTGCCAATCAATGATAGCCATTTCTCCATCGGGCCGGACAAGCAGGTTNTTNCANTTCAAATCACCATGAAGCAAAGCGCATTTGCCNCGTATTGTGCGTAAAACTTCCGGGTGGTACAGCATTTTTTCAATACGGGCGATAACGGTTCCATCGACGGCTTTTAGTTTTTGGTTTTGGCGGAGATTGTTCAATAATTCAATTAAGACATTTGCGAAACTATCATAATGCCTTTCCGATAAATCATAGCGGCAAAAATCAACCGAACCAAACCCGTTGATTATCTCTCTTGCCTGATAGGCGAGGCTGAGAGTTTGCTCCCGGTTGAGATTGTCGGGATAATGCTTCCCCGCATCTTCAAGGAGTAGCCAATGTCGGTTATCGTCGGAATGATTATAAAATGCCTTTGGGATATACCGCGACTTTACATTGCGGTAAAATTCCGTTTCCACAGGCAGATTATTAAAAGCCTTATAAATTCGGCTATTATTGTCGCTGAAAGCTATCCGTTCAACCACGCTCAACGGCCATGCTTGCAACGGCTCTCTTGATATGACATTTGCGCCATGAATAGCGGCCAATTCGTCGTTATCATGCAGCCAAATTTCAAAATCCTCGTGTTTTCTCATTTTGCTTTCCCCCATTAATTTCACCTCGCAAATATGCTGTTTTACAGTATAGCACAAGTCACGGCTTTTGCAAACAGATTTCGCAAAAGTTTTACAATTCCCCGTGTGATCTTTGCCCCGCGACCGTTCCGTGTTTTGCGAACGATAAATAATAGTTGAAATCAACCGCAAAACGTGATATAATAGTTGTATGGAAAAATGTACCTATGACAGAGCTTAAGGAGTATAAAATTGCAATGGAAAACTTGAATTTGTTGAACAAAGAAGCGTGGAACGCATATCAAGAGGATTATTCCGTTTCCATTTGATAGAACGCCCCGAAAGCCAAGGAATGCAAATAAACGCTCCGTTGGAAACGACTATCTTTTAAGTCGCTTCAAATGACCGGATGATAAGGCTATAATAGTATCACAGTACAGCAATACAAAATTTTTGGAGGTTAAATCATGCCTTTATCAATAGGTCAAACAATCAAAAAATTGCGCAAGGAACGAAAGTTGACGCAGGAGGAACTTGCCGAGCAGCTCAACGTAACGTCCCAAGCCATTTCAAAGTGGGAAAACGAAACGGGTATGCCCGACATTTCGCAAATCGTGCCGCTTGCGAGCGTGTTTGGCGTGAGCACCGACGTGCTGTTCGGGACTTTTGGGACAAGCGATGAAGAAGAAGCGCGGAAAATTCTCGATGACGCATATGGTTTCAAAATCGGCAACACAGAATCATTAAGGCGCAGATATGATATGCTGCAAGACGGATTGCGGCGTTTTCCAAATCATGGCTGGCTGTTGATGAACAGTATTCAAACGGGTNTTGGGCTCATTTACCCGGAGAATAATCATTATGATAAAATCCAGGGCAATGAAATTTATCAGGAATGTATCCGTCAGGCGAACGTCCTGATCGCAAATTCAAAAAATACCAACGATATTTTAAATGCGCGCTACATCATGGTTCTTTTGCATTCGGCATACGGAAATAAAGAAGATGCATGGGAACACGCGAAACAATTCCTTTGGCGAACCGATTTCACGGCAGAGAATATGTATGCCTGGATCGCGCGCGCAGAAACGAATTATCCCGCCGAAGCATATCATTTGCAAAATGATTTTGGTTGTCGTTTGACAGCGACGCTTGACAACATAATCCAATTAGGCACGGCGTACAGGAATATGAAAAAGTATGACGACGCTTTGAAAATGTATTTTTCGGTATTTTCATTGATGGAAATTGTTTACGGAGAAGAAAAATTGATGCCGCCTGTGCAAAATACGGATTCGGGCGATGTTTACGTTTTAATCGCGCAGACATATCTGGAAACGGGCGACAAAGACAAAGCGTTGGATTGGCTCGAAAAATTGGCTGATTATGATACTAAAATCCGATGCCGGTTACAAAAAGGCGTATGCGTTGATACGCCTTTCTTGCGCGATGCAAAAAACCCTGTTTATTGCATAACCGACGGTGAAAACAAGGAAAGGCTGTTAAAAAAACTAAACGAAGCAAAATTTGAAAGCATTGAAAACGAAAAGCGATTTATCGCTTTGATAAATCGGGCAAATGCCATGGACGGTTGATTATCCCCAATTAAATTTACAAAAAAGGTATTGATATTATGCGCGGCATCGTGTATAATATCAATAGTTTTGCATGGACTTTTAAAAAAGGGGGAATGTTATTATGCTGATAAGAGAAGCAAAAAAACCTATATCCGTCGTTTCAATGTTTTCGGGCTGTGGCGGCATGGATTTGGGTTTTATAGGCGGCTTCGATTTTTTGGGAAAACATTATGAAAAAACAAACTTTGCCATCATATGGGCAAATGAAATCAATTCCGCCGCCTGTGAAACATATAAAGCGAATATAGGGAAGCACATAATAGAGGGCGATATCAATGATGTAGCGGATACGCTGCCCCCTTATGCCGATGTTGTCATCGGCGGATTTCCATGTCAGGACATTTCAATCAACGGCAAAATGCTCGGCATAAACGGAAAGCGCAGCAGTCTTTATACGGCGATTGTCGAAGCTGTGCGGCGCATTCAGCCGAAGGTTTTTGTCGCGGAAAATGTCGGCGGTTTGTTGTTGAAACAGAACGAGGATTCGTTGAAAAAGATTTTGGAAGATTTTAATGGGCTCGGCTATAACGTACACCATGGACTTTACCGGGCATCCGAATACGGCGTCCCGCAAACGCGGGAACGGGTNTTTATCGTAGGGACAAGAGNCGGCNTCCCGNATTTCAACCCTCCAAAACCNACAAACGCCAACCCCATAACAGCCAAAGAAGCTATCGGCGACTTGGAGGCTTTGGAGAGCGACAAAGAATTTTCCCANATTTGGAGTTTGGCCAATGTCAGCGGAGAACANGGAAACCGCCGTTTAATTTCGGACAGGCCNGGGTATACGATACGGGCCGAATGCCACGGCAACATCCAATTCCATTATTCCTTGCCCAGAAGAATTTCAATGCGCGAAGCGGCGCGCATTCAATCATTTCCGGACAGCTTTCGGTTTCCGTCAAAATTGCGCGAAACGGAGAGGCAAATAGGAAATGCCGTTCCTCCCGTTTTGGCATGGCATGTGGCGAACGCTGTAAAATCCATCATTGAGGAATAAAGCAAATATGACAAAAGATGAATTTGAATCGATTNTAGATAGATGNTGCGNGAATCTGACAAANGAAGCCCGAACGTCGGGCTTTNAGTCNTCGNCNCAATTTGAAAANCGCGTCCGAGAAGCATTGGATGAATTAACGAAAGAAGANGCATCGTTTACAATAGATTTTGCGCCGCNCCCACAAGCATTTCCCGATATCGCGATGGGAGAATTTGGCNTCGAGGTAAANTTTACCCTCAACGACACATGGCGAAGCGTAGCCAACAGCGTTTTGGAAACGCAGAGAATCGAAACGGTAAAACATATATACATTATTTTCGGAAAAATGGGCGGTGTGCCGGAGGTACAATGGGGCGATTATGNGCAAAGCGTAATTCATGTTCGCACATCCCATGTTCCGCGCTTCGANGTTGAACTACCATCCGCAAAAGCGACTGTGAAACAATCCCTTTTTGACGAAATGGGGATAAAATATGACGATTTCAGAAAANTGCAAATGCAGGAAAAGATGAAGTATATCCGCGCATACGCACGAAAAATACACCCCGATGGTCGACTGTGGTGGATTGAAGATAAAGAATCTGATGAGCATACAGTCCCTATGCAGGCAAGATTATACACAAACCTGACACTGGAAGAAAAAATTCATTTGCGCGCCGAAGCCGCGTTGTTATGTCCCGGTATCGTTGATTCGGGACGCTCGCGCAATAAATATGACGATATGGTTCTTTACCTACTGACTTACCACGGCGTAATATGCCATCAGGCAAGAGATTTGTTTTCGGCAGGCAGCGTTGCAAATCCAAACAATGACGATAAAGGCGGCATCTATATAGAGCGGGCTTTGAAACTGATTGAAAAAGAAATACGCGAAGCGGCTCTGCGAATGGACGACGCTTTATTTGTGGAGTATTGGGGAGAAAGCGTCGCCCCTGAAAAACGGATAATCCGCTGGCTTGAAAAAGCTGATGAATGCGCCAAAAACTGGAAACCGTCAACTAGCTTATTTTTGGATGGAAACAAATGAGGTTGACGGCTTGGCAAAAAAATCGGAGTTCAGTTTCCGAAAGAAATTGTTTGAAATTCAAAAAAGGAGGAATGTTATTATGTCAAAAAAAATTTTTGCCGCATTGCTTGTTTTATCGGTTTTGGCGATGCTAACGGCATGCGCGGGAGACGAACAGACTGATGCGGCGCCAAAAAAAGATCCCGCCGAAGCATCGGATTCCGGCGGCGATGAAACGCCGGAGACCAAAAACGAAAGGTTTGAGCCGAACCTGCCTGAAATCGACTTTGGGGGATATGAGTTCCGCGCCCTCGTGCCCACAAACAACGCATACGGCTCATATACCTTCGACGTGGAGGAGGAAAACGGCGACAATTTAAACGATGCGATATACAAACGCAACCGCTATATCGAGGAAAAATACAACGTCGTTTTGACGCAGACCGAAATCAGCGATTTTTGGCCGCTGATCGATATGTTCAAAAAATGCGTGACATCCGGCTCGGACGACTTTGACGTGAGCACGCAGAACAGATCTTTGAATCTTGTCACTCAGGGATATTGTCTTTTTCCCGACGATCTGCCGTATATAGACATGGCCCAGCCGTGGTACGCGCACGATTTGAACGAAACTTACCGCATCGGGAACAAATATTTCATCGCTTACAGCGACGAATGCATGAGCGTTTACGACGCGGTCATCGCCCTTTGCTTCAACAAAGCTTTGACGCGCGATTTGGGGCTTGAAAACCCGTATGAACTCGTTAAAAACGGGAACTGGACGCACGACAAGTTTTTCGATATGTGCAGGGCCGCCGTCTCCGACCTCGACGGCGACGGGACGATGACGGATACGGACAGATACGGGATTTTGTCGCAGTTCGACGAATTTTTGGGCAATTTTTGGGTGGCTTCGGGAATTAAAACAATAGGCAAAGACTCCGACGATATGCTGGCGCTAAATCTGGCGGGCAACGAACTGCTGCTCGAAATTTTGGAGAAGACCCGGCAAAACGTATACGGCGACAAAAAAATATTTTTCGATACATACAAAGACAAAGTGACCAGTTTCCAATCTGATTTGGTTGATGTGTCGCACAAGCAGTTTGAAAATAACTTGGGGCTGTTTTTGACGGCGAAAATGGTGAGAATCCCGTACCTGCGCACAATGGAGGCGGATTTCGGGATCNTTCCCTTCCCAAAATACGATGAAAGCCAAAACAGATACTANGCGGCGATAAACGGCGCCTGGCCCAAGATCGTNCCCAACACCGCCCCAAATCCCGAGCGCACAAGCATAATTTTGGAGGCNCTTGCCGCCGAATCGAAAAATTTGACGATTCCCGCATTTACGGAAATATGCCTGAAAACCAAATACGCGCGCGACGAGGAAAGCCAGGAAATGCTAACGATAATTTTAAACAGCGTGACCGAGGATCTGGGAACCACCATATTCTGGGATTCCGTAAAGGACGGGTTGATTTCCGAAGTCATGGGAAAGGGCAATTTTGTCTCTGTGATCGAGAAGCGGTCGGCGGCCTGGGAAAAGCTGCTGAATGAAATGAACGGTGCCGTTTATGGCTTGGATTGAAGCAAGAAATGGCAAATTTATCCCGGCAATGAACAAATATGAAATTTATGAAATCAAAGGAGAACTAAAATGAACAAAAAAATAATACCTTGCCTTGACACGAAAGACGGAATGGTCGTAAAAGGCGTGAATTTCGCGGGCATAAAAGAAGTGGGCGATCCTGTAGAATTCGCCAAAAAATATTGCGAAGACGGCGCGGACGAACTGACTTTGCTCGACATAACAGCCACAATCGAAGCGAGGAAAACCAAACTCGAAATAATAAGCCGCATAAAAGAGGCGATAAACATTCCGTTAGCTGTGGGCGGGGGCATCAGAAATTTGGCTGACATAGAAGATGTATTGAATGCCGGAGCCTCGAAGGTGGGGATCAACACCGCCGCAGTGAAAGACAACGGGATAATAAAGGAAGCCGCCGCAAAATTCGGCGGCGAAAAGATCATTCTCGCCGTGGACACAAAGCGGCAGCCAAGCGGCAAATATACCGTTTACATAAACGGCGGCAGGGACGACACAAAAATCGATTTGCTCGAATGGGTGAAATCTGCGGAAAAACTCGGTGCAGGCGAATTGCTGCCCACGTCGATAGATACCGACGGGGTGAAGCAGGGCTATGATACAGATCTGTACAATTTGATTTGCGATTCCGTAAAAATTCCGGTGACCGCTTCGGGCGGATGCGGCAAGCTCGAAGATTTCGCGGAGATATTCGCCAAAACCGAAGTGAGCGCGGCTCTTGCGGCTTCGGTATTCCACTTCGGCGTTTTCAGCGTAAAACAAGTGAAAGAGTATTTGGGTTGGATTTGAATGCGAATGAACTGCATATGAACGCATAGCGTTCATATTTGTTCATTTTCCAATAAATTCACAACATTACAGCCGTTTTCTGTGATTTTGAGCGTCTGTATTTCATATGGGGCAAGTTTCGCGGATATTTTACGATTTGCAAACGCGGCGTCGATGTTCGCGCTCGTTTCTTTTCCCGATACCTCTACAAGGCGGATTATGGCGCTTTCGCCGTCCTCGGCTTTTTTTGCGGCTGTCAGGATTATGTTGTCTTTATCTATGGATATGCCGCTGTAACTTTGCGGCAAGGTTCCTTTGTGGTACGTTTCGGCTATGTGGAATGCGGGGGTGTTTTGCTCCATGCCGCGCCTTACGATAGCCGGCGCGTTTGCTTTGTAGCCTCCGGCATAGCCCAGCAGCGAATATTTGAAATAGCTAACGCCTTGGTCTTGATATTCGTACAACCCGTCCCGCATCCCGCTGTGCACCCCGTAGTGGTCGGCGTACACGCACGAACGCGCCGCGACGAACCTGATCTCGTTGTTTTTCACCGAATATGAATATTTTCCGTTGTTGACAACCGCCAAACCGATTTCGCCGTCGTCCACGCAGGCAAAATTTTGGGCGGGTTCCTCTTCGCCGTTCGGATTTTTTTCTATTGCGGCATATGGAATTTCGTAGATCGCCTTTGTGGGCTTTTCGGTGTTGAGTTTGAACCCTATCTTGAACATCCGCAATTTTTCGTTGTTTGTCACCCTGACGGCCACATCCAAAGTTTTGGAATGGGGATAGAGCGTGTAGTCTTGGCGGATTTCGCTTGTGTTGTATTTCTGCGTGATGCGCAATGTGGCTACCACCGGCCCTTTTTCGATTATTTCGAATATGGGATTGGAAAATTCGCCTATTTCTTTGTCGAAAGTGAAAACGCCGTGACTCCAAGTGTCTTGCGCCTCGTCGTCGATTACAAATGTCTTTGCCCCATATCCGGAAATGATGTCGAGCCCGGTTTTTTTGTCTTTGAAAGCGACCATGTTTCCCGTATTTTCGTCGAAGCTCGCTTCGATATAATCGTTTGATATATGATGATAGCCTATATCGAGCGATTTTTTTTGCGGAGATTTTTCGCCTTCCAAATACGCCCAATAAGTCGCATACCCAAAAGCGGGCGCCTCTGCGCAAAACAGCGAGCAGAAAGAACCGTCCCTGCCATTTGTCTGCGAAGCGCGCACTACCTGCACCGATACGGGATTGCCCTTTGCGTCTTCTACCCTTGCTATGCGATTGTTGTTTATGGTTACTGGCACGTTTATTGCCCATGACAAAGGGTTGAAAACCACTATGGGCGTTCCCAGCCCGCCCTGCTCCCAGAGCCCCCAGTCCATGTCCTTTGAAAGATAATTCACGGTTTTGGCTGTGTCGATGTTCCATGATATTTTTTGTATTGAAGCGTTTATGGTCTTTGAGCCGATCGCCAGCGATTCGCCGAACATCTCGCCCGCATCCGCATACGCCTCTTTGATCGAGCAGCCGCCCATTATGTCGTGGAACTGGTTGAACAGCACATTTTTCCAGGCCTCGCCTATTTTACCCCCGTTATATGGCAGCCCGGCCAGCTTGTTTGCCAGCAGATTGTATTTTTCGGCGGTGATGAGCCTATTCTCCGCTTCTCTGTTTTGCGCCTTTACCATGGCGTTGGCGCTGTAGCAACCGCTCGCATGGTGCTGCATGTCGCCGGACAGCACAGGCAAATCGTAATTTTTTTCGGCGATGTCGGCAAAATATTTTTCGGGGCCGGAGAATACATATTCGAAATTTTCGCTTTCTTCGATTTTTCCCTTTACTGTTTCGATCATTTTCGCGGTCGGCCCGCCGCCGTGGTTTCCCACGCCGTAAAACATCATTTTGTCCTCGCCGTCTTCTTGCGCTTTTTTTTCATACAGCTCAAAATCGCCCTCTCCGAGCCGCATGCAGTACGCCCCGAGTATCCGATAGGTCAAAACTTCGCTGCCATCGGGGGATCGCCATAAAAACAGGTTCGAATCAAAGGGGTATTTTTTCTCGCCGCGGCCGTCCGGCCTCATGTACACATAAGAATCTATGCCGCTTTTTTTGAGTATTTGCGGAAGCGAGGCATTGTGGCCAAAAGAATCCACGTTATAGCCGGTTTTGGCGATTTTGCCGAATTTTTCCTTGAAATATCGCTGGCTTATCAGCATATGCCGGGCAAAACTCTCTCCGCTTGGCACATTGCAGTCGGGCTGAATCCACATCCCGCCAACTATGCTCCATTTTCCGTCGGAAACCGCTTTCCGGATTTTTTCGAACATGTCGGGCTCGTTTTGTTCTACCCATTCGTAATAGCCCGCGCACGCGCTGGTGAACACGAAATCGTCGAATTGGCAAATCCTGTCAAGCGCGCTCTGAAAAGTGGCCTTTATTTCGGCATACCCTTCCATGTACCGCCAAAGCCAAACCGGATCAAGGTGCGCGTTTCCGATCATGTAAATTTTTTTCTTTTCGTCCATAAATTTTTACCTGTTCCTTTTCTTTGAAAATTAATATCCTTTTCCCGGATTTATTGTACCATTGCTGACAGGTTTTGTCAAGATGTTTGCGAGAATTTTCAATAAAACCGTTTTGTCGTTTTCCGCTTCCCCGTCAATCACCATATCCACGAGCTTGTCCAATATGGCCCCGACTTCGCTCCCTTCCGGCACCCCCGCATCGATCAGTTCTCTTCCGCTTACGGCGAGCCCTTTTCGCGAGAAGCACTGCCGCCGTGCCACGATTTCATCCATTGATGCCAATACGGCATCTAACGCGCCGAGTTTGGCCTGGCGGCAATTTTCAGGCTGCGCCATAATATCGGCCCGTTTCACCGAAAGCAGCTGCCGCAGCCGCTCTTCGCCGATTCTGTTCAGCCAGCGTTTTATATGCTTTCCCCCCGCCTCTATATCCGCATCGCGATACAGAATCAGCTGTGTGACCGTTTTTATCGTTTCGCCGTCATATTTGAGCCGCGACAAAATTTTTTTTGCCATATCCGAGCTTTCCTGCGCGCCCGGCTTGGATATATCGTGGAACAGCATCGCCAAGCGGATCACAAGCTCTTTCGGGGCGGCCTCCACAGAGGCAAGCGTGTGAGCCGGCCCGTCGTGGCAATGCAGTATTTCGGGGATCACCTCCGCGATTATGTCTGTATGAGCCGATAAAATATCTCTTGCGCCGTTTCCGACAAGCAATTTGCTCAGCTCGGCTGCAATGCGTTCCGCCGCTATATTGCATAGCAGCTTTTTGTTTTTTTGCATCGCTTTTGCCGTATTGCGGTCAATGGAAAAGCCGAACGCGGAAGCAAAACGCAGCGCCCGCATAATCCGCAGGGCGTCTTCCCGAAACCGATCATCCGGATTCCCTACGCATCTTATCTTTCTTTCCGCCAAATCCCGCCGCCCGCCGTAGCAATCGACAAGCCCGGCCTTCGGGTTGTACGCCATGGCATTTATCGTGAAATCCCGCCGCGCCAAATCCATTTTCAAAACGCCTACGAACTCAACCTCGTCAGGCCGGCGGTTGTCCGTGTATTTTCCGTCCACGCGGTAAGTGGTTATCTCAAAGGGGCGGCGGTTTTGCACGAGAGTGACTGTGCCGTGCCGCAGTCCCGTCTCGATGATATGGTGGTTTTTGAAGCATTCTTTTGTCTGCTCCGGCAAAGCCGAGGTGCATATGTCCCAGTCGCTCGGAGTTTTGCCAAAAAGAACGTCGCGCACGCACCCGCCGACGGCGTAAGCCTCATATCCGCCGCTTTCGAGGGAGTTTATGATATACAAAACCTCATCGGGAATTTCGATGTTCACCTGCATCATGTTCACCCAAACGCCGAGTTCCGGTTCGATTCGCATAAGTAATACATATCCGCGTCGCCGCCCCGCGTCAAAAGGCGGCAAAATTCGGCCTCCGGGAAAACGAGCTGTCCGCGCTCTTTTTTTTGGGGCGCGTGATCCCGGCAAAGCTTTTTCGCATACTCCGAAAAAGCCTCTCCCCAGGGCTTGGGACGGAAATCCGAGGTGACCAGGCCCGAAAATTTCGATATGTCGGTAGAAGACGGGGTGTCCGCGAACGGCCAGTTCAGCCAGCCCGAGCACAGCCCTATCGTCTCCTCCATCAGCGCGCGGTTCCAGTCGAGTTGGTCTTCGTGGGTGCGGTAAGGCTGATGTTCGTTTATCTCCCCGCCGCCGTACCAACCGAATTCTTCGAGCACGACAGGCCGCGACAAATCGCAGTAAAGCACCCAGTCGCAAAGATATTTCAGGTTGGCGCGTTTTTTTTGCGGATCGGCCGGGTCTCCGAGGGTGGGGTAGAAATGCGGGCAGTCGAAATCGACGAGCTTGGAGAGCGCAGATGGCCTAAAGGCGCTGTAGCCGCTCGGCTTGCCCCCCGCCAAAACCCCCGGAAACGACCACTGGATATAGCCGATGGTGACAAGGTGGCCGTCGTTTGCCTTGCGGATTACGTCCGTTTGCGTTTTGGTCCAGGCGTAAGCGAGTTTTTCCCGGTAGATTTGGTAGTCGTACAAGCGGCTGTCGTTTTCCTTTGGCGCGTCTTCGGGAACCAAAAAATCCCCATTTGGGCCGTTGCCGTATTTTTCCTTCAAATAATTCCGCCAGCCTTCGCGCATCGGTCCGGAATCCCAAGCAATCATCGGCTCATTGCGCAGATCCCAGGCGAATATCGCGGGCTCGCTTTTGTATCGGCCCGCCATGAATTCCCAGTACGCGCAAAGTGCCTCGAGCGCCTCGGAGCCGCAGTACATATCGGCGCTGCAATAATCCGGCACGCCTTCCCAGTGGTCGGGGCCGGTTGGGATCAGGCGGATTTCTGCCTCATGGGCGAATTCGATGAACTTGTCGAATTTTTCCACGGCGGCCATGTCGATTTTGTTTTTTTTGGGCATGAAGGCGGTGCTCGCCATGAAAAACCGCGCGGCGTTCATTCCCTGCTCCTTCATCGCCTCGAATTGGCGTTTAACCCTGTCCTCATCGAACATTTTCCAGATCTGCGGCGCCCAGCCCGTTTCGTGGTCGTAGTAATTGACGCCGACCGGCACATACGCTTTGCCGCTTGCGCCGTCGGCAAATCCCGTCTTTTCGCCGTTTATTTGAATTATGCCCTGCATATTATACGCCTCCTTTTTTACGCCGAAGCCGATTTTACCTTTACCATATATTGTATCATGCCTTGATTATTTTTGCAATATAAATTTTGCCATTTGCAAAAAATGCGAAAATGTGGTATAATGGCATAAACTATATTTGCTTGGGGGGATAAATTTGGGAATATTTTCCATATTGGCGATGAAACCCGCGAAATCCGGCGAAATCTTTGAAACCGGAATATATGCGATCCAAAATCAAAGAAACTGCCTGTATGTAATAAAGGCAAGCGACGGCTATATCGCAATCGACGCGGGTTCGAATGCGAACACGGCAAAAAAAAGGCTGGCCGAATTTGAAATCGGCCTGCCCGAAGTGAAATCTGTTTTTTTGACCCATTCCGATTACGACCATACGGCGGCGCTGGCAATTTTCGCCCGGGCCAAAATTTACATGGGCGAAGACGAAGCCCAAATGATCGACGGCACCGCGAAGCGCAGCCCGCTTTTGGGCTATAACGCGCTGCCGGGCGGAATGGCGCCGGGTAGCGCGGGCCTGGTCGGGGACGGGCAAAAGCTGAGTCTTGGCGACCGCGCGATCGAATGCATCAAGGCTCCCGGGCACACGCCCGGCTCGATGGCCTATCTTGTCGACGGAAAATATCTGTTCACCGGCGACGCATTCGGGCTTGGCAGCGGTGGCCCGCAGATTCACCCTTTCACCATGGATAAAAAAACCGCCGGGGAATCCATAGAAAAACTCGGCGAAACCATGAAAGGCAGCGAAATCGTGTTGACCTCCCACTACGGCCTGTATATGCCAAAAAACCCGAAATGAACAACTGTTCGAGGTTAGTTCCCAAAATGGGAACTAACCTCTTTTCGGGTTATTCATAAAAAATCCATGGTTTCCAATATGCGCACAGCCGAAGCCACCAGCTCCGGGCATATGGTTCTGTGGGCTTCTTTCGCGGCCGGCGCGTTGTGGTCGTCCGGATGGCGTATGTCGATGCCCAACAAATCGCGGCAAAGTGCTGAGCCGTTTTTTTCCTTGAACTTTTCCATGAATTCATATGTCTTTTTGTTGCAGTATCCTTTTTGCGCGAGATCCCCCTCGACGCAAAACCCGCATTTCAGGCCGATGGCCATTATCGCGCCGGACACGGCCCCGCAAAGCTCGCCGCAGCGCGCGCCGCCTCCAAACCCGTTGGCGAGTTTTAGCGCGGTATCCGGGTTCAGCCCCGATTTTTCGCAATACGCGCCTAAAACGGATTGGGCGCAGTTGTATCCTTTAGAAAACAGATTTGTCGCCTTTTCTTCTCTTTCGCTCATTTTAAATCACCCCTCCGACATAGTATACCGCATATTCTCCGCAATGTCAATGTTTTTTGCGCCGGGGCTTGACAAAGCGCGAAATATGCGGTAGACGAAATGTCCGGGACGGCGTTTTTTGACGGCTATTTTTCCTTGACGCTGACGTAATACCCATAAAAGGAACTTGCGTCGACGTTTGGGTTGACATAGATTTCGGCGCAAAATTCATCCGTTGCGATGTATTTTGCCTGTTGCCCGATCGCTTCGTGGGTCAGCCTTTGCACATATTGCCAGGCATCTACATCTTTGCTCACAAATCCCTTGGCCACATACATGGCGGGAATATCAAAATAGTCCATTTCATAATCGGTTCCCACCAATTCGGCGGGAACAGGGGTATCTGCTTTCATGAATCTGCCGACGGTATATCCAAGTAACTTTTTTTGCTCATCATACTTGTCGCGGGTCATAAATCCGACATCGTCATTTTCAGCGGTAGCATATTCCTTCATAGTGTTCAATTTTTTGAAAATCCATTCGTCGTTGCCCCACAATCCGCCGAATATATAAGGGGATTGCCCGCAGCGCGCATACACGGATTTGCCTATGAATCTGTAGGGACCGAATTTTACGATTTCGAATTTCTCCAATTTTACCATGTCAAAACCACCTTGTTAATTAATGTCAAAATTGTCATTCATGTATTTATTATATCATAATTTTGTCAGGATAGACCAAAAAGTTTACAATTGAAATATATTTTTATGATATAATGCTATACATAATTAAATAAATGGTTGAATTTTAGAAAAGTGGCGGCGTATATGCGAAAATACGCGAAAGAGGAAAACATAGCAATTTAAAAGGCGGAGGAAGCTGTCAATCGGTTTTGGCATCGATATATTCGAAATCCATGTCATACTGATAGGGGGGGACGCCGCGGTCGATGGCGATGCGCAGAGTCGCGGCGTTTTTTAGTTCGAACTCAAATGAGAAATCGTCGGCGCCCTCCGATTCTGTCAGGGGCGTTTTCAAAAGCATATCGGCGATTTCGGCGGGCTCCCTTTTTTCGAAATACCGCCACTCGCCTCCGAATTCAAAGCATGAATCGATATGCACCTCGCTGCATTCGACGGTTCCTCCGTTTTCGCGAAACTTTCCTGTCATGAAATTTTCGCTCATGGAATGCGGGACATCGCCCAAAGGGGACTCGAAGCCGGCAAAATAGCAGGCAAAGCGGCCGTCCGCCCCAAAGCTCCAATAATACGAGGCATAGCCGTGGGCGCTTTGGGTTTCGCAGAGCCAGCTCCCCGCGAGATCTGTCGATTTGCCCGCTTCGGCGCCGCAGGAAAACAGCGACAGCGCGAAAAAAACAGCGAACAGTAAAATAAATGTTTTCTTCATTTGTTTGGCCTCCTTCTTTGGTTTTTCGCTTTCCATTTTACCACCATATTCCGGGCTTTTCAAGCGTAAATTGTAACTTTTTCGCCGTTTTTGGCACCTTTGGCCTATGGGGGGATATATAAACAGAATTTCACAAAAATTAAAAACCGTTTTCAATGTTTTGTTATAAACAAAAAGAAAGGGGAATCCACATGAAACAAAACCACATGAAAGGCATAACCCCGGCGCACGGCAGCCCCGATTTCGCGCTCATGCGCGAGCTCGGCGTAAAATGGGTGCGGCAGGGGTACCCGTTCCCGTTTGGCGACGAAAAAGGCACGCTCTCAAAAAACTTTTTGAACGCGGACAGACAAATCGAAAAATTCCGCTCGGAGGGATTTGAGATCCTCTGTTCCTTTACCGGGCCGGGCTCGATGCGCTATGTTCCGGAGGAGGGGAAAACGGTCTATTCGCGCGCAGTGTCCCGGTATTTGGGCGACCCGTCGGAAGACCGCTATCAAAAGCTGCTGTTTGAAGCTGCGGCGTTTGTCGGCGAATACACGAAAGGCCGCGTCACATGGTGGCAAATCGCCAACGAGCCGGACATAGAAATATTTTACGGCCCGCTGTCGAAAAAAGACAATGTCAGGTTTTTGCTCAACGCGGCAAGGGGCGTGATAAGCGGCAACCCTGAAGCCCGGTGCGGAATAAACCTCGGATATATAAACGACTACGCCCGTATGCTCATGGGCGAAATGTACGCCGTGCCCGATTCGCCGTTTTCTTACTTGGGAATTGACGGCTATATGGGTTCCTGGCAGCAGGGCGGGCCGCATTCGTGGAAACCGTATATCGACGAAACCGCGAAATTGTCAGGCAAGCCGATCATAATAAACGAATGGGGTTTCTCGTCGCTGCAATGGGGGCAAAAATACACGGACATCGAGCGCAAAAACCACTACAACCAAGATGTATGCCGCCACAAATACTGGACGATGACCTGGGGCATGGGACATACGCCGGAAGAACAGGCGCGGTATGTCAGCGAATGCCTTCCCGTTTTCGCGGAGCACCCCGATGTCATCGGCAATTTCTTTTTCAGGTGGAGCGACACGGCGCAATGCTGGCAGTGCGGCGAAGCGGATTGCCCGGCGGAATGCGCATGGGGCTGCGTCGACTGCGGGCAAAAACCCAAACCCGCCTACTACGCGCTTAAAGACGGAATAAAATCGTGTTTTTAAAAAAAATCGACCAGGAGAAGCATAATTGGGTATGAAGGAATATGTTAAATGAAAACATGGATATTGGTTGACCGCACGACGCCGGACCAAGTTTCCGGTATAGCGATGAAACGGTTCACAAATGCGCTTGAACAAGCCGGAATAGCTTTTGAAAAACGTATAACATGGACGGGAGAATTGCCTGAACGCATAATTATCGCCGCGAAAAATACCGACGCGCTCGCGGGCAATCTTCTTCGCGATAAACTGACCGCACCCGAAAGCGTGCAGTTTATGTCTTTCGGGGCGGCCCGCGTTATTTCCGGCAGCGACGAACGCGGGCTCGCCTACGCTTTAATGGAAATGGCGGAGCGCGTGGAAAGTTGCGGCGAACGGGCGTTGGACAAACTCGAAGGCCTGAATCAATCGCCGCACACGAAAATACGCGGCATGGATCGGCTGATCGCCAACACCGGCGACTGCGAGTGGTGGATGGACGAAAAATATTGGCGCTGGTATCTTGAAGAATTGCTCGCGGTGCGTTTCAACAGGCTTGTTTTGCTCGTGGGATTTGATACGCCGTATCTCTCCCCGCCGTATCCGTTCTTTGTCGATGTCCCTGAATATCCCGGCGTAAAAGTCATAACGCCGGGACTTAACCGTACCGTACATCTTGACGCACTTCGTAAATTAGGCCGGCTCGTTCACGAATATGGAATGGAATTTGTATTCGCCACATGGCAGCAGTCGCTGTGGACGTCCGATCAAACCGCTATGGTTGAAGGCATTGACGCCGATAATCTTTCCGCGTATTGCGCCGCAGGAATACGCGAACTTGCACTGCAATGCCCTGAAATAGATATGATACAGTTCAGGGTAAATCACGAATCGGGTGTCGGAACGCATATCACGGCGGAGGATTTCTGGTGCAGAATGATTGACGGATTGGCGGACGCGAAAGATACAGGGCGCAAAGTCAAACTCGATTTACGAGCGAAAGGTCTGACGGATAACATGATAGCTTACGCGAAAGAACAGGGTTTTGAACTCACCGTATCGACTAAATATTGGTGCGAACAGGCAGGCTTGCCCTATCATCTTACGCGTATGCGTACAGAAGAATTGAAACGGTTTGAAAACCTGAATCACTCGCGTAGGTACAGTTACGCGGACATGCACAAAAAGCCGCGCCTCCACGACTTTTTATATCGTCTGTGGAACGACGGCTCCACGGATTTATTTACATGGGGCGACCCCGATTATGTCCGGCGCTTTATAGCGAGCCTTGAACTTGGCGACGCTGTGGGGTTTGAATTGATGCCGCCGTTATCTTTAAAAGGCGGCGCACAGGACATGATGTATACGGGCTGGCATATTTTCGACGACCCGAAAATGCGTTTTGGCAAATATGAAGACGAACGTTATTGGCTCTTTTGGCGGTTATTCGGGCGTATCGGATATGATTTGAGAGAAGTCGGCGAAGCATGGCTGAGACCGATGAAACAGCATTTCGGAGCGGCGGCTGACCCGCTTCTTGCGGCTGTTTCCGTGGCAAGCCGTATCGTGCCGTTTATCGTCGCTTCGCATATGCCCGTTCACCCGCAGCTGCACTACTGGGCGGAATTATCTACGGGAGCGGCGTTGTTCGCCGAACATAATCACAATCGGGCGTTCAAACACTCATGCGTTACTTATCAGAATACCGAACCGTCCGACGCAGGGCTTTTTTATCCGATAGAAGATTATGTACGCGACGCGCTTGAAAGCCGAGAGGACGGGCGTTACACGCCGTATCAGCGCATGGCATGGCTTGAAAGCATGGCGAACAATACGCAAAAATATCTCGAACAGGCTCGTAGTTTGGGATTGCCGGACAGGCCTGAAGCTCGAGGATTGGAACTTGATTTGATGATGCTGCGCGAACTTGCGCTGTATCACAGAAATAAAATTGCCGCCGCAATATTTTTATGCCTTTGCGAAATAAGAAAACGCAAAGGATACGCATTCACAAGTCTTGAATATATGAAAAACACGCGGGCACATTGGAACTCGCTTGCCGAACTTGGAAAGGCATACCACAAAAATTTAGTTTTTATGGTAGGCGGGGGAAAATACCGCACGGGTACATGGAGCGATTATTTTCCCGAGATAGGCGCGGATATTGCCAAACTGAAAGAAATTGCTGAAGATGCACCGTTACCGTTTGATGAAATACATATGCCAACCGCACGGATTTCTCCTCCCGCGTGGAGTGATAATCTCCCGAAAAATTGTCCGTCCGGCAAAGATTTGCCTGTGACGCTCGAATTATGCGCACAGGACGGTTTCCGTGGGAATGTGAGAGTGCGTTACCGTCATACAAATCAGCTTGAGGGCGCGTTTTTGTCAGGCGAACTTGTGTATTCAAACGGCGCATGGCATGGCGAGATACCGGGAAATTATATTACGCCGGAATGGGATTTGCTTGTGTATTTTGAAGCCGTTTCGCATGAAGGCGACGGTATTATTTACCCGGGGATTTGGCATCCGCAGCACGCTTTGCCGTATCACATAGTCCGTGTGCAGTAAAATCAAGACTAAAAATAACTGTGCGATGTGTTACCGCTGTATAATCATAAGATAAAATAAAGGGGGAAAGCATATGGAAAAAACAGCAAACGATAAATCCAAACCAACATTTGATAGCATAATATCGAATCTGCCTGATGAGTTTCGGAATGAGATAATTGAAACAGACAGTTTTCTGAAATCTTTGCGCCCGATGAAATTCAAGCGTGTGATTGACAAAAACGGCAGCAAAATCACCTATGTAGCGTCTGATTTTGGCATATCCTATGCGTTAAAAATATCGGGTGGCCAATTTTCGCATAATTTCTGGTGGTACATTATACATAAGGGCAAGCCGGAAACGTGGCACCGCAAAGCCGATTACATGGAAGAAACTCTTGTTGGGATAGCGCAAAATGATATGCCGCTTTCAGAGCGAATATTTAATTCGTTTAAAGATTGCACCCATTGCTATGGCGAAGGTTGCCTCGCAAAAACGCTGTACGAATTTAACGGCCAAAAGAAACTGACATGCCACGGGCGCGTCAATCTTAATATGTGCAAGGAAGATTTTCATGATGTGCGGGAATTTTTCCGCCGATTGAATGTTTTCATGGAGCGAAAAACAGCCTCCGGGGAATTGCCGCCGGACAAGATAATTCTGGCGAATGCGAAGCGGTCCTTATAACAGAAAACAAAAAAGGAGACATGTTATGAAAAAAAGCATATATATTTCAATTGTTATTGCGGCGTTTTTACCCATGATCCTGTGCGCTTGCGCGAAAAATGACGGGTCGTCGGCCGGAGCGCCCGATTCGCCGCCGCAAACCGGAAACGAACCCGTCGCGCAGGACGTTGCGCCGGGGGAAGTCGTTATCGCGTTCGATTATGAAAAGCAATCAGGGTCTGCGAGCAATCAGTTCGCGGTATGGATCGAGGACATGGACGGGAACTATATAAACACGGTATGCGCGACCAAATGGACGGCAAGCGGAGGCCACAAAAGCCGCCCGGATTCTATCGCCATGTGGGTCGGAAAATCCGGCATAGCCTCCATGCCCGACTATTATGTGGACGCCATCGCGGGGGCGACGCCGAAGACGTCGGGCCGCCAGTCCTATGCATGGAACCTCAAAGACATAAACGGCGACACAGTCTCGCCCGGCGAGTACAAGTTTTTCGTCGAGGGGACATTGCGCTGGAAAAACTATGTCCTGTACTCCGGCGTGATAACGATAGGCGACGCGCCCGCCACGGCGACGGCCGTCGCGGAATATAACTACGAGGCATCGGGCAACCAGCCCGCGCTCACGGGCGAATCGCCCGAAAACGCGATGATCGGAACGGTGACGGCGAGCTTCGCGCCTGCCGCCGATCGCTAAGGAGAATACTTATGTCGGAAGTTTTCAAAAATATAAAACTGGCGGATGACGAAATATATTTGGAAATATATCAATCGTCGGACGGAGATGGCGATAATCCTCCGGCTCACCGTTTTTTCATAAAAACACGCGGCAATGACGATGTAGTCGGCAGATGCTCTTTCCGCGTCGGCGATACAAGCAACCGGCACATAAAATATGGCGGGAACATCGGGTATGATATAGACGAACGGTGCAGGGGCAACAAGTATTCGCTGAAAGCGTGCAAATTATTGTTGATTTTGGCGAAATCTCATGGCATGAAGTCTGTATATATCACATGTGACCCGGAAAACACAGCGTCGCGCCGAATCTGCGAACTGTTGGGAGCAGATTTCATCGCCATGCTGGATTTGCCGGAAGACGATTACAATTATATAAACAACGGGCGAAAACAACATTGCGTTTATGAAATTATTATATAAAATGCGTCTTTGGCGAATGTATGCATCTTCTTAAANCGCTCNNTGTCTTGAACCGTCATAAATTATCACCCCCTCCTTTTGGATGTTGTCGTACATGGCCGACGGGTTTGCTATCTCAAGGATATCGTACACGTCAACCCTTACGGGCAAAGCCATGAGCAAATCGCCGCCCAACGCAAAGATTTTTCTGTTTCGCATTTTCCCGCCGCTTTCAACCACCAAATCAACATCGCTCTTATCGGAAGCGTCCCCGCGGGCGTAAGAGCCGTAAAGTATGACTTTTTCTATAGGATATTTTTCAACAACGGGCGTTATATACGACTTGATTTCCTCTATTGACAGCATTGGAATATTCCTCCCTCAAAATATGCGCCGAGTTTAATAACCTGTTTGTTTTCGCATATAATATTCTAACATATATTTTTGAAAAATTCAACATATATTTTATATACGATCCAATTCTTACAATCACATTTTGCAAATTTCAAACGTGCTTTTGTGAAA
>JGI24704J35079_10000266_pt1 | contig 25744 bp, 12 predicted proteins | sample TergutNt197P3_FD_35079 | JGI IMG/M metagenome (IMG submission 35079)
CCCCCGACCCCCCCCAGCCCCCCGACATTCAACCCGCCGACACGCCCCAGTCCGCCCCCTGCACATGAGCGCCGGCTTCGGCGCTCTGGGTGTCAATGTGTCAATGGGGACGTATAAATTTGACACCTTTTCACGCTTTCTTCCGTCACGAAGCCGAACGAAGGTGTCAAATTTATACGTCCCCATTGACACGTCAAAATCGCCGAACAACGACAAAGCAAAAGACGTTGTTTGTTCGTAAGCAATACCGAAACAACTATAGAGTCATGTTTGACAAATGATACCGTATACGGTACCATTAAGACCAGGGAAGGACACGTAGGTGTCAATAGAAAAAATTTTACAGGCAATGAAAGCTAGCCGAACCAATATAAAGTTTAAGGATGGCAAAAAGGTTTGCGAACACTATTTTGGTAAATATAAGAAGAGCGGTTCGCACTATTCGTTTAAGACGCCTTGGCAAGGAGAGCCTTGGGTGAATATACAAAACGTAAAGGGACAAATGAAGCCATATCAAGTAAATCAAGTTCTTCAAGCTGTCAACAAGTTGGAAGGCGAAAAGAATGCATAGTGCAGAAGAATATACATATCGTGTTTTCTGGTCGGAAGAGGATGACTCTTTTGTTGCTACGGTAGTTGAATTTCCAGGTCTTTCAAGTATTGAGGACACTCAAGAAAAAGCGTTGTTTGGAATGGTAGAGCTTCTCAGGTTTCTCTTGGGCGAAATGGAAAAAGACGGAGACGACCCTCCTGCACCAATGGGGGCAAAACACTTTTCGGGTGAAATAAGGCTTCGTATGCCAAAAGAGGTTCACAAAAGAGTAGCTATTGAAGCTGCCGAACAGGGAGTTTCCATAAACCAATTGCTTGTTTCAAGAATCTAGCCCAACGGTACTAGTCAGGGTGTCAATGGGGACGTATAAATTTGACACCTTCGTTCGGCTTCGTGACGGAAGAAAGCGTGAAAAGGTGTCAAATTTATACGTCCCCATTGACACCCTGACCACCCGTATTTTTTTCTACTCGGGGGTGTGTAATAGACTACATCGTAAACGCGAAAGGAAAAACCATGAGCATGTCGGTTTCAGCAATCAGGTTTGAGCCAGAAGAAAAAGAATGGATACATGCTTTTGCCGACATAAACGGCAAGAGCTTTTCGGCACAAGTTCGCCAATGGACGCTCGAAAGGCTTGAAGACGAGCTCGATGCCCGCGACCTTGCCGACGCAATCAAAACAAGCAGCAAAAATGATGTGGGCATCAGCGTCAATGAGCTTGCTGAAAAGCACGGCATAGCATGACCTATACCGTAAGGATCAAAAAGCAAGCAGAGAAAGAGATTTCAAAGCTTGAAAAGAAAACACAGCTACTTATAGTCCATTGGATTCTTGACAACCTTGAGGGCTGTAAAGACCCGCGGATGGTCAGGGGAGCAAAAAAACTTGAAGGCATAGAAAATGGGTGGCGGTGGCGCGTAGGCGCGTATCGGATACTAGGCAGAATCCAAGACGATAAAGTGCTCATCGAACTTTTCAGGGTCGGCTATCGAAAAGAGGTCTATCGAAGCCTTCGATAGACGAGGTTCTAAGAATCATAAAAGTAGCCTCTTTTGCTGTTTGCGCTCGCCCCTTGTTTATGTTGTTACAATATAGTATTATTGAAATTCAATAATACTATAAGGAGAGATGATGGACAGAGAAAACCTTATTGAAAGACTGCGCGATCTTGACGAGAATGCACAAATCATTACCGGGGTACCCCCAATAAAACACCCTGTCGTAATAGTTGGCGGTGCGGCGTTTCTTTTAAGCGGTCTGACCTCTCGGAATACCACCTATGACATTGATGTGTTCATGGCAGACAGGGCAATAAAAGCCATTTTCGAAGAAGACCCGAATCTAAATTTTCGCTGTAGTGCCTATATGGAGAGCATTCCTCACAATTATGAAGATAGGCTACAGCGACTGCCCATTGCCACCAAAGTAATCGAGTATTACGCTCCCTGTTCCGAAGACCTTGCCATCATGAAGTTATTTCGATGGGAAGACCGCGATGTTCAAGACTTAACCAACCCAACCTTTTTAGAGAAGCTTGATTGGAACCTTCTTAACAGATTGGCCCACGACCCCAATGAAGTATATGCATCGCGGATTACGGAACCCGACAAAGACAGGGGCCTTGCCGTCTTCTTTGCAAATTACGAACAGTATCGAAAGGACTATTGCAAATGAGGCAAGGTTTTGAAGGTTTTTTGACTCGCTATTGCCAAGACCTTACCCAGATATCAAGCAGAAGCCTAAAGCTTCTTTTTGAAAAAATCGCCGAAGACAGCCCTCGTGCGGCAGAGCCCCTTTTGTTGCTTTCCCTTTGTCAGGGAAGGGCGCCCTATGTTTTGAAGCAGGCGGCTGGAACAGCGTATGAAGCTGAATACAAGAACTTCGTTTCGTCTTTTGACAAGAATGGTAAAAGCCTGGAAAGTTTTCTTTCTTCGGAAAGTGCCCCTCTTCGGTATCAAAAGGTCTATAGCAGCTATCTTTCGTCATCTGAAAAACTATTTCGAGATAGAGCCGTTCTTGAAAAACTTGTTCCCCAGTTGAACGCACTTCTTATTGAAAAAGGGATAAGTCGATATCAAATGGCAAAAAATCTGGGCTACAACAAAGGCAACCTGTATTCTTTCCTGAAGGGTAACGTGGACAAAATGAGCCGAGAGTCGGCCATGAAAATCTACCACTATCTTTCGACATGACGAAGCGTACTTATAACAAGCCCTAGCTCCTTGTGCGGGCGGCAGCGGCGTTGCCGCCGGCTTCGGCGCTCTGCATTCTCAGGTGCCCGACAGCCAAGGCAACAGCAAATAGTGCCGCTGCGAACAAAAGCATAATCCCCAGGTCGGCAAAAACAGGGGCAAGCGAAGCACCTGAATAGTCGCGCAGGTTATTCGTTTTTTCGAGCGCTTCCCCATAATAGAAGGTTGGTGTAAAGCGGGCGAGTTTGGCGATGGTGTCCCCTGCAAGCTCAAGGGGTATCCAGATTCCCCCAAGGAAGGAAAACACCAGCCCCGTGATATTGCCCGCGGCGTTTAAAAGAAACTCGCTTGCTGTTACTTGACCAAGGAAAAAACTGATTGAGAGGGCAACAATGCAGAATATGAGAAGCGAAAAAAGAATCAAGCCAATAGCCCGAACGTCAACACCACCAAAGGCCTGCCCAAACACCACAAGCCCAAGAGCACTCACCCATACCCACGTAATCAAGGTGACAACCACGCACGCTGCGGCTAGTTGCAGATTCCTCGAAAGAGCGCTTACGGATGCGCCTAAATTACGCCGCCGAATTTCACTACGATTGAATGTCGCGAGTATGAGGCCGGCGTTCACCACGATAGAAAGAATCACAATATAGCTTGCAAACATCATGTAAGCCAGCCACTGTTCCGGCATCGGTGACGATGAGCTAAACCACAGCATTTGGAAATTTGCTTCGTGCGCCATGTCGTTGTGGGCAAAGGAGGCAATACCGGCTTGTGAATACGCGGCATTGCTTGTGGCGTAGAGGGATGCTGTGCCAAGGTATTTGTTGACGAGGGCATCTATCATATGAGCCGAGGAAGATTCATAACTTGTGAGCGTTTCAAGCACAGGAGGGGCCTTGCCCTCACCAGCTGCAGCGATGAAATCCCTACCGAAGCCCTGCGGGATAATCAAGGTATAGACAGCACGATTCTGCGCTACGGTATCCTGCAACGCTTGGCGTGAATCCTCTGTTTCTACAAGGTCGGCATGTTCTTTCAAGAAGGCGCTTATCCCTAAAGAAAGCGCACTTTTGTCGCGGTCGACAACGGCGATAGGGGGTCGTTCGGTTTCAAACCCACCCTGAGGCGTGTTTACGATGCTCATCCCGATGAAAACAGCCATAAAACTGAGCGCCACCATGTAGACCGCAATATAAACCTTGTGCCTGAAAAAGGTTTTCAATGCCGCTTTAAAGACTTGCATAGCGCTGCCTCCTCATAAGAAGTGCGGCGAGCAAGAATAAAACAGCCGCCATTGCGAGCAGGATAAAAACCACCCGATAAAATTCGTCAAAACCGTCATAGAAGTACAGGCTGTAAAACAAGTCCGTCACCTGCCTTGAAGGATTGAGCTTTTGGAAAAGAGGGGCAATACGGTTCATATCGTCTGCCAACTTTAGGCTTGGCTCGCCGTAAAGCCCTGCAAAAAGTGCGAAAAAGCACGACAGAACAGTCAAGATGCCCGCCTTCAACAATTCCCCTATTTTTGGGATTGCCCCAACGAAGGCTCCCAGGGCAGTTGTCATGAAAGAAGCAACGCCCAACCCAAAGATACTTGCCAAATCGCGCCCGAAATTGATGTCTAAAACATAGCGCATGTACGCAAAAACAATAATCAGGCAGAGAAAAGCAAGCAACCAACTTGCAAGCAAACTCGCGAGAAGGGCTTTTGTTCTGCTTGTTGCGCCGAGAGAGCGGCGAGCACCCAAGGGCGAAAGGTTCGCCTGTGTTTGCGTTACGGCAATTACGGCAATATTCGCCGCCATGATTGCCGCAAAGCCGAGCAGCGCATAAAAGTAGCGCACCGAACCCGAAGCCTCGTTGGCTACGATAGATATTTCTTGCGTGTAATTCGTGCGCTCTTGTAGGTTCTCAAGGAACTTCGGGTCTGCAAACGCCTGAGGATTGTTTTCGGCTATGGTTTTGAGGGCAGCTTGCGTTTGGACAAAACCGTCAACAAGGTTCTTGAGAATGGTCTGGTTTATGGAATTGCCGCTTGCGGCGGTAATGAATAGCCCGGGTTGCCCCTTTTCGTCAATCTGGTAGTATCCGACAACCGCCCCGTTTTTGAGAAGTTCGTCCGCTTCGGCAATATTCTTGACAAAAAAGAGGTCAAGAAGCTGATCTTCGCCCGATTTTGCCAAGGCCTCAATTGTCTCAGAAAAGGCCTGCGCATTGCGGTAGTGCGCGTTGTCGACTACGGCGGTAGGAATCGGATTCAGGTGACGGGCATCGTCGAGATTGGCAAACATGGCGCCGAAAAGCGTTGCCATAATCAAGGGGAATGCGAGCGCCCAAACAAAACAGCTCTTCTCCTGCACCAGCGCCTTGACTGTATATTTGAAGGTGTTCCACATGGTGTCCCCGCTTCCTCGGCCTTGAAAACCCTAGTCGCGCAACTCGGTGCCGGTGAGCTCAAGGAACACGTCGTTCAAGGTGGGCGGCTCGGAATACACACGCCCGAAGGACAGGCCTTCTTGCTGCAGGGTCTGCAAAACGGTACTGAGGTTTTGGGCGCCGCTTGTGCAGAAAACTTCCAGCGTCTTGCCGTCGTAGCCTGCCCTTTGTGTGCAGCTAAGAGCCTTGATGGCCTCGAATGCCTTATCGGGAAGGTCGATTACCTCGACTTGGATTTTCTCGCCCGTGCCAACCATGGTCTTGAGCTCGTTGTTGGTGCCGCAGGCAAGGACCTGTCCGTGGTCCATGATCATGATGCGCGTGCATATCTCTTCTACTTCCTCCATATAGTGGCTGGTATAGACGACGGTCGAGCCGTCGCGGTTGAGGCTGCGTATGCCTTCGAGTATCGCGTTGCGGCTCTGCGGGTCGACGGCAACGGTGGGCTCGTCGAGGAAGATGAGCTCGGGCCTATGGGCTATCCCGCAGGCGATGTTCAGGCGCCTGACAAGGCCGCCGGAAAGCTTGCGCGGGCGGAACCTCACGTATTCCCCAAGCCCCACGAACTCGATGGCTTCCCCGACGAGCCGCGCGCGCGTCTTCCTGTCCTTCTCATAGAGGGCGCAGAAGTAATCGATGTTCTCGGTCACGGTCAGCTCTTCAAAGACTGCCACATTCTGCGGAACGATGCCGATGCGCCCCTTGAGGTCGTAGCGGGAGGGGGCCATCCTCTCGCCGAAGAGCTCGATAGTGCCCTTGTCGTAGGTCAGCAGCTGCAGCATGCAGTTGATGGCGGTGGTCTTCCCGCTGCCGTTGGGGCCGAGCAACCCGAAAACCTCCCCCTGCCTTATGTCGAGGTTGAAGTGATCGAGCGCAAGTACTTCTTTATAGCGCTTCACGAGGTTTTCCACATATACGACCGACATCTGCTCTCCTCAAGTTTTCTTCTCAAGCGTAGGCTAGTAACAAGTTTCAAGCAATCAGCCACGTTTCGCCAGTGAATCCTGTCATGAGTTTCGCTCACGTTCATGACAAATGTCACAAGCCGAACGTCAACTTAAGCCCCGGAAGGCAGCCGCACGCAAAACTCAGCTACAATGAGCACATGGAGCGCATGGTCGACAAAGGCATCATCTTTCTTGTGTGCGGGGCGGTTTTGTTCATCATCCCGCAAACAACAGCGTTTATCGTCGCCCTGCTTTTGGCGTTGACCGTAAGCGCTCTGCAAGAAATATCCTCCGTGCCCAAGCCGCTTCGAGCAGCGGGGCTTTTCGCCTATCTTGTCGCGAGCCTTGTATTCCCGGTGCTTACGACCTTCGTTCCGCTTATCGCCTATGACTGTTGCCGCGCGAAGAATTGGCTGCTTAGGTTGTGTTGGGTTATGCCGCTCCTTGGAGCGCTGCGTGAATATGATTTTCCCGTGCTGCTGTTTTTGGCAGTGGCGTGCCTCATCTCAACCGTTTTGTTTTGGCGAACAACTCAAGTCGAAAAAGAACGCCTGAATTACACCAAACTGCGCGACGAACTACGCGAGCTCTCGCTGACGCTGGAACAGAAGAACCGCGACCTGCAGGAAAAACAGGGCTTCGAGGTACAGCTCGCCACGCTTGCCGAGCGCGGCCGCATCGCGCGCGAGATACACGACAACGTAGGACACCTGCTCACACGCTCGGTGCTGCAGATCGAGGCCGCGCAGGTTGTCCATGCAGGCGACGAAGCGCTCACGAGGGAGCTGGGACAGATATCCACAACCCTGCACGAGGCCTTCGACACGGTGCGGGCGAGCGTCCACGACCTCCACGATGACGCATTCGACCCCTACGCGCAGCTCTACGCGATAGCGCAAGAATCCCTGCTCAGCGTCCGCCTTGAGTACCAGGCCGAGGAAATCCCCGAAGCGGTCGGCCACGGGTTCGTCGCCATCGTGAAGGAAGCCCTTGCGAACACGGCAAAGCACAGCGATGCCACCCAGGCGAGGGTGTCCGTCACGGAATACCCTGCCTTCTGGCAACTGGTCGTGCATGACGACGGGGGCACGAACCCTTTCAATGACAAAATCGAGAGGGGGAACAGGTTCGGTGTCAGCGGCAGTCGCCAGGGTGACCAAAACAGTGGCGGCATCGGCCTTGCGACCATGGAAGAGCGTGTGCGCAGCCTCGGGGGCATCTTCCGCACGGACTACGACAAGGGCTTCAGGGTCTTCGTCTCCGTACATAAGGAGCAGGTATGAGTGCTATGGATTCCAAGGAAACGACGGACAGGCAAAGGATTCGGGTGTTCATTGTGGACGACGACCCGATCGTCCGGACGTCGCTCAGGACCATCCTTGACGCACAAGGCGACATCAAGGTCTGCGGCGACTGCGGCAACGGCCACGAGGCCTGTCGGCTTTTCGACGAAAGGCGGCCCGACATCCTGCTCATGGACATACAAATGCCCGAATGCGGCGGCATCGAGGCAGCGGAGATGATCATCGCCGCCCACCCCCAGGCGCGCATCGTGTTCTTGACTACCTTTTCAGACGATGAATACATTGTCGCGGCATTGCGCCTGGGGGCTTGCGGCTACCTCATCAAGCAAGAGGTCGCAAACATCGCCCCGGCCCTGCGCTCAGTGATGGCCGGGCAGATGGTGCTTGGCGGTGAGGTTGTCGGCAAAGTGGGCTCCCTATTCGCGGAAACACGGGACGGGACACGCGGGGACGGTTCTTCGACCCGCCGGGACGGCCCTTCTGTGCTGGGGAACACAGATGAGTCGCCCTGGCATGTCCCGCTCACCGAGCGCGAGCATGAGATCATCGGGCTTGTTGCCCAGGGCCTCGACAACAAGGAGATCGCCGCCCGCATCTATATCAGCGAAGGCACGGTGCGCAACCACGTAAGCGCCATCCTGCAAAAACTCCACCTCAAGAACCGCACCCAGCTCGCCATATACTATTACAAGGCTTAAAAGAAACCCCGCCCGCCCTGGGCGTATAACCCGCCACCCCGTATCGGCAGCGCTTCCTATGCTTCTTCCCAGAACCACAGGAGCGTAATTTGTTCCTTTTCGGATCGTTGTTCTTTTTTGCTTGTCATTGATAGGAATGCTTCGTGAAATCAAAACATTGCATCGACGGAACCCGAAAACTAAAAGAAGTACGTCCATCATAATTCGAGACAGCAAAATCACCTGCTCGTATAATGTCCAGGCCTATAAGCACGTCGCAGCTTGAGGGGATGGCCTCAACAACCGTGATGCTGTTCGCCCTCACCATGTTTGGTAGCAAGATGTCTACGAGATACTGTGAGCATTCTTTTGTCCCTGACGGGGTCGCGATTTCTGTAATTGACACGGTTTTTAGATTGAGCCGCTTGGCAACCGCCGGCGTTATCGCCGTAACCATTGCCCCGGTATCCCATATTGCTTTGGCTTTCACGCTCAGCTCAGGGATTGGGTCATGGCCGTTCGACCCGGGAGCAACGTCTACAGGGCTTGCCAATTCAACAGCAAATCCTTCGTATGTAACAGTAAAACAACTTCCGATAGACTCGCTCATGCTATGCGAAGCTCACGTTTCCTTGAAAATGGTGGATTAACTTCGCCGGGTCGTCGACGCATTCTTGTATGATGAAGGTGCCGAGTTCGTTGTTTTCTGTTGTGCAAGACAACGCATCGCCGAATGTTTCATACGATCCGATTATTTTGCCGTCTTTTATGGCAAGGAAAGAGGCACCGTATTCATCATACAGTTCGTAAAGGTGCTCTTTGAAGAATCTGTAGTCAGCAATTGCGCCCATGGCAACCTCCTTTCACTTTCAGCATTAGTATACACCCTAGTATACGCTCTATAAAGAGTAAAAAGACCGCACAAAAAATGTGAGTCGGTCCCCGTGGCACTCGGCCCAGCAATGACGGTAGCGGGGCGAACGTGTCAATGTGTGTCACGGGGTCGTCCCCTGACACACGCGTCCTACCCGGAAGGGAGGGGCTTGCGGGTCAGGCAATGGTCCAGTGCCAAAAAGTATATTTTTTGTGGATTATTCGGAATATGGAATAAAGAGCCTGCCACCTGCCGTTATATTGGTCTGGCATAAGAGGGGCCTTTGGCGAAGGGCTTCGAGTGAGGTCATATACCACTCAAAATGACGAGTGCCAGGACTTATAGGTTTTGGTGCTCTAAAAAAGAGCCATTGACCTGGTGCGTAATACGCAACTTGACAAGGAACCTATTTCTAGCTGGTAGAAGACAGCGGGGCCACCTACGAATGGGAGGGGCCCGCAACCATGAGGGACTGTTTTAAGAGTGGGCAGTTGACAAGGTGTTGCTTGTCATGGAAAGCAAGCAACCGAGGTGGAAAGGCATGGTATATGTCATGGACGAACGGGGATTGAGGAACACAGCATCAAAACGCACAGGGCAGGCGCGCGGGAAGCGTTCCGGCATAAAGCCGGGTGCCCTCAGGAAGGGGCTTGCGGCAGCGCTCGCCGTGAGCTTGGCGCTTACTATGGGCGCCCCGATGTCGGTCTTTGCCGACGACGTGCCCCTGTCGGCCTCTGCCGACGATGCCGTCGTTGCGCCGATCGGAGACCTGGTCGATTACGGCGAGGACTCGACGGAAGGCATCGGGCAAAATACAGCGGCCGGCGAGGGCGGTGACTTCGCCGGAGGCGAAGTCACCGCCGCCGCAGCACAAGAGGAGGCCGACGAGGGTGCGGGGGGCTTCATCCCCATCATGCCTTTGGGCGGCCCGATAGCAGACAGGCCGGGCGGGGTCACGGTCGACAATTGGACCGAGCTGGTTGCCGCTGTGGGCAACAACACTGTCTCCTACATCGAGTTCACGGGAGACATCCAGCGCACCAACACAACCAACCTGCCAGCTATCACACGCAGCCTTACCGTCGACGGTATGGGCTTCAAGCTCGACTTCCGCAACAACGGGGCCAACACGGCCATCAACAGCTATGGCTTCAGCCTGGCGGCGGCTCCGGCAGCCGGTGCGACCTTCACCGTGGACAACCTCGTTGTCGTCAAAACCAATGTCGGAACTACTGCGGCAAATCAGAGAGGCGGCCATTTCATCGGGGCCTCGGCAGGCAATGGCACCAATTGGACCGTCAACCTCAACAACACGACCGCTCCCACATCAGGCCCGGAAGCGCCTTTCTGCGGCATCATCAACGCACCGCAAGCCACGATGAACGTGACCGGCGAGCTCGACTGGTACAGCGGCGCTGCGGACGTCACCACCGTACTCGTTATGCGGCAATACTATTCCGGCCCTGACACCGTGGTGAACCTCGTGGGCCACGTGGGCTTGAGCTCCACCACCGACTTCATCAACTACAGCGCAACGAGAAACATGAACGTCTTCTCAGTGACCGACGGCGCACAGGTGTTTGTCAAGACTGAGAATGTGGGAACTTCTAACGCTATTAACATGAACCTCGACACTAATGCGGCTTCCAGGGTTGAGTTCCTGGTATACGATGCAGGCACTTCCTTGACAGTTCACGGCAACGGTCGCGGGACGGGCAATTCTGCCGGCCTGGTCTCCATCACGGCAGCTACGGGCACAGGAACATCTGCCACGTCACCCAGCGCCAAGTTTGAGGTGAAGGGCGGTGCCACCGCCGAGTTCTGCAACCTCGCCCAGAACAACGGGCAGCCCGCTTTGGTTATTCAGGGTTCCTGGACACAGTTCGTCGCCGATGGCGAGGGCACCTCGCTTCTTTTCGAGAACTGGGGGGAAAGCGACAACAACGGCGCGATGATACGTTACTACGCGGGTTCGAACAATGCAGAGTTCAGGGCCTCCAACAACGCCGAGCTCAGCCTTATCAGGCACGCAAGCACCTCTACCAACAGGGCCCCTGCCCTGCGCGTCAACGGCACCGACGCTGGTTTCTATGCCGAAAGCGGCGCGACCATCAGTATCATCAACGAAGGCTCTGTGAGCTACACGCGCAACAACAACCAGGGTATCGAATTCAATCAAAACGGCTGGACCTTCGACGTTTCCGGTTACCATACCTCCATCGAGCTCATCGCAAACCTTGGTGTGGCGATTGGCGGCAACCGAAACAACGGCACTATATCGATAGGCGAGGACTCGATCTTCGTAGGACGTGGCTGGGGTGAAACAGGTACGGGTGCAACCACCAATTGTCCCATCGATGCGGGTACGAACCTGACCTTCGAGGCCACACGGCCGCTCTTCTTCGACTTGGCGACCCTCAACCCCGACAACCAGGCAAGCGCCATCAACTGCGGCAATAACTCCCGCTTCGTCCTCACGAACTCCGACCTTGCGGTATGGGGCAACTCCCAGAGCCGCCTGACTGCCGCGGCGGGTAACGCCGCCAACAGCTCGAACGACCCGAACGAGGGCACCCCTTACAAGTCGTGGAGCATCCTGTCGTCCCTGACTTTGACAGGAAACAACTTCAACGGGACCTTCGCGACTGCGGACAGGCCCTACATCGACAACACGGTCGACAACTTCGGCACCCAGGGCACCTGGCCCTACCGCCGTGTCTCGATGAACAACGCCAACCCGCATATAAACGATTTCATCCCGGCGACCAATGCCGACAAGTACGTCCGCGCCTTCGCCACCGTGCCTGAGGGCCTGGACTACGACGGCCGCCCCGCCTGGGACGACGAAGTCATCGCGCTTTGGAACATCACGCGCGACGGGAACACCATGCAGTCGGGCCCCGGCCAGTCGAACTCGGTGCGCTATGAGGACTACTACGAGGTGGAGACCGATGTGGGCACCTTCGAGGGCGTCGTGCGCTACAGCGACGGCGAGCTCCTGCACACCGGCGACGTCTACGAGATAACCGAGGCCTGGCGCGGGGAGGAAGACCCGGCGCGCCGGCACATGGCCCAGCCCGAGGACATCACGAGCGGGACCGTCACCGTCATGGACGTCCTGCCTCCGGTCCCGGCAGAGCTTGTCTCGCCGAACGAGAAGCTGTGGGTCGGCATCACTTCTGAGGTTACCGGCACCTGGACCGAAGACCAGGCCGCAGCCGAGCCCCACAACCCCGAGGCGGCCGAGAAGCTCTATGCTGTGGTGAACTCCGCCGACAACATCATCATGGACGGCGCCGAGCCCCTCTACGGCACCTTGGAGCCCGGCGGCACCTGGACCTACACCTTCACCGAGGCCGCACTGGCCAGCTTGAAGGAGGGCGACAAGGTCTATTTCATCCTTGAGGACGAGAACGAAAACGCCAACCCGATAGTAGACACCCCCATACACGACACCACCATGCTGGCGGCACCCTACCTGACGGTGTCCGTCCCTGCCCTGGCCCTGCTGCACGACGACGCCTATATCGGCCGGGAGCGGGCGGCAGAGGTAGCCGACATGGGGCAGAACAGCCCCGAGCAGTTCATGGAGCTCAAAGGCCTTATCAACGCCCGCGCAGAGAAGCTGACCGCGACCAGCCTGGGCACCGGCGTCTCGGTGACCTCGGTCACCCCGCCGTGGAACGAGCCTTCCTATTACGACCGCGACGCCTTCACGCTTGACGACTGGCCCTTGGGCGAGGACTACCGGGTGCGGTATGAGGCAGACGACGACAAGTCCCTCAACAACACCGGCACCGTGACGGTGCTGCCCTTCGACCAGGCCGCAAAGCTCATCGGCGCCAACCACTTCGAGATAACGGTCAACAACGCCTCTGCGCTCATGGCCCGCCCGGCCGTCGAGCGCGACCCGCAGCTTATCGCGCTTGCCGAGGCCATGGCCCGCGACGCCGCAGGCGAGGACTTCGACGCAGCTAAGGTCGAGGTCTTGAGCGTGGCCATCCCCGCCGACCCGACCGTGGGGGAGAGCTATGACGTGACCTTCAAGGTCATGGGCTCGGGCACGAACCCCGACAAGGACCACAAGGTGACCATCAAGGCATACATCACCGACGGCGCAACTCCGGTGCTCATGGTCACGTCGCCTGTGCTTGTCTGGCTGGGCGACCCGGCGGACATGCCGCAGGACGGCTATATCCTGCCTGACGCCTACGACCCGAAAGACTACGTCACGGCCTTCTTCTCCGACGAGGCAGGTGCCGCCGACATCACCGACGCGGTCACCTTCGACGACAGCAAGGTGGACCTGGGCCGGGTCGGGGCCTACCCGGTCGTGTACTCGGTCACGAACTCCGACGGCAACTCGACCACCGCGACCGGCGTTGTGGCCGTGGGCACCTTCGTAGCCGACGACAACTACCTGCTCGGTGCCACGAGCTTCGTTAAGCTCATGGACGAGGCGGACGCAAGCGAGGCCGCCGTCATAGACGACGCCCGGGCGCAGGCCTACCTGATAGACCAGGCTGCGACAAACGGGCTCGTCCCGGTTGATGTCATGCTCGTTTCCGCCGGCGGTTATGCGGCCGGCTGCGCGGAGGGCACCTACCCGGTGACCCTAGGCGTCGTCGCCCCGAGCGGCGGCCCGGCAACGAGCCTTGAGACGACTGTCGACGCAGTCGTGACCGACCGCGACCGGCTCACCGACAAGAACGCTTCCGACACCAACATCCGCTACACCATCGCAGCCAGCGACGTGGCCGACCTCCCGGTCTCTGAGGCCCCCAACTATGCAGGCACCAGCGACGACGTGCAGCTCAAGCTCATCAACGCCTCCCTGGCAAGCGCCTGGAAGCTCATGGACACGGCGACACCGCTCAACGCCACCGACTTCCCCCTGGCAACGCTTGGCGATGCCGGCGTCTTCGTCAAGGAGAACAACATCCCGGCCACCGGCGGGCGGGCCAACCAGGCCTGCACGGTGGTCTTCGGCATCGTGGGCTACGAGGACATCGACGTCACGGTGACCTACCTGCTCTCCGGCACGCCCCCGACAATCACCTTCGACGAGGCGCCCCTCATCGTCGCCTACGACCCCAGCGCCTCGGCCCACGACCTCAGCCCTGCCGAGATAAAGGCGAAGCTGGTGGCATGGGACCTTGAGGACGGCGACCTGTGGGACGACGTCACCTTCACCGTCAACGGCTCTGCCACGGCCACGATCAACACGGGCAACCCGGCGGTGTACTCGGTCACCTACGCGGTCACGGACTCTGACGGCATGGCCGCCACCGAGGCCACCCGCGCCATCGTCATACAGGACGGGCGCTACATGATAGGCACCGATGTCATCATCGGCGCCAAGAACTTCGTCATGAGGCAAAGCACCGTCCAGGGCGGCGCCCCCGAGGTGTTGAGCGCGTCCTTTGCCGAGGCCTACCTCATCGACGGTACTGCTGCCGGCATGCCCACTGTCGCCAACTTCGACACGAGCGGCTGGGTACAGGAGGCCGACCCCGACGTCTACGACTTCGACTTGGTGGTGGACGGCTTCCCCGACCAGGTGAAGGCCATCACCGGCACCGTCACCGATGCCGACTATATATCGCCGACCACGAGGACCACCCTGTATGTCATGACCGCCAACGACTTCACCGTGAACCTCTCCCGGGCCCAAGAGCTCGTGGACGCGGGCCTGGCAAACTCCCTGCCTATAGAGGCCCAGGTCATGGTCTATTCGCTGGTTGACGGCATTCCTGCGGCCACACCCCAGCTCGCCTCCAACGGCGGATTCAGGGCAGAGGTCAACGCCGACCCGGGTTACCCGCTTGAGTTCGGCGCACGGACTTCCTCCGGGCCGGTCAGCGGCGTGCATGTGAATTCTTACGGCATAGTGTCCCAGGGCGAGCCGCCGGTCGTCACCGCCTTGACCCCGCTTGAGGTCTGGGTGGGCGACCCGGGCATGATGCCGACAAACGCCATCTCGCCGAGCAGCTACTTCGACCTCTACGAGGTCAGTGCCACCGATTTCGAGGATGGGGACTTCGACCCGAGCGATATCACGGTCACCTACCTTATCCCTGCAAGCGGGCCTGACCTGACAACACCGGGCATCTACACCCTGATGTTCTCCGTCACGGACTCGGACGACAACGTCGGCGAGGCCACCCGTGCTGTCATCGTCAACGACGGCACCATGACCGTGGGCGAGGGCCGGGTGCTCTCGGCCAAGTCCTTCGTGACCAAGACCTCCGACGTGAGCACTGTCCCGGCCAACCTTGAGGCCGAGGCCTTGGCCAAGAGCAACGCACGGCTCTTCGACGGCAGCGACGGCAGCCGCATCGAGCTGGGCGACGGCACGCTCGACAGCGTCAACCTGGGCATGCCCGCCTATGGCCCGATGGCCGGCGACTACGACATCACCATCACCGCCATCGACGCCCTGCCCGAGGGCGCCTCCGGCACCATCGACAAGACGGTGCTCGGCAAGGTCGTCGACGCCGACGTCCTGTTCCCCGAGATATCGTCGCCCTACGGCCCGGACACCTATGTCTGGGGCACGCACGCCGACCTGCCGCGCAACGAGGCCATATCGGCGGCCCTGGCCGGCGATTCCGGCGTGCTTGACGCCCTGCTCGCAGGCTCCCTGACGGCCCTGCCCGGCGGCGGGGTGGACGACCCCGGGCTCAAGGTCGTTGACAGGGACGGCTTTATCGACATATTCTCCGGCCCCGATGCAGGGAACCCGGAATACCTGGGCATCTACTACTTCACCGTGAGCGCGATGGACGGCACGAGTCCCATCGAGCTCACCATCAACGTGTGGGAGGGCCCCCGGCCCGACATCGCCGTCGAGAAGGACCCCCCGGTAGTGCTGAACTATCCTCAGCTCAGAGCGCCGGGCAACGAATGGATGACCGGCCCTGACGGCTTCGTGTCCTACGAGCGCCTTATCGAAGGCGTGCTGGTCCATGAGGACAGGGACGGCATGCCTTATGCCGACTACGAGGTCGACTTGAGCGAACCCGACAACCTCACGACTGCCTTCCACGGCCCCCTGAACCCGCCCGCCAACCTCAAGATCGAGATATTCGACGTGAGTGACGGCGGCCCGGGCACGCTCGTTCCCGGCATCCCGACCGCTTCGGGCACGACTGGTGCCTACAAGGTGGTCTACACCTACACCAACCAGGACTTCAACCAGGTCATGGACTCGCGCCTCTTCGTCCGCGAGCACTACACAGGCGAGACCGCCTGGAGCGAGGGCTACCTCATCCGTGCGCTCTCCTTCGTCATCCGCTCCTATGACGTGATCCCCTCGCGCGAGGCGGAGCAGATAAGCGATATGTCCGAGTCGGCCTTCTGCTGGGACTATGACGGCAACCCGCGCCCGGCAAGCGTTGCGAGCACGGGCGGCTATGCGCCCTCCGCAAACGACTACCCGGTCATCATCCAGGCCGTGCCGCACCCGGCAACGACCAAGAGCATCACGGCCAAGGTCGTTGACGCGGGTGACCCCGACAACCAGAGGCCGGGCGACACCCACGGTGACAACGGTGCCACCTGCATGGTCATCGGCACGAACTTCCGCATGAACACCGTTGACGCGGAAGAGCTCGCCTCCCTCGGCGCGTCGGACTTCGCCGCCTTCGAGAAGATGATCGTCGGCACCGACCCGCTCAGCGACACGGGCCTTGCCAACATGGAACTGTGGCACCGCGGCGACTACGCCCCGGCCAACATGGTCAACCGCCACCTCGACGACGAGGACGGCTTCATTGCTGCGGCTGGCTCCCTTGTTGACGGCGACAGCTTCACCCTGACGCTGCGCTGCGGCCAGGACGACGCTGCCAAGACCACCATCACGCTCTTCGTGGACAACGGCCTGCCACCTGTCATCTATGCCCCCGAGGTACGCATCATCTGGGTGGGCGACCCGGCCGACATGCCGGTCGGCGCCATCATGGCAGACGACTGGCTGTCCAGCAACGGGCGTCCCTACGACGTCACGGCAGACGACGACTACCCGCCCTTCGAGGGCCTGACCGACTTCATCCTGGTGGGCACGGTGGGCGCCGACGGCACCTTCACCGAAAGCGACCCGGTTACCGACACCGACCCGGTTGACCTGGGCGTCCGCGACGTGTTCCAGCCCTTCGCCTACTCGGTCACCGATGCCGACTACAACACGACCACCCGGGAAGTACAGGCCCTGGTGACCAAGAACGCCACCCTTGACGGCGACTACCTGATTATGGCCTACAGCTTCGTCGAGACGGTCAAGAACGTCGACACGAGCGATGCTGCGGTGCTTGACCTGGCCGCCGCCAATGCCTGGAGGCTCCGCAACAGCTCCGAGACTTCCGACCCGCTGCCCTGGCCGGTCGACAACCTCTTGCAGGTGACGGCCCTCGGCGGCTACCAGGCCGCAGAAGGCGACTACGACATCCAGGTCGGCATCGAGCCTGAGCCGGGCTTCTACGGCGGCATGAACCCCATCGGCGTCGTTGGCAGGGTGGTCGACCTTGACGAGATCGCCCGCGACTTCGTCGGCGATGCCCATATCCGCTACACGGTCGCAGCCAACCATGTGGCCATCAGCTACAACGACGCCGTCGAGTTCTGCGTCGGCGCCGGCGACCCCGTGGTGGACGCCTACCTCATCGACCGCGCCCTGGCCCAGGCCTGGGAAATCGACGGCGCCATCGGCCCCTGGGACGTTGAGGTCGTGAGCAGCGAGATCGGCGCTTCCGGCCCGGTGGAGACGAACACGGAATACGAGGTCGTGTTCGCGCCGAAGGGCTATCCCGGCATCTTTGTCACCGTGATATTCCGCACCGACGAGGGCAACCCGCCGGTCATCACCTTCGACCCTGTCGACGGCTATCCCCTGGTGTTCCCGAGGACTGCCGCAAGCAACATCCTTTCCCTTGACGACCTGCGGCTCCACATGACGGTCACCGACGTCGAGGACGACATGGCGAACATCGACCTTCTGGCAATGACCGAGGTCAGCGACGCCGATGGCAATCCTTTGATGATCGATACGAGCTCGGTCGGCGTCTACCAGGCCTACTACTACGTTGAGGACTCCGACGGCAACCCGGCTTCTGCCGCGCGTGCCATCATCGTCGACGACGGGCGCTATACCGTTGACACCATGGACGGCACCATCATCGGTGCCCGCGACTACGTCATCAGGAGCGCCGACGTCGACGGCACCGAGGCCCAGGCCATGGCGCTGTCCTATGCCGAGGCCTTCGACATCTCCGGCGAGCCGCTTGATGTCGCCTGGACAGGCGCGCCTGCGGGCTATGTGGCTGCTGCCCCGGTTGGCGACTACGACATCACCTGGGAGGTTCCCGGGCGCATGGCCACCAAGGACATCGTCGCGCACGTCATCGACGCTGACGTCATCGACATGGGCGACAAGGATGCAAGCTACGCGCTTGTGGCCAACCACTTCCGTGCCAACCTCATGGAGGCCCAAGACATCCTCGACAATGCCATGCAAAGCTACATCGACTGGGCCCAGGCCCGGGTCATCCCGCTTGTGCCGGGCCTGCCCGTGCTTATGCCGCTTGTGGAGGATACCGGCAACTTTGCCGCCGCCCTCGGTACCTACCCCATTACCTTCCGCATCGACACCATTCCGGCAGATATGCAAAGCGCGACCATAGACGGCCTGGTCACCCAGGGCGAGCCGCCGGTCCTCATGGTGGATACCCCGATAGAGATATGGATAGGCGATGCCTCGCTGCCGCAACCGGCGGGCTCCGTCCTGCCCGGCGACTACACCGACCACCTCTTTAGAGTCACGGCGACTGACACCGAGGACGACGCCGCGGGCATCCCGCTCGTGGTCGAGTTCACCGACGACGCGACGACCGGCCCGCTCGACAAAACCACGGTCGGGCGTTATGTGGTGCACTATTCTCTCACCGATTCCGACAGCAACACGGTTGAGGCCTCGCGCGTCATCGTGGTCAACGACGGCCGCTACACGGTGGGAGACGGGCGCATCCTCATCGCCAACGCCTTCGTGACGCTTCTCTCAGACGTGGCGCCCCCCTTTAGCCAGGACATCCTCAACAAGTCGGGTGCCGCCCTCTATGACGGCACGACCGGCGAAGAAGTGCTGCCGAGCGGCATTTTCGTCTACAACGACGGCGGTTACAGCCCGATGGTGGGCAGCTACGACATCGTAGTCCGTGCCGAGGATGACCCGAGCGGTTACCTCGACCATGCCATCACCGGTGTGGTGATCGATGCGGACTTCCTCGACTTTGGCCCGGGCGACCCCGACAAGGACAACTACTACGCATACGGCAACGACATCACGCTGCGTATCGGCGAGGCTGAGGCCATCCTGGCCGCCGCCGACCCGACTGCGGCTCTGCTTGATGCCCTGGGTGCCGGTGCCCTCAAGACCACGCCGATCGGCAGGGTGGAGGTCCTTGACCCGACCCTGGCCGACGATGGCGGCTTCATGGCCGTGCAAGGCTTCTATACCGTGGTTGTGACGGCGGAAGACCCCGACGAGATGGCCCGCGTCGAGCTCACCATCCAGGTGACCAACGGCGCGCCGCCGACGATAACTGCCGACCCCATGCCGCTTGAGGTCGCAGCCGACCTCATGAGCACGGAGGCCGCCACCCGCGACATGCTCATGAAGGGTGTCAAGGCGACTGACGACGAGGACGGCGACATCACCGACTGGGTTGTCATCAACCCGGATGCCGACGGCGCAGAAGTGCTGCCAATGATTCCGCTGAACGCGGCTTCGGTGACCCCAATCACCTACTATGTCATGGATTCCGACGGCAACAGCGACGAAGTGACACGCGCCTTCATCGTCAACGACGGTTCGATTGTCTTTGACGACGACTACGTCATCCAGGCAAGCTCCTTCATCATCCAGTCCGCCGATGTCATGGCGAACAGCCCGGCAGAGGCCATGTCCCAGATAATGGACCTCTCCAAGGCCCAGGCCTGGAAGGTCGACGGCACCCCGGCAACGGCCTTTGTCCTGGCCGACGGCGGCTACTGCGCCGACCCGGCCGACTACCATCCGACGATCGGCATACAAGAGTGGGCAGCCCTGACCAAGGACATCACCGCCCGCGTGCTGCCCGAGGGCGTCGCGGCCGGCAACGGGGACGTCTATTCCATCACGGCATCCGACTTCCGCATCAACATCGCCGACGCGCTTGCCCTGCAAGAAATGGCGGCAGACCCCGACTACAACCCCGAGTTCCTGAGCCGCGCAAGCACGACAAGCTTCCTGCGCACCGGTTCCGTGCTTGAGTACGGCGGCACCCCGGTGCTCGTGTCCGACGGCGGCTTTGCGACGGCCGACTTCGCCCGCGAGGGCGAGCCGGGCTACCCGACCATTGTCCCGATAACCTTCTGGGTGGACGAGGACCACACGGCCACGGTAACCATCAATGCCATCGTGTCGCAGGGCAACCATCCCGAGATATCCCTGCCGCCGATGCGCGTCATTTGGACGGGTGCCGCGGCCGACCAGCCGGCAGGTTCGTTCCTGCCCGAGGAATGGGACTATGTCTGGGGCCCGACCTACACGAGTGACGACAGCGTCATGGCCGACGACTTCGAGGACGGCGACCTGACCGACCTCCTGCTTTGGGGCGCCTATGACGCTTCCGGTGGCTTCGTCGAGATGGCAGATCCCCTCGACTTGAGCCGGGTCGGCTTCCAGACGGTCGTCTACTCGGTCACCGACTCCGACGGCAACACCACCGAGAAGGCCGCAAAGGTCCTCATCAACGACGGGCGCTTCGTTATCGACGGCGACTATGCCGTCGAGGCGCTTGACTTCGTCATGCTGGCCCGCGACGTGACGGGCACCGACGACGAGATACTGGCGGCTGCCAAGGCCCATGCCTGGCGCATCGCCGCCAACGACCCGGCCGACGAAGCGCTGCTTCCCATCGCGGTCGACAACCTGCTCGCCGTGAAGGACAATGCCGGCTATTCGGCAACGCCTGGGGCCTACGCGCCGATACAGATAGGCATATCGGGCCCCGAGCCCGGTTACAGCGGCGACCCGGTCCGCGAGGTCACGGGCATCGTCATCGACGGCGACGTGATAGGCGACGACATGGACGGCGACACCCGCTATATCGTGGTGGCCTCCCATGCGCGTATCACCATTGCCGAGGCTCCCGACTATGTGGGCTTGAGCGACGAGGCAAAGGCCCTCCTTATCGAGCGTGCCGCTGCGGTCTCCTTCGAGATTGCGGCAGCCCTGGCCGATTGGGACGTTGACGTGCTTGAGAACGAGATCGGCGATGCCGATCACCCGATAGCCCGCGACGCCGAGTACCTGGTCACCTTCATCCCGGCCGGGCAGCCCGACATCCGCGCCACCGTCACCTTCACCATCGACAACGGCAACGACCCGGTCATCGAGTTCACGCAGGCCCCGCTCGTCCTTGAGCAGACGCCTGAGTCCTATCTGCTGACCGATGCCGACCTGAAGGCCTTCATGACCGTCATGGACGTCGAAGACGGCGACCTGTGGGATGAGACCACGGTCGAGGTCGCGGGCGGCGCCCAGCTCGACCAGCACAAGATCGGGGTGTGGCAGGTGACCTACACCGTGACCGACTCCGACAACAACACCGTGTCCGCCTCCCGCGCGGTCGTCATCACCGACGGGCGCTTCACCATCGACGACATGGACGACATCATCATCGGCGCACGTGACTACGTCATTGCCAGCGCCGACGTCGACGGCACCGAGGCCCAGGCCATGGCGCTGTCCTATGTCGAGGCCTACGATATCTCCGGCGAGCCGCTTGACGTGACCTGGACGGGTGCGCCTGCGGGTTATGTGGCAGGTGCCGAGGCCGACGACTACCCGATAACCTGGACGGTGCCCGGACGCGACACCACCAAGGATATCACCGCATACGTGCTCGATGCCGACGTGATAGACGCAGGCGGCAAGGACTCAAGCTACGCGCTTGTGGCCAACCACTTCCGCGCCAACCTGCGCGAGGCGGCCGAGATACTTGCCGGTGCCCCGCAAAGCTACATCGACTGGGCCCGTGCCCGGGTTATCCCGCTTGTGCCGGGCCTGCCCGTGCTTTTGCCGCTTGTGGAAGACACCGGCAATTTCGACGCTGTGGCGGACACCTATCCTGTCACATTCAGCATCGACACCATCCCGGCAGATATGCAGAGCGCGACTATAGACGGCCTGGTCACCCAGGGCGAGATGCCGGTCCTTACCGTGAAGACCCCGGTTGAGATATGGGTCGGCGACGCATCGCTGCCGCAACCGGCGGGCTCCATCCTGCCGAGCGCCTACACTGACGACCTTTACGCCGTCACGGCCACCGACGTGGAGGACGGCGACCTGATCGACTTCGTCGTGGTGACCCCCGACGCGGCGACTGGCCCCGTTGACACGGGTACGGTCGGGCGCTATGTGGTGCACTATTCCGTGACCGATTCCGACGACAACACCGTCGAAGGTTCGCGTGTCGTCGTGGTCAACGACGGCCGCTACACAGTGGGCGACGGCCGCATCCTCATGGCAAACTCCTTCGTGACCCTTGTGAAGGACGTTGCGGCTCCCTACGACCAGGATATCCTTGCCAAGTCGAACGCCGCGCTCTATGAGGGCGACACCGGCGAGGCGGCATCGGTCGCACCCTTTGTTGCAAGCGACGGCGGCTACGGCCCGGTTGCGGGCAGCTACGGCATCACGGTCCGCGGCAACGACGACCCGAGCGGCACCCTTGACCGCGCCATCACCGGCGTGGTCGTCGACGCGGCCTTCATCGATTCGGGCCCCAACGACCCCGACAAGGACAACTACTACGTATTCGGCAACGACATCACGCTGCGCACCGGCGAGGCCGAGGCCATCCTGGCCGAGGCTGACCCGACCGTGGCCCTGCTTGAGGCCCTGGGCGCCGGCGCCTTGAAGACCACGCCGACCAGCATGGTCGAGGTGCTCGCCCCGACCCTGGCCGACGATGGCGGCTTCATGGCCGCGCAAGGCACCTATACCGTGGTCGTGACGGCGGAAGACCCCGACGAGATGGCCCGTGTCGAGCTCACCGTCCAGGTGACCGACGGCGCCGCACCGACGATAACCGCCACCCCCACGCCGCTTGAGGTCGCAGCCGACCCGGCGAGCACGGATGTTGCGACCCGCGACATGCTCATGGAAGGCGTTGTGGCCGACGACGACGAGGACGGCGACATCACCGACTGGGTCGTTGTCAACCCGGATGCCGACGGCGCAGAAGTTCTGCCGACGATTCCCTTGAATGCGGCTTCGGTGACCCCGGTCACCTACTTCGTCACCGACTCCGACGGCAATACCGCCCAGGTGACCCGTGCCTTCATCGTCAACGACGGCTCTATAGCCTATGACGACAACTACGTCATCCAGGCAAGCTCCTTCATCATCCAGTCCGCCGATGTCGTGGCAGGCACCACAGCCCAGATAATGGACCTCTCGAAGGCCCAGGCCTGGAAGGCCGACGGAACCCCGGCAACGGCCTTTGTCCTGGCCGACGGCGGCTACTCCGCCGTCCCGACCGACTACCACCCGACGATCGGCATACAAGAGTGGGCAGCCCTGACCAAGGACATCACCGCCCGCGTGCTGCCCGAGGGCGTCGCGGCCGGCAACGGGGAGCTCTACTCCATCACGGCATCCGACTTCCGCATCAACATCGCCGACGCGCTTGCCCTGCAGGCGAAGGACATGCCTGCCTACGGCGACGAGTTCGTTGCGCGCTCGGGGGCGGCAAGCTTCCTGCGCACCGGCTCCAACCTCGCGTCGGACGGCACTCCGGCCCTCACCGACGACGGCGGCTTTAAGACGGCCGACTTCGCCCGCGAAGGCGAGCCGGGCTACCCGACCGTCGTCCCGGTCACCTTCTGGGTGGACGAGGACCACACGGCCACGGTGACTGTCAACGCCATCGTGTCGCAGGGCAACCATCCCGAGATATCGCTGCCGCCGATGCGCGTCATATGGACGGGAGACGCGGCCGACAAGCCGGCAGGCGCAGTCCTGCCCGCCGAGTGGGACTACGTGTACGGCCCCGGCAACACTCCCGCCGTCACGGCCACCGATGTCGAGGACGGCGACCTGACCGCGCTTCTGGTCTGGGGCGTCCCTGACGCATCCGGCGACTTCGTCGAGAAGGCCGACCCCATCGACATGGGCCGGATCGGGTTCCACACGATTGCCTATTCCGTGACCGACTCCGACGGCAACACTGCCGTCAAGACTGACAGGGTGCTGGTCAACGACGGGCGCTTCGTCATCGACGGCGACTACGCCGTCGAGGCCCAGGACTTCACCATATTGGCCCGCGACGTGACGGGCACCGACGCCGAGGTGCTGGAGGCCGCCCAGGCCCATGCCTGGCGCATCGCCGCCAACGACCCGGCTGAGGAAGCGCTGCTTCCCATCGCGGTCGACCACCTGCTTGTCGTGAAAGACAATGCCGGCTACTCGTCTGCCCCGAAGGCCTACACGCCGATCCAGATAGGCATCTCGGCCGCCGAGCCCGGCTACAGCGGCGACCCTGTCCGCGACATCACCGGCACGGTTGTCGGCACCGCACCTCCCACGCTCACCGTGACGACGCCTGTCGAGGTCGCGATAGGGAGCACCTGGGACGAGGCAGCTGCTATGGACGGTGTCACCGCCACCGACGAGGGTGGCCGCGACCTCATCGACCAGGTCACCTATGCCCCGACCGACCCGGCGCGCCCAGTCGACACCTCCAAGGCCGGCATCTACCAGCTCACCTACGAGGTCTCCGACGTGAACGGCACGGCAACGGCCCAACGCAGCGTCATCGTCAACGACGGGCGCTACATCGTGGGTGCGGGCCGCATCATCCAGGCCAACTCCTTCATGATAAGGACCGTGGACGTCCCGGCCTCTGCCGCGGCCATCCCGGCGCATCTTTTGAGCATGACCAACGCCCGCCTCTTCGACGGCGAGACCGGGGAAGAGCTTCCCGCGTCGCTGCTGTCGGTTGCAGACACGGGCGGCTACACGAACGTCGTGGACAGCTACGACATAAGCATCAGCGCGCCGGACCTGCCCTCGGGTACGGTCACGGAGCTGGTGAAGGGCATCGTCGTTGAAGCCGATGCCCTGGCGAGCGCGCCGCTCGACCCCGACGACCCCTTCGGCCCGCGGATGTATGTCTTCGGCCAGAACGTCACGATGAAGGTTTCCGAGGCTGCCCTTATCGTCGCCCTGCGCCCGATGGACGCGGGCACGATGAGCCTGCTTGAGAACGACCGCCTGATATCTGACGACGCGCTTATCGAGGCTATCCTCGGCGGGGCCACCCTTGTCCACCCGGGCACGGGCGAGACCCTCAAGGATGTCAAGATAGTCGACGACGGCGGTTTTGCGGCAGAGCCCGGCAACTACGTCGTGAAGATATCTGACGCAGAAGGCTATGTCGAGATCACGCTCAACGTTGAAGTCGTCGAGGGCGAGCCCCCGACGATCACCCCCCAGCGCCCGGTTGTCGTCCCGGTGTCCTCGACCCCGGGCAACCTCACCGACGCCCAGAGGATTGGCACCTCGACTGCCTATGACGCCGAGGACGGCGACCTCACCAGCCAGATCACCGTCGAGGGCGACGTGCCCGGCGACGTGCCCGGCATCTACAAGGTCGCCCTGCGCGTCGTGGACTCCGACGGCAACGAGGCCATAGAGTACACCGCGGTAGT
>JGI24704J35079_10000306_pt1 | contig 23918 bp, 33 predicted proteins | sample TergutNt197P3_FD_35079 | JGI IMG/M metagenome (IMG submission 35079)
TTCCTAACGATCATGCCGGATATAAACCGAACTGTCTCACGACGTTCTGAACCCAGCTCGCGTACCACTTTAACCGGCGAACAGCCGGACCCTTGGAAGGTGCTNCCCCTCCAGGATGTGATGAGCCGACATCGAGGTGCCAAACCGCGCCGTCTATGTGAACTATTGGGCGCGATCAGCCTGTTATCCCCAGGGTAACTTTTATCCGTGTGCGCTGTCTTTCCCACGTAAATCGATCCGAAGATCTATACAGCGGGTCATTTGCTCCCACTTTCGTGTCTGTTTGGGTTGTAGCCCTCACAGTCAAGCTGGCTTATGCGCATACACTACCACTACGATTTCCATCCGTAGTTAGCCAACCTTTGAACGCCTCCGCTACTCTTTAGGAGGCAACCGCCCCAGTTAAACTACCCGCCATGCACGGTCCTCTGGCCAGTTAATGGTCAGAGTAAGTTGTCAAAAACACTAAGGGTGGTATTTCACTTGTCGTCTCCACCAATACTAGCGTATCGGTTTCATAGACTTCCACCTATGCTACACATAATGTTCCTAACAACAATGCAAAGTTGTAGTAAAGCTCCATGGGGTCTTCTCGTCCTGGCATGATCAGACGGCATCTTTACCGCCAATGCACGTTCACCGAGGCCTTCGCCGAGACAGTGCCCAAATTATTACTCCATTCGTGCGGGTCTGAACTTACCAGACAAGGAATTTCGCTACCTTAGGACGATCATAGTTATCGCCGCCGTTCACTGGGGCTTCAGTTCGAACCGTGAAGTTCTCCCCTTAACCTTCCAGCACCGGGCAGGAGTCAGCCCCTATACATCCGCTTTCGCGTTAGCAGAGACCTGTGTTTTTGGTAAACAGTTACTTGGGCTCTTTAGCTGCGGCCCTCTCATCAAAAAGACGAGTCTAGGCGCTAGTTAAAGAACAAATTTATAATTTATTATTCTATCTTCAGCAAAGAAACTTGATAATTAAAAGATACACTTGTTAGCTAAGAAACAAAGTCAAAGACTTCACTTCCCTACTCTAATCGCATTTTACTGAGCTTGGTATAGGGGGGACACTCCGGTCCCCCCAGGGTTAATTTGAACTGTGCTACGACAGTCTGCTTGAGGCTATACCCCAGGAAGAAGTCGGAAGCGACTCTACTCACGCATGCATAGCACGCGATCGCGACGGCTCCGGTGCTGAACACCTTAACCTTGCCGCCTGCCGACTTCCCATGCGCTCTCTGGGGAGCGCTAGATGATGTTTAGGCTTGGGTGGAAATTGGGTCACCCAATTTCCCGCAAATCTGCGGTACTCTGGATCCACCTACCGTCACGTTGGCCTCTCTCACGGGGCTTACACCCTCTCTGGCTGGGCAACCTTGCCCAATTCAGTGAAGTCCTTCAGTGACTAGCATATCTGGTGTCCCTAACCCCGGCCCGGCTGTCTGTCGTCTACACGATCTGCAGTCTATTATCGGGTCCGGTTTGGCCTCTTCCCTTCTGAGGGGGAATCGAAATTTCTTTCTTCATCACCTAGTGCGGAGTCGAACGTCGTCTCCTACAGCAACAGACTGTGCTCCATAGCACAGTAAAATACGATTAGAATAAAAAGTTTTGTCTTTGATCCTTGTTTCTTAGCTAACTGGTAACCAAATTTCTCGCTAAATTAACTAGCAAATCCTCTTCTTAATGAGAGGGCAGTCCTTATTCCGAAGTTACGGACGCTTTTTTGCCGAGTTCCTTAGCGAAGGTTCTCTCGTAGGTCTTGGTCTACTCGACCCGAGCACCTGTGTTGGTTTGCGGTACGGTAGGCAGCAGCCTAAGTTGATCATCTTTTCTAGCCAGCACTTTACCCAGAATCGTCACCCCAAGGGGTAACTTTCACTCCCGTCTAGTTCCCTAGACAGTTGGACGGATATACCATAAATCCGCTCCGGTCACATACCGTGAAATGTCAACAACTACTACCTGTTCAGGAATATTAACCTGATGTCCATCGCCTACGCTGATGCGCCTCGGCTTAGGACCGACTAACCCAGGGACAATTACTGTAGCCCTGGAAACCTTGCTCTTACGACCGACAGGATTCTCACCTGTCTTATGGTTACTGATTCCAGCATTCTCACTTGATACCGCTCCACCAGACTTTCCAATCTGACTTCACCGCAATATCAACGCTCCTCTACCACACAATATCTGGGACAAAAATCATAGTTTTTGTTCTTTCTAATTTCAGTCTGATGGCTAACAAATATTCACATATCTAATGCGCCACGCTAATTAACGCGGTATTACGAGAGTGAACAAATATATGCCTATCGCAAATAAAAATATACTTATCACGATATCTAAAATGGCTCTCGCGGTTTCTTTTCTGTACGTTACTTCTTTATTATTACGGCTTAATTTAACCTTTCGTATCGCACTCAAAGCTTTTATCGCTTTGACCGTAGTAGATATCGAAATTATAGCAAGCGCTAACGCTAACGCCGGATATATAAAGAGATATATCATTGCACCCATTACCCCATATTTTAGCATGAAACTGAAAGAAAAAATCGAACAAAACTACAAACTTTGTTCCAGATACTGTATCCATGTCTTCGGTATAACACTTAGCCCCGTTACATTTTCCACGCAAAACCTCTTGATTAGTGAGCTGTTACGCACTCTTTAAATGAATGGCTGCTTCTAAGCCAACATCCTAACTGTTTAAGAAGTCTCACCTTGTTTCCCACTTAGTGTTAATTAGGGACCTTAGACGATGGTCTGGGCTGTTTCCCTTTTGAGCGACGAGCTTAGCCCCGCCGTTCTGACTGCTGTTGTTACACACTCCGTATTCGTAGTTTGATAGGGAGAGGTATCCTTGCGGACCCTCGACCCTTTCAGAGCTCTACCCCGTAGTGCTACTAAAACAACGCTAGCCCTAAAGCTATTTCGAGGAGAACCAGCTATCTCCGAGTTCGATTGGCATTTCACCGCTAACCACAAGTCATCCGAACACTTTACTGCGTGTCCCGGTGCGGTCCTCCACTGCATGTTACTGCAGCTTCAACCTGCTCATGGTTAGGTCACCCGGTTTCGGGTCTAATACTGCCGACTTGACGCCCTATTAAGGCTCGCTTTCACTATGGCTCCGTCAACTGACTTAGCCTTGCCGACAACATTAACTCGCTGGATCGTTCTACAAAAAGCACGCCGTCACGGAATGGGGCAAAACCTACGGTTTTTCCCCAACGATTTTCCCTTAGTATAATTTCAAAAACAGAAGTAAATTCCGATTTTTGAAATTGATTATTATTTCGTTATTTCAAGTTGAGTGGGCAAGCCCACTCGCTTTGCCTTTAATGTTTAGACTAGCGGCCTAAAAACTTTTTAAGTGACTTCTTAACCTCACTCATTTCGGTTTTGGCCAGCTCTACGTCCCCATCTTCCAAATGATTGATGGCAGCATAGACCTTCTCGAGAGTCTCGCTCATCATATCCCTTTCATCCGTTGTCATGAATGTACACCCCCCTTCTTCTTGAAATAAAGAAATTTTTACTAAAAAGAAAGTATCGTTTAGAGCCATGGGCTCTGTCCCACTCCGCTCCGACACCTTGTAGGCACTGAGTTTCAGGATCTATTTCACTCCCCTCCCGGGGTTCTTTTCACCTTTCCATCACTGTACTAGTTCGCTATCGATCATTTACCATATTTAGTCTTGGCACGTGGTCGTGCCGGATTCAAACAGGGTTTCTCGTGCCCCGTCCTACTTGTGAAAACACATATAATGCCTAAGACCATTTCGCATACGGGGCTTTCACCCTCTCTGGCGCGCCTTTCAAACGCTTCCGCTATGATCTACAGGTTTATATCATTATCCGCTCAGTTAACGCTGTCGGTTTCATAATTAAATGTTGTAAATCTTACAACACTCAATCATGAAATTGTGTCAACACGCAACACCTCTAAGCATTGGCCGTTAAGCCATATCCATCGTATTTCTCTATGCTTGTCTTGATATAGAGTGGGCCGTTGGCGAAAACAGCCCACTCAAGGAAAGTGCTAAGGGGAGAGGTAGCGGGGGGTTAGGGGTGGTTCATAGTCCTGCAGTTCACGTGCCCGGTAGGAGGAAATCCAAGCCAGCATGAGAAACCCAAAGCTCTGAAAACAACCATCAAAGGAGGTATGCGTTGATCCGAAGAGTCATCACTCGCGGTACGCGGAGCCAAGAGTTCTACTCTCACTCCTCCCGCATCCTGCGGCATCCTGCCGCATCCATTGAAATTGACAGACACCTTTTATATTAAATAAGCTAAGCACCTGTGCGACCCCTCCCGGAGTCGCAGTATTCAATTGTCTGCTACTTCCCCTTCGGTCTTACCATTGGGTATATTGCCGCCCCATTGGAGCGGGCTCCTTGGCCCGATTTCGTTCGCCACTACTTTCGGCAATAGTAAAACCAATTCCTGCGAATCCTCTAGAGGCCCCCCTTCCTCTGCCAGTGTGTCCGCAAGAAATATATCTATACTTTAAGATTAGGCCGCGCCTAATCTAGAAGCACAGAGAAATACGATAGAAACTTAAAAGGTTTGGACTGTTCCAATTTCGCTCGCCACTACTTTCGGAATCATTATTTATTCTCTTTTCCTCAACCTACTAAGATGATTCAGTTCGGCTGGTTCCCGTCTCATTACCCTATGTGTTCAGGTAACGGCAACTTGGCATGACCCAAGCTAGGTTTCCCCATTCGGCTATCTCCGGATCAAATCTTGCTCTCAGATCCCCGAAGCTTATCGCAGAGTTCTACGGCCTTCATCGGTGGTAAATGTCAAGGCATCCACTATCAGTGCCCTTATGTACCTTTTTATGCATTGACTTAACTAGAAATTGATACTCAATTTCTCGCCGTCAATTAAATTTCTTTCGTTGTCCAAATTGTTAAAAGATAATTTTTCTTGAAGAGAGACTCTAAAAACGTTCATCCTCGCATATCTAAACATTTTCAGAGGTTCATAAACAGAACTTGAATAAAACTTATCCAATTCTAGCGCACTTCTTCACCAATGTCAACACCCATTTTTTACCCCTGTACGCCAAATTTCTCCATCAGGTTGTGTAGCAGCTGCTCTTCCCTCCCCTCCTCATCCATGATAATCCTTGCATACTCCATATGACTCACAATACTATCGGCATTTCCCCCCGTAATTTTTCTGTGGTCAATCTCCTTCGCCACCTTATCCCAGCCCACACTCACCTTTAGAAATTTATCATCAATCGCATCCACCACAACTAGTCTTGATCCAACCGGTTTGTCCGCCGCAAACCCGTAAAAATAACTCGCCTGAGTAAAAAATGTATCAACCGAGAACTGGCTTTCATACGCCCGCTGATGCGCGTAAGTGTCAAACATCTCATCCGTAAACTTATTAGTGTCCTTTTTCTTGCCAAAGATTTTCCAATAAATTTTTCTAAACTTATCCAAAAATTTCGCCAACCCCTGTTTTTGCAATATCCATGTCAAAAGCTTACCCGCATCCTTGATATCCACCCCACTTGCCGGCGTACTAAACAATATACCCGTCGTCCTTTGCGTCATCTCGGCATCCAACTTCGTCAATACTTTATAGGCCAATTGTCCGCCCAATCCCATCCCTACCACCAGATACCGCCCATATTCCTTTTTGCCGATCTCCTCCGCCACCTTGTCGCTAATCTCCTCGGGATTGAAACTCTTCTGCCCAAAATCCGCATACTTGATCGCCATATCAGAAACAGCCCGCGCCAAGTCTTTAAATACCAAATCAAACTGCCACACTGGGCTACTCGCCCATCCAGCCAAAAACAAGGCGCAAATTCGCCCATCCGTCAACATCTCCCCCTGCGCATAATTCCTGATCTCGGTATTACCCTGAACTGGCTCTTTCGCCGGCTGCGGTTGCACCAGGGGCTGCCCAGTAGAATTCTCTTCCATAACCCTATTCTAATACCATTAGCATAATAATGCCACCTAGCTCTTATCTAGTAAGCTACGTTTACAAACTCAATACTGTTCAGGATTGCTTTCGCCTCAGCATTTTCTACGTCCAGATTATTTACGCTCACTCCTACAAAATGTTTCTCATCAATCTTGCCAATATATTCAATAAAAGTGCCATTACTTGCCTCGCTCCACTCCCGACCAGTCATTTCGAGTCCGCCAATCGTCCTGCCTGCCACCGGCGTCGCTTTGGCAATATTATCTGCAAAAATACCCACATCAAATTTTTCTCGGGTTGAAGCAATCGTGATGCTAACGCGCGGCGTGCCAATCCTCACGTCATCCAAGTCAATCACGCCATCCAAATTCTGATCTTTATCTGGGTTGAAGAAGTTAAAAATATACATCTTTTCTTCCTCAAACCAACCCTCTTTCGGAATCTTCGCCTCTACATCCACACCATTTTGCCTAAAAGCTACGTCTTGCATCTCAATAACCAGCTCCTGCACCTCGTCCCCGCCATTACTATCGTCATTTCCGCGCCAAATCAATATTCCCGCCGCCGCACCAGCTATCACTACGACCACAATAACTATCAGCAACCAAATCTTTTTCGCTTCTTTTTTCTTCTTCATTTTTACCTCCTATTTACTAAGCTTGGCGGAGAGATGGGGATTCGAACCCCAGGTACGACTCGCGTCGCACACACGCTTTCCAAGCGTGCTCCTTCAACCACTCGGACACCTCTCCCCACGTCAAAATCATACCAAAATACGCCTTCCTTTCCCAGTCCCAAAAGTCTATACTAATAAACAATGGCAAATCAGGAGACTATCATCGAGCTTCAAAGCTTGTCCAAACGCTATGGTTTCGGCGATGCCGAATATTATGCCTTGCGCGATTTCGACCTCACCGTTAAACGCGGCGAATTCATTATGATCATGGGGCCTTCTGGCTGCGGTAAAACCACCCTCCTGAACATTATCGGCCTCATCGACAAGCCCACCTCGGGACAATACCTCCTCGGCAACCGCGACGTCTCCCGCATTAGCAGCCGCCGCCAAGCCAAATTCCGCGCCCGCCAAATCGGCTTCATTTTCCAAAACTTTAACCTCATCCCCACCCTTCCCATCATCGAAAACGTCGCCCTCCCCCTCGTTTACTCCGGTTTTCACAAATACCGCCGCCTGCGCATGGCCAGCAACATCCTCGACCATTTCCACCTCCAAGAACGCGAATATTACATGCCCTGGCAGCTCAGCGGCGGCCAACAGCAACGCGTTGCCATCGCTCGCTCTCTCGTCGCCAATCCTAGTCTCATCCTCGCCGATGAACCCACCGGCAACCTTGACAGCCGCGCCTCCCACATCGTCATGGAAGAACTTCGTGATATCCACTCTTTAGGCAACACCATCATCATGGTTACCCACAATCCTGCCCTCACCACCTACGCCACTCGCGTCATCAATATGCTAGACGGCCAAATCGATACCGATATCAAGACTGTCGCCGACCGCGACCTCCCCAAACCCGGCGATCCCGAAAAAATCGCTGTCCGCGTCCTGCCTCGCAAACCTGACATCCCTGCCCCCTTACCACCACCTAAACCCGCTGCCGCTCCGGTGCCAGCACCAAAGCCCGAATTAAAGCCTGAACCCAAGCCCGTCTCCATCTCTGTTTCGGAGGTTGAACCTGCACCCAAACCAACACCGAAACCTACCGCTAAAAAACCTGCCAAAAAAACCATCTCCGTTAAAGTCGAAAAAACCACCAAAACACCCAAAAAGCCTGCCGCAAAGAAAACCACCAAGAAAACGACCCCAAAAAAGTCTACCAAGAAAACCGCCGCCAAAACCACTAAGAGGACAAAGAAATGAGCCTACTCATCCGCACCCACATCCAACTCGCTACCAGCAGCCTGCGCCGTAACCGCACTCGTTCTTTCCTCACCGCTCTTGGCATCGCCATCGGCGTCGCCTCTATCGTCCTGATTCTTTCTCTTGCCGGCGGCATTAACCGTCTTATTTCCACCCAAATCGAAAAAACCGGCGCTGACCTTATCGTCGTTCGCCCCAGCTCTGGCAAAGATGCCGTCAGCAGCATTGTTGACGAACTCACCGCCTCTTCCCAGTACCAAAAATCCAACCTCTCTTTCAAAGACGTTACAACTATCGACAAACTCGACAACATCGCCGCCGTCGCTCCCCTCGCCATCAGTCAAGCCACCATCTCCGTCGAACACAACAAAATACCCTCCGCCACCATCGTCGCCACCACTCCAGACCTTCCTAAAATACTCAATCTTCCTCTTAAAAACGGCCAATTTCTTAGCGATGAACTTAAAGAAAATACCGCCGTCATTGGCAGCGCGCTCGCTTTCAGCCTCTTCGGCACCACCAGCGCCGTCACCAAAACTATCCATTATTTAGACGAAAAATTCATGGTCGTTGGCGTCCTCGATTCCATCAACGACCCCATCAATTTCAACAACGTCGATTTCGACACCGCCATGCTCGTCAACGCCAGTTATCTCGCTACTCTCACCGATCTTCAAATTCAACAAATCAACATCAAAGTCGCCGCTACCGACTACATCGATGACGCCATCGACGTCATCACCGAACAGCTCTCTGCTTCCAAATCCGGTGAACAAAATTTCGCCGTTCTCTCCGGCGATAAAATTTCCCATCCCGCTGGTTCCCTCTTCTCTATTATCTCTGGCATGCTTGCCCTCGTTGCCGGCATTTCCCTCATCGTCGGCGGCGTCGGTGTCATGAATATCATGCTCGTCTCTGTTTCCGAACGCACTCACGAAATCGGCATCCGCAAAGCTGTCGGTGCCAGCAGCAGCAATATCCTCCTCCAATTCCTCTTCGAATCCATCGTCCTCGCTGTCCTAGGCGGTATTATCGGCTTCGCCCTCGGCTACGCCTTGGCTTTCTTAGTCTCTCTCATCACGCCTTTCAATCCCTTCATCTCTTGGGAAATTCTCGGCATCACCGGCGCCACCTCCCTCACCGTCGGCATCCTCTTCGGCATCTATCCCGCCCTCAAAGCCGCCCGCAAAAACCCCATCGAATCACTCAAATACTATCGCTAATTGCCCAGTGCTTGCGCCTTCTGAGCCAAGATTTCTTCCTTTACTTCCCTCAACGTATCTTCCACTATCTCTCTAAAATCTGGCACATTCTCTTCCAGCCATTTTGTTTGCTCGTCAGCACCAATACCCGCAAACGCATCTAATTGTTCATCGGACAGCACCTCTGCCATCCTCAAACTAATGCGATCTTGAATCTGCTTCTCCAGCCCCTCCACCAGCTCTGCTTTCATATCTTCTGGCAAATCTGCCACCCCTACATCTTTTAAGAATTGTTCATCTAAATTGTGCATTTTATTCCTTCCCTTTTATTACTTACGGCTTAATAATCCCATTTTCTATCGCCCTGGCAACCGCTTGCGCCCCATCTTGGTTTATCAATTGGTTTGCCCATACATGCGTATTGCCCCTTGCTATACCTGTGGCCCCCTCAAATACGTCCAAGGCCTGATTATACGCTGTGCTCCCCGGCTCTATGCCAAACATTGTCTTAAAAGCCGTCCCAATATTACTACCTGGCGGAGCTACATAGTCCAAATTAAAGACCGGGGCGCTCTCCACCGGAATTGTAGAAGCCGCCTCCCCGCCGCCAAACCTCACCCCGCCGCTAGTTTCCGACAGGCCGCCAGGTTGTACGCCACCGCCCGTTTCAGTAGGCGCAGGCGTTTTGAGCATATTGCCCGCTTCAGGGGTCCCTCCGTCCGGAGTCCCCGCACCCGATGTCTCAGTCCCGCCACCTCTATTAGCTATAGCGTGGCTTATCTGGTGCGCCGCAAACGCTGTCGCCGCTGCCAAGCCCACCGCTATAACTGTCCGTTTCCTATTTCGATACTTGTCTTCCAAAATCGCATCCGTATGAGCTCCGGTTATTATTCCTGCCACCACATCATACGTCGCTTTTTGATCTTTAGATAAGTTTTCAGAAATATACTTTTTCAGCTCTACCTTTTCAGTCTTCTTGTCCTCACCGTCAGCACCAGTTTCTTCAATTTCCATAGTTCTATCAAACAAATCTCTATTTCGGTTAATTTCACTATTCTTCGAGCCGCTCCTACTCAACAAGGCCGCATTTCCTGCCGCCGCTCCGACTGCCCCCGCCAAACCTAGCCCACCAGTCGCCGCCCCCAGAAGCGCGCCCGCTCCCACGCCAATTCCTATCCGCAGCCACATCGGAGCCTTATCTAGGAACTTACCAATTCTTCTGATGACATTACCATTATCCATCCTGTCTTTCGTGGTATCTATCAATTGCTTGTTCTCTGCCGTCCACAGCTTGATAAATTCTGCGTTCACCTCCGCCTCAGTCGCTTCCGGATTCTTGTTCATAAACAAGTCCATCTTACCCTTCATTACCGCCGCTACATCATTACCGTAAGCTTCACGTGCCTCGTTGTATATCTTCTCCTGTTCACCACCCTTCTTCCGTCCAAACACCCCGCGCCGCTTCGCCGACATCTCCGCCAATTCCTCACGTGATATCTTCAGCAGTCTGTCACGCAACTCAACATTGCCCTCCAGCAACTCCAGCTCTTTAGGTGTCAGTTTTTCTCGCTCTTTTTTCTCCGCAGTTTCCGTCTTCTCTTTCGCCCATTTTTCATACAGAGACTTCAATTCCGCATCACCCAATGCCTTGAGTTCATTTTGTGTCAAATCGCCATTTTTCTCCAACCAAGCCCAATCGCCATATACCGCCTCAATCATCTCTTCGCGTGACTTCTCTCCCTCTTCCTTTTTTTCGCCTGGCTTACCGCCTTCGCCCTCGCCTGGCTTACCAGGATCATCATCTGGTTCAGGTGATTCCGGCGGCTTATTGGCATACTCGGTTTTCAGAATCTTCATCGCCTCGCCCAGCACAATACCGTATCTGTCATTTGCCTCTTGCGTCTTCCGGCGCAACTCATTTTCATATTCCCGCTGATCTTGTTCGTCCCTAATCCCCTCTTTCTTCGGCAAGTTCGCCAATATCGTCAAAACCTTACCATTATCTCCCGTCTCCAGAGCCTCCCGAATCGTCGCTTCGTCAACTTTGCTCTTGATTTCTTCCGCCGCCTTCTCTGCAAAACCCACTTGCCCCCGCTCTGCCAATCTCTCGTTCATTTCATCCGCATTGCCCTGCTGCCAAGTTTCGTATCTCTTATCTTCTTTTTTCTGCTCCATCCGCGCGCTCATCTTGGCAATCATGTCCTCCCCCTCCTCCGGCGTATATACTCCCAAGCGCACTTTCTCTTCAATCATCGCGCGGATCTTATCCGGCGGCTCCGCTTCCGATTCCGGTTCCACATTACTCTGTTCCCAGTCTTTCAATTTCGTATTTATACCCCTCAAACGCTCACCGTATGCCTCATTGTTTTCACCCGGCAATTTTGGATAAGAATCAAAATCCACCTCTTCCATCCGATCCTGGCGTTTTGCCGCCCGCTCTTCCTCATATGCGCTGCTCCAGTTGCTACCAGAAACTCTCTCACTCACCATTTCAGCCTCCTCCTCTTATTAGTGAATCCATCTACAGCTTTCACCTTATTTCCTTCCCTTCAAGTTTTTAACCATTACCTCTATCTTATCACACCGTTTCTAAATCCACCAATAGTGGTATACTTTATTTACTCGAGATCTATGAAGATTTTAGGCATCGAAACCAGTTGTGATGAAACCGCGGCCGCCATCATCGAAAATGGCACGCAAATTTTAAGCAACGTCGTCGTTTCTCAAATTGACATCCACCAAGCCTACGGTGGTGTCGTCCCCGAAATCGCCGCCCGTTCTCACATTGAAGCTATTCTCCCCGTCATTGATCAATCTCTCAAAGACGCCCGCCTCAACTGGAACGAAATCGACGCCATCGCCGTCACCCACACTCCCGGCCTGCTCGGTTCCCTCCTCATTGGCACTCTCACCGCCCGTACCCTCGCTATTTTGCACCAAAAACCTCTCTACCCCATCCATCACCTCAAATCTCACATCTACGCAAACTGGCTATCAAGTGAAAATGAAGGTAATTCTAGCGAGGCGTGCGGAAGAGATGGCCGCCGGCCATCTATTTCCGGCCCGACTGCAGCAACTGCGCCCCGTAAAGACGGGCGCGCACGCGAAAGGGCCTCGTCAGAATTACCTTCTTTCCCCTTGATAGCTCTGATTGTCTCTGGCGGTCACACTCAACTCATCCATATGACCGGCCACAATCACTTTGAAATTATTGGCACCACTCATGACGACGCCATCGGCGAAGTCTTCGACAAAATCGCCAAAATTTTAGGACTTCCCTACCCCGGCGGCCCCTCCATCGCCGCCGCCGCCGAAACTGGCGACCCCCATAAATATCCCCTTCCCCACCCCAAAATGCCAGATTACGATTTCAGCTTCTCCGGCCTTAAAACCGCCGTCCTCCGTGCCATCCAAAAGGAACTAAATTTGCCTATTTCCACTCCTAGTGGCGAGCTCGCCGCCAAACTATCAAAACAACAAATCGCCAATTTCGCCGCCTCCTTCCAAAATACCGCCATCGATATCTTAGTTGAAAAATTATCTCAAGCCATCGAAAAATTCCAGCCAAAATCCGTCCTCCTCGCTGGCGGCGTCGCTGCCAATTCCCTTCTCCGTGAAAAAGTTAAGGAGAAAATACCTGAACAGAGTAATTCTAAGAACGTAGCAACTCCCAAGAAAACCCTGCCCGAAGCAGGTTTTCCTGGCGACCAAGCTGGTTCTAAGAATTACTCTGTTCAGCTATTCTTCCCTTTACCTAAATTTTCTACTGACAACGCCGCCATGGTCGCCTCCGCCGCCTATTTCGCTATAGAAGCCGGCGAAAAACCCACCGACCCCTACAGCCTCGACATCTCTCCCCGCTCAAAAATCAACTAATCACTCTTTTTGGTCTTATTCATATCAAACAATGGTTTTTGATCTTTCCCCCGCATCACTTCCCTAGCCTCTTCCAGTAATCTATTTAAAGCCACTTCGGAGTTTGCCGATCCAATGTGCTCTGTCCGCACTACTTTCCCACCCTGCTTCCAACACACCTGCACTCCAGTCGCCCCACTTCCCGTCTTAAACTTCCTTATAAACGCCATTTGCCACCATTATACACTTTCGCACAAATCCACAAGCACTTTAACTATTACTAACCTGTTTATTAGCAACCATTTGACTTAGCATCCCATTTAGCATACTATAGACCCAACAAGCCATAACCGGCTTGGGAGAACAAAAAGTGCATAACACAAAATAATTTGCACCTACTGTCAAATATTTCACGTGAAATATCGCTCGTGGTTATATTTCATGTGAAAGTTTTGATATAAAAACCAAGAAAAAGCGGCTCCCAACAGGGAACCGCTATCTTGCATAGGTAATTAAAATGAACCGTAATGATCGCCACACGCATCATAACTAACCCCATGACTTCTCTTATTGAAAATTTCTACATCAAGGGATAGATTATTCTGCGCGCAAACGGTATCTATCGAATAACCAAAAATTGGCTCACAACGGCAAAAACTAAGACATAAATCCAATTGTTGATTATGCGTCAGTCCATCTTCCCCGCATTTTATCACGAAGCAAATGTCCGGAATCCCCCGATCCCATCGACTCGCTTCAACAAAACGCACCAAGACATCTGTTGGATCCGTATTAGCCTCATTCGCCTTATTAAAAGCCTGAGATAAAGCTATCTGACAAACCTCCCCCAAAGTCTCAAAACCAATCTTTTTCTCTACGCCTTTCCTATAATGAATCTCCAAATTTGGCATTCCGCTCACCCCCTTTACTTTCCCAAATGATTTTGTCTATTTGCGCCTGCGAATCCACTAACTCCAAATACGCCGCCATGGGATCTTCCCCGGCAGCATTCTCTGCCGCTTTCTCACGCTCGTACATCTTTTTCATAGTCGCTATCGTCTTGCGCACAGTCTCTTGGTCATAATGGATCGGGGCTTCACCGTCGCAGACGCGACGCACGTCGCTAATTAATCTTTCGAACGCTTCAGCATCCTTCTTCGCGTCATTACCACTTACATTAGGCCTTTCAGAACTCATAATTTTCACCTCATTTCAATGTTCTATCGCACTCTCAACGTGCAAATATGCCTCCCCATTATATCATAGTCATGTATAAAAGTCAATACCATAACCGGTACCACAGACATGCTACAATTAAACCATGAAATTTAGTAAAACTTACGAACCTAATCAATTCGAACCCGATATTTACGCCCTCTGGGAATCATCCGGCGCCTTCCGGCCCGCAGAGCAGGGAAATCCCTACTCCATCGTCCTCCCACCTCCCAACGCCAACGGCAATCTTCATATCGGTCACGGCCTTACCGTCGCCGTTGAAGATTCTCTTATCCGATATCACAGATTAGTCGGCGATTCCACTTGGTTCCTGCCCGGTGCTGACCATGCCGGCTTCGAAACTTGGGTCGTTTTCGAAAAATACCTCGAATCTCAAGGCGATAGTCGCTTCAACCACAGCAGGGAAGAGCTCTACCAAATGACCTGGGACTTCGTCGCCGAACAACGCGGCAACATGGAGCTCCAACTCCGCGCCCTCGGCGCTTCTCTCGATTGGTCTGCCTTCACCTTCACTCTTGATCCCAAAGTTATCGACACCGCCTACACCACCTTCAAGCAGATGTGGGACGATAACCTCGTCTACAGAGGTGAAAAAACCGTCAATTTCTGTCCCAAACATCAAACCGCCTTCGCTGATATCGAAGTCGCCCATAAAGAAGAGCAGGGCACCCTTTACGACATCGCCTACCCCCTGGCCGACGGGCACGGTGAACTCGTCGTCTCCACTACTCGCCCCGAAACCATGTTTGGCGACACCGCCGTCGCCGTTGACCCAGATGACAAACGCTATCAAAACATAATCGGTAAGTATGTCAAGTTACCTCTTACCGACAGAGAGATCCCCGTCATCGCTGACGATTTCGTCGACGAAGCCTTCGGCACTGGTGTCGTTAAAGTTACCCCTGCCCACGACCACATCGATTTCGAAGTTGGCAAACGCCACAACCTCCCAATGATCTCTGTCATCGGCGAAGACGGCAAGCTCACCGAAGCTGCTGGCGCCGATTACGCCGCTCTCACCATCGAACAGGCTCGCGAAAAGGTTCTAAAAGACCTCAAGGCCCAAGACCTTCTCCGCGGCCGCAAAGAAATCACTCACTCTGTCGCCCATTGTTACAAATGCAACAGTATCCTCGAACCCCTCCTCAAAGAACAGTGGTTCGTCAAAACTGAACCTCTCGCCGCCAAAGCCATCGAGGCGCTCCGCGAAAATCAGATCAAATTCTATCCTGCGTCCAAAAAGCAGGTCGTTATCAATTACTTCAAACAACTCAAAGATTGGAACATCTCTCGTCAAATCCCCTGGGGCATCCCCATCCCAGCCTTCAAAGCCAACGATGGCCAATGGATTTTCGACACCAACACCGACCAACCCTTCATCATCAAAGACGGCGTCACCTATTACCGCGACGAAGACACCTTCGACACCTGGTTCTCCTCTGGTCAATGGCCTTACATCACCACCAATCATCTAGAACAACCCAGCCCATATTACCCATTAGCCGTCATGGAAACCGCCGCCGACATCCTCTTCGCTTGGGTCGCCCGCATGATCATGTTTGGCCTCTATCGCACCGGCACCGTCCCCTTTAAAGACGTCTACCTCCACGGCCTCGTCCTCGATGAAAAAGGCCAAAAAATGAGCAAAAGCAAAGGCAACGTCATCAACCCCATCGAAATCATCGGCAAATACGGCTCCGACGCCTTCCGTATCGGTATTCTCAGCTCCAGATCCGCCGGCCTCCCTCAGGCCTTCTCCGAATCCAAAGTCGTCGCCGGCCGCAACCTCTGCAACAAACTCTGGAATATCTCCCGCTTCATCCAGCAGATGGTAGATGAAGGTGATTTTAAAGAAGCTGTGGAAGAGGGGCGCGCTGCGCCCCTACTTCCAGCCGAACGCGAGGGGCGAAGCCCTGTAAAGACAGGCGCTTCCCCCGAAGTGTCTTCTGAAAAATCACCCTTCACTACCATCAACATGGGCGAAGACTGGATCTGCCGCGAACTTGACCACTGCAAAACCGAACTCGACAAACTGATAGGGAAGTACCGCTTCGCCGAAGCCGTCGAACTCCTCTACGACACCATTTGGAACAAATACGCTGACTGGTTCCTCGAAAGCCAAAAAATCTACAAAAATACCCCTCTCCTCCAAAAAACCCTCGAACACATCCTCATCATGCTCCACCCCTTCGCCCCCTTCCTCACCGAAACCATCTGGCAAACTCTATCTTGGACCACCGACCTCTTAATTACCCAGAAATGGCCCGCCAAGCTCCCTTACGACCCTATGACCGCCGAGCAATTCGAAACCCTAATGATTATCATCTCCACCGTCAGAGGCCATCTACAGAGCCTCCCAGGCGGTCAGAAACCCAATCTTTTGTTTGGCAATGACTCTTTAGTCAATGACAACCAAGTTCTCATCCAGTTCCTTACCCACGTCCCCGCCGTTATCCCAGATGACACTCCGCAAGGCATGCGCATCGCCCTCCCCAACCGCGAGATCTACCTCGACATCGACGAACAAACCCTCAAAGAGTACAAGCAAAACCTCGAAAATAACATCCTAAAGCTCGGCGCCGAAATTAACACCTTAGAAACCCGCCTCCGCAACCCCAACTACCGCGATAAAGCCCCCAAAGAACTCGTCGAAGAAACCCAAAAACATCTCGAGCAAAAGCAAACCACCATGCAGCGCCTCAAGAACGAACTCACCTTAATCTAGTTCATGCTATACTGACCTCGTGAATCCACAAAAATCAAAAAGCATTTCCAAATTCCGTACAGAGAAAATCTACGAGCCGCCCGCAAAATCCGAACCAGATGACGACTACAAGCCAGAATACGACCCCATTAACCGCCCATTTACCCCTGTCAAATCACACTCACGCGCCCCCATCACCCCAGACGAAAAACCCGAGACAGATTCCAAAAAACACCCCTTGGTCTACGGCCTAATAGCCGTTGCGCTCCTCCTTCCTTTTGTTATCCTAGTCACTGCCCTCATCAACCCAATCGGCGAGTTTTTTCAAGATTTTCAAAAATACACCACCTCTCTCTCAGATAGGCCATCCCTCACTCCACAAGAGCTCATACAGACTCTTAACCGTTTTTTCGAGCAACGCAACAATCATTGATCTTCTGAATCAACCCCTCATCCTATGCCGCTAACTCAATCGCAACTTCTCCGCAATCTCCGTCATTTCCCCATCTGATAACTCCAACACCCGTCCGTGCTCCCAAGTCGGATCCAGCGGCATCAAATGCACATGCACATGCGGCACATCCGTCCCAATCACTCTCAGCAACACCCTCTCTCCCAATACCTCATCCATATGCTTCGCCAATTTCTTCACCGTCGCCCACAGCGCCGCATAATCTTCATCTGATAAATCATAAAACTTGTCCACTTCCNCCTTCGGCACCACCAGCACATGTCCCGCCGATTCCGGATGAATATCCAAAAACGCAAACGTCCGCTCATCTTCATACACCTTATAGCTCGGTATCTCACCCCTGATAATCTTCGTAAAAATACTACTCATTTTCCCTCCTTACTACCTCTATTCTATCACACCATTCCGCTATTGACTATTTTCATCATCTGTGATATAATTAGAGGATAGAGTCGCTCTCAAAAGCGCCCTACGCACCCATTACATCTATGTTTTTCGCCTATTGGTGCTTCAAAATTAGAAAGGAGGTGCCAGTATGGCACGAGATCCCTATGCAGATATCTTCAAGCTGTCCGCTGGCCACGAATTGGAAACGCAGCTCATCGACGTCTTCGGCATCCATTTCACCAAAAAGGGCAAAGTACTCAGCACATCAGAATTCCGTTTCGCTACCTCCCAAGAGGACAGAGAACTCGGCACCGATGCGTTTATCTACGGCTTGCCTTGTGACTTTACCTGCAATTTCGCCGGCAAAAATCACATGATCGACCTGCACATCAACGTCGACCTGCCAGGTATCGGACTTGTCCGCTTCGGCGTACGTACCGGTAATGGCCGCGTCAAATTCGAAACACCGGTGCTAGTCATCGGTATCGAGACCGAAGGTTATTTCAGCAAGAGCTTCATCCCAAACATCATCGACAGTATCAGCCATAAGATCGACGACATCATCAATGTCGGCCAAGAAGCTTATTGGAACTGTTGCGATGAATTAAATTTAGCCTGAAAGAGGTGGGCAAAATGACGCAAAACAAGACGAAACCCGATATAGCCAGGAAGGTCGTTTTCCTCACCAAAAGCGGCCATCCCCCCACAGCCAAGAGTATGAACGAATATCTCAGCCTCTTCGCCGCCGCTGCCGGCCTCAAACATGGTCAGACCATGGAACAGCAAGCCGTCGGCGGACCCATCTGGAACGAACAACCCAATCTGTTGGCAGATCTCATCGAGCGCAATCCCGATATCGTCCGTATTGCCGTCCTTGACGACAAATCGCAATGCCAACTCATCAGACCAGATTTACTTTCCGTCTTCGCAGACGCCATCCGCCACAGCCCATCGGAAACATCATGGTGCATCGCCATGAATCTTCTCAACCAAACATAGAGCACCCAAAAAGGACCGGTTCAACCGGTCCCTTTTTTATTCCTCGCCAAACACCTCCAACATCTCCGGCGGCCAGTAGTGCTTGCTGTCGTCCAAATGCTCATTCCAGCTCAGCTCAACTTTCTTATCAAACTTCACATCTCCCATACCATCCCACCCGCTCTTCTCTGGACCGTAAATTATCTCCGTTGGATTAGTCGGATTGTGATTTATAATCCTCAGTCCATCCTCATCCGCTACCACCGCAAAGTGTTCTCGCGACACTTTGTTCGAATACGCAAACCGATCAGCATGATGGCTGCGTCCAATCTCCACCGGACCCTCCCCAATACGTATCCCTTTCAGTCCCTTGCCTGCTTCTTGCCTAAACGTCTCATCCACAATCATATAATCCGCCAAATAAGAACTATTATCCCCTGGCATGATCATTTTCGTGCCATTTGGCCCATCCGCCGGCGTCTCACGCAAATCGAGTATCATGAACGTTTTATCCCCCGCCTTTATTCCCGCCAAAGTTGCTACATTTATCCCCTTCAGTTCCAACATTTGCTCCCGGTTCAATAGCGGTTCGTGACCCGCCAAACTCATCGTCTCACCCGGAGCCATCTGCCGTCTCTCCACCCCGGACTGCTCCCAGCCCTCGTTTATCGTCTCATTTTTCATACTTATACTCCCTTATCCCACCATTCTAACACAGCCTTCTTGTGGTACAATTCAAGGTGGAAGCGTGGCCGAGTGGTTGAAGGCGCACGACTCGAAATCGTGTGGGCCGAAAGGTCTCGGAGGTTCGAATCCTCTCGCTTCCGCCAGAGTGAACGTGAGCCTCTTTTGAGGCTTCTTTTATTCGGAAAAGCTTGGTTATAACCTTGTCTCCGGAGTCGGTCTAGGTGGATTTGAACTTTTTAAGTAATGCGGGCTGTTTAACGGCGATGGAATTAGCGTTTTTCTTGGTTATAACTTATGTGTTCTGTTCTGGTATCCGAGGACTTTAATATTGTGTTAGTATGAATGCATGGATAAGCAGGATGATGTCGCACGGAGCAACGCTGTGCCCCTGGTGGGTTTAGGGAACGATTCGATTCCGGCGGAGGTCATAGCTCCTGGTAAAAAAGATACGAAAGAGAAAAAAGTTATTGTTGCCCTTATAACTACATTAGTCGTGGTAATTGTAGTGGCCGTGGCCGTGATTTTGTTTGGGGTGCTGCCTTCCATAAAAAGGACTGGTGCAATCACGGAACGTTGGGATGAGTTCATTGGTGTAGCAGCAGAACACTTTACGGTTGAAGAGATTGGGAGGGATATTTCTAGTGGAAGGCTTTCTTTCATGATCGAAGGAGAATATTCTTTTGACTATGCGTGTGAGGTGCAACCACTTAACATATCCACCGGATACGGACCACATTGCGACATAAAAGGTTTGGGTAGCTCGGACTCAACTTCCTTTCTAGACTTCTTTATGAATATGCATAGTGAACGCATAAGTGCGCTATTGGCAGAATATAGCGACTATCTAGTTCCTTCTGATGGGCGCCATAGAGATTTTACCGTCAATAATTCTGGAAAACTAAGGGAGCTTTTCCTTAAGATGATGGAGTTACCTGGGATGCGGCAAGCTTATGGTGTATGCAAGAGTTCTAACCTGTCCGGACTTTGTGATGTTTCTGTTTCGCGGAGTATATACGTTAATGTGACAGGTTGGGGGCGCTCAGATATTTTTACATGGGCAATGTACGAGGCTGAAATATAGAGCGTCTTTGTAAAGTTTGTTACTAATGTAGTTCGTGTCTCAGAATTGATGTTTATAGATTGTTATAACTTGAGAAACTGTGTTCCGCCAGGGTGAACTATGACCTCTTTTGAGGCTATTTTTATTCGGAAAAACTTAATTATAACTCTGTCTCCAGTGTTAGTCTGAGCGGATTAGAACTTTTTGGGTATTTTCCTCTGTTGAGCGACGGGAAATAGGTGATTTTGGTTGGTTATAACCTATGCGCTGTCTTGTTGCTTTCGTAGGTTCTGGTGATGACTAGGGAACTACGAAACATGGTAGAATAGAGTTATGAAAGATAGAAAAATACTTTTAATTCACGGCTATAATGGAGTGCCACAAGTGTTTTTGTGGTTGAAGGAAGAGCTTGAGAAGCTGGGCTACTTGGTCGTTATGCCAGAGCTTCCTACGCAAGAAAACGTGAGGTACGATATCTGGAAAAACGAATTCGAAAAATACAAAAAGGATTTAGACGGAGAGTTAATCGTAGTAGCGCATTCTGGCGGTAACCCTTTTATTATCAAATATCTGAACGAGAACGATTTGGGGATAAAACTTTATGTGGGTCTTGCGGGGTTCAGCGATAAGTTCGTTACGGAAGGCAGGAAAGATTTGGATGACGCTGTTGAGAGCTTGGCGCCGACAGACGAAGAAATTAATAATTTTAAGAATAACGTAGATGCTAGATACGCTATATATAGTGATGATGACCACATTATACCTCTTGAAATACTAAAAAAGCATGCCGACAATATTGGCGCAGAACACTTATTGATATCCGGTATCGGTCATATGGGCAAAAAGAGTAATTTGCAGACTTTACCACAAGTATTAGAGATTATTGGGCGAACTAGTGCTTAAAGTAGTATAATTCAATCGTTAATCGGTGGAATATTTGTTTGTCGAATTATTACTAGACTTGTAGATTGTTATAACTTGAGAAACCGTGTTTCGTCTGAGTAGATTCGAATTTTTGAATATTTTGAGTTATTTAACAGCGGTAGGAGATTGGTTATAACTTGTACGCTGCCTTGTATCCCTCGTGGGCTCTAGTGATATCTGAAGTAGTGTCTTGAAAGCCACCTCTGCTTTATTGACTTTTTTAAGTATGTGTGCTATAATAAGAATGTGAGCTGGTAACAGTTTACAGATTAGAGTGAGGTGTACGTATGGCGGTTTTAAGACCCATATATGGGTCTTCTTGTTTCTAAACAAGAAGATTCCACTCCTTATCTACGAACTTTTACATGATGACTTACAGAGGTGTTTCCGCCCTACACGCTTATATATCAGATGTAGGCGACTAGGGCGAAAACACGAGTTCTCGCCTATAATTGAACTATGAGGAGGAAACAGATGTGATAAAACCGCAAGAGCTTACACGAGCGCCGAACCAGATTTATGTCCCTATTCCGTACAAAAACCCTAAACTTAACTGGGAAGGCCATATCAACGGGATTAAGCGCTGGGCAGAAAAGTTCGGCATCAAGCTGGGAGAAGATTACGGATTCGGAATCGAAATCTCAGAAATACCCGAAAGCATCGAATGGCACACCGAGGACGAAACCGGAGGCTTCTTGATTGACTCAAAGCTCGGTGCCGTTAAAGGACGAGTCGGCGTGGTCAATAGGACTGGAACGGCCGAAAACGGCACAGTGTCTTGCAAAATAACACCTGGGATACCGGTATCTACATCACTGAATTACGAATAAGGGAGGGGAAATAATGGACGGATTTATGAAGCAGCAAGTTACAGACTTCACTGGTCTGGTGGATCGCGAGATGACGGCGATAAAGCAAGCGGCGGACAGGATCGTTGATGCGACAAAGTTTTGCGATGAACTCGACAGCAAGGAAGGACTAAGCTTTGCGGAAAAATATGTGCAACTGTATCTGAATAAGATCTTTGATTTCATGGACGAGATTAAGGAAATGTCAGAGCAGGCGCCTTTGGCCGCGAAAGCCCTCTTCATGGTTATAAACCATTCGATGTCGGCTGTTCCTGCGCCCGCCACAGAAGCCGAAGCAGCCGAGCTGTTAACCCACATCATGCTTAGCAGCGCCGAATGAACTATTAAGTAAGTCATTACGAACAAACCGTCAGGCGCAGAGCGCCGGGCGGTTTTTCTATAGATTTATTATGTTTGTTATTATTAGAGCTGGAACAGTTTTCTTCCTTAAAGATGGTTATAACTTGAGAAATTCTGTTCCGCCAGAGCATAAGCGTAATAGCAAAAGGAGATTAGTATGTCCGCTAGCGAGTGGTACAAAGGCAAAGATGGCAAGGCTGAACATCTGGTTTATCTGAATAGCAAAGCAAAAGAGCTAGAGAAACTTTTGGCTGGTGAAAAAACTATGATTATGCGCGGTGCTGCGGGCAAAAAGTCACCACTTGGTGGCAGAGCAAAAGTAAATGACACTGTCTATTTTGTGGAAACTGGCGGCGATATGACTGTCACATGCATGGGTGTCATTTCTAAAATTGTCGAGAGCGAGAAAATGACTCCTGAAGAATCCATCGGATTCGTGAAGAAGTTTGAGAAAGAATTAAACTTGTCCAAAGAACAATACGACAGATGGGCAGGCAAAAAATATCTAGCCGTGTATGAGATATCAGATATTAAGCCAATCGAACCGTTTACTTATCGACGCGACAAGAATATGGATGACTGGATTATTACTGACGATATTAACAAGATAAAGGTATAATTAGGTAGGAAGATTGTTTGCGTCGGAATAACTTGGTTTATACTCCGTTAAAACCTGCGAAATTGAGTCCCGCCAGTAAAACGAGGGACGCCGCAGGCGCATCCCGAGTCTTCCGCCAGAGTAGGCTAAACAAACCCCCGACAATCTGTAGTAATACAGTACGTCGGGGGTTTTGCTATTCACGCTGCAATGTTTAGTTATTCGTCCTACAGGTCGGCGAAACTCCAAGGACATCGTAAATCTCGCTTTTGCTCATACCGGTTTCAAGCTGTTCGTAGACATAGTCGCTGACTGTCTTATTGAACGAAGCTATGCTCACAGCATAGCCGCTATCGTCAAAGCCAATCGTAATGCCATTGTGATAATCGCAGTTTTCTGCAACGCCGAACAAATCATCCAAAGCATCTCCCACACCCTTCGCCAATAAAACATAGCTGATAAAGAAAATCGCAATCCCTGCAACGGATAGAATCGTACCAACCAACGCCATAGCCTTTCCGCCCATCTTGTTCGCAAAACCCATAATTGTGGCAATTAAGCCCAAGATTAAACCAACAATTGCGATTATCAGCGAGAAAATATTAAGGAAGGGTATCCACGCTCCGCACACCGCTACAATACCAAGCACTAATGCTGCGACCGCCAAACCTTTGCCTCCGCCCGCCGGCGCAGCAGCCATTGGCTGACTTACATTTGGAACCGGAGCCTGTGGCGCTGCCGCCTGTTGTGGTTGACTACTATTATTTTCCA
>JGI24704J35079_10000315_pt1 | contig 23549 bp, 19 predicted proteins | sample TergutNt197P3_FD_35079 | JGI IMG/M metagenome (IMG submission 35079)
CTCTGCCGTTTTCCGGAAATGGGTGTGCAGGGGAATCATTCCCCTGCCGGGGGAGTCTGAGGGGGCAGAGCCCCCTCAGGGAGCTATTTGGAGACACCTCCTGACACCGGGTCAATAAACTTCGTCCAGAGCACAGCCCCGATCTCGACATCCTTGGGAGCGCCATCACGGGGCAGCTTCTCATCGGACTCGCTCAGAGCGGCAAAGCCCCACCATCCGGCAAAGGGAATGCCATAGGTGAAAACACCGTCGGCATCGGCCCTGACTGACTGGGCGATCATATAATCATTGGGAATTTTGTATTTTTTATCCTGGTTGTAGTATTCGATTTCAACCTGCGCGCCAGGGACCGGTTTGCCGTCGAGCAGCACCCGGCCCTGGAAAACATTGCCCGCATAGTTGCCGAACGGCCTGGTCAGGGGTACGATTTCCGTCTTGATGCCCGTCGGCTCGGCCCAGCCTTCCTCAGCGCCAAAGGCCGCGACATAAGTCTTGGTATAGTGGATGATAAAACGCTCTTCCGCAGGCTCCCAGTAAGGCGTGGGTTCCATGACAAACTGATAGACCCCTGGTTTTTTCACTTTGTATTCGGTCTTCCAGGCGTCATGATCCATAATGCGGGCGGCCTTCAGACCGGCGGTGATATCTTCGGCCGCGCCGTCAAAGAAAACGCGGACCGCCTGGGGCTTGGCCAGAGGCATGCCGATCATCTGCATGGGATGGCTGAAGGAAAAGTCAAGTGAAATGACGGCTTCCGTATTGTCCGCAACCGTGTTCGCCGAGGGGATGATCATGCCGAAGTGGGCCGCGGCCGTGCCGGTAAAAGAGAGCAACAGGGCGCAACAAACCAACAGGAACTTGCTCATGGCGAACTCCTTCTATGGGTAACGGGTTATACGGCGGTAGAGATAAAGCACTCGCGTCGCAGTGCGTTCCGCACAGTAGCACGTTTGTGAAAAAAGTATACCTGATTGAGCCTAAAAAATTATTTTTGTAATAATGATAGTGATATTGATGTATTAGAATAAAAAACGGGAACCATGTGGTTCCCGTTTAAGTCGCGCCTCAGTTTTCTTATTTCCTCTCACAGGCTTTGTGCCAATGTTTCAAGCCGACGTATGAGTATGTCATCCACAAAAAAAGGCGCACAACGCATGCCCAGGCGTTGGGCATTTTGTATGAACAAAAGCGCTGCCCCCAAACTTGCATCGGATAGTCGCCCATTATTGATTTCTCTGAAATCAAAAGAAAACTGCACATCCGTCACGCCCAGATCGCGGCACAGGTCAAAAAAGGCGCTGATTGCATCCAAATCGTTGTTCAGAGCGAATATAATATACTTGACATGCACCGCGCCGCTATCCGCCGCGACATCAACGTAGCGGCGCAGGTTCTCCGTGACCCGCGCGAAGCCGTCCACGCCCTTCACGGCCTTATATGTTTCCGGATTTGCCGAATCAAGGCTGACGTTGATGCCGCCTTTGCCGTCGGCCAGAATGTCCGCTATCGTCGGGGAGTACCGCAGGGCATTGGTATGAATATATTGTTGGAACCCCTGGTCCAGGACCCAGCGGCTTGCTTCTTCAAATTCCCGGAGTATGCTCGGCTCGCCCCCGCCCCAACTGAAAAAACAGTCTTTACTCAAAACTTGCTGCTGCCACAAGCTTTTCAGGGCGGGTAGGATGGAATAGCCTTGGGAAGGCTTTTGCCAGAGCGTGCAATATACGCACCGGCAGTTGCACAAGTGCCGGTGCTGATTCATGGACACTGTGCGGAACAGGATGCCTAATTTCAAGTCCGCACAGTTTTCGTTCGTATCCAGATCCAGCAGGTGCGGACAGCCGGCGCAAAGGGGGCTTCCGTTCCGCAAGGCGTTAAAAACCGTGTGGATATGCTTCGTATAGGCCTGCATATCCACACGGCCCCCTGTAAATGGCATGGAGGGCACAGAGATCCCTCTGGTATTACAGCAAGGCTGTATGGACGCAGGCTCAAAATTGATGTCACCCGTCAGATAGGAACAAAATTTCATGCTGCTCCTCTGTCCAACTCAAAGATTTGCCGGCAAATCCTTGCAGAGCGGTTGAACATTTTCAATGATAAACTGCTCCAGGGCCTAATATACCCCCAGAGAAATCATCGTATCCGCGACCTTGCGGAAACCGGCAATGTTCGCGCCCATCACCAGGTTTCCGGGTTGGCCGAAATCTTTGGCGGTCTCATTGGCGCTCTGGAAAATGCCGCTCATGATGCCGTGCAGCTTTTTGTCCACTTCTTCAAAGCTCCACTGCTGCATGCTGGCGTTCTGGGCCATTTCCAACTGGCTGGTGGACACGCCGCCCGCATTGGCCGCCTTGGCCGGACCAAAGGCGATACCGGCTTCCAGGAACAGATCCACAGCCTCCAGGGTGGAAGGCATGTTCGCGCCTTCGCACACGCACAGGCAGCCGTTTTTCAAGAGTTCCCTGGCGTCGGCGGCATTCAGCTCGTTCTGGGTAGCGCAGGGAAAGGCGGCCTGACAGGGAACACTCCAAACCGCGTTCCTGTCTTTGGGGTATTCGGACACAGGGATATATTTGGCATCCGGGCAAAGCTCTTTGTAGCGGCTCAGGGAAGCGCGCTCCACTTCCTTCACCTGGCGCAGCGCGGCAAGGTCAATGCCCTTGGCATGGTGAATCATGCCGCGAGAGTCAGACACGGTAACGGGCTTTGCTCCGATCTGGTACAGCTTGTCCACTGTGTAAATGGCCACGTTGCCGGAGCCGGATATGACACAGGTTTTTCCGGCCAGCGAATTGCCGCAGGCCTTCATTGTTTCCTCGGCAAAATAGACCAGGCCGTAGCCGGTGGCTTCGGTACGGGCAAGAGAACCGCCGTAGCCCACCCCTTTGCCCGTGATCACGCCGTCATGGCTGGTGGTGAGGCGTTTGTACTGTCCGTAAAAATAGCCGATTTCCCTGGCGCCCACGCCGATATCCCCGGCGGGCACGTCAATGGTGGGGCCCACATGGCGGTACAGTTCGGTCATAAAGGCCTGGCAGAAACGCATGATTTCGTTGTCGGACCTGCCCTTGGGGTCAAATCTGGCCCCGCCTTTGGCTCCGCCGATGGCAAGGCCCGTCAGGGCGTTTTTAAAGATCTGCTCAAAGCCGAGGAACTTGATGGTGCCCGTGGTCACGCTGGGGTGAAAGCGCAGGCCGCCCTTGTAGGGACCGATGGCCGAGTTGTACTGGATGCGGTAGCCTTTGTTGACCTGGACTTCACCCTTGTCGTCAAGCCAGGCCACGCGGAACATGATTTGCCGCTCAGGCTCGACAAGGCGTTCCAGAATTTTGTGTTTTTCATACTTGGGTTCTTTTTTCAAAAGCGGACGCAGAGAGTTCAGCACCTCTGTGGCGGCCTGATGGAACTCCACCTCGGCCGGACTGGATTTTTTGAGTTCGCTGATAACTTTCTTCACGTAAGGCATTGGATCCTCCAATAGTTGGGAAGAGGCTCCCAACGGGCCGAGGGCAAAATACGCCCGTATGCAAACGACATTCCGGCGCCTGGACCGGATATACAGCCCCTGGGAAGGGCCGCGAAAGTGCGTAAGGGTACTCCGATTTTTTTTCACCTGCAATGGAAAAAATGTCTGATAATTCTTATCGTTGTATGACTGTATGACAAACGTGCCGGATAGGGTTCACAAAAAAAACCGGACTCAGGGATGGCGCCCCTGAGTCCGATTGAACTAGGCCTGTAGCCTTAACAGGCCCTAACGGTTGCAACCCGCCGTGCAGGCGCTCTTCTATTCTTCGCCCTTGGCCTGCTTGTATTCGGCCACGACCTTTTCGGTCACGGGCTGGGGCGCTTCCTCATAGTGTGAAAATTCCATGGTAAAGCTGCCCTGGCCGCCGGTCATGGAGCGCAAGTCGGGCGCATAGCGCAGGATTTCGTTCATGGGAACCAGGGCCTTGATTTCCGTGATTCCGGACACGGAATCAGAGCCGGAAACCTTGCCCCTGCGGCTGGACAGATCGCCGATAACGTCGCCCATGTTTTCATCCGGAATGGAAATGGTCAGGATCACAATAGGTTCAAGCAGGGTGGGTTTGCAGGTTTCCATAGCTTTTTTGAAGGCCAGGGAACCTGCCACCTTGAAGGCCATTTCCGAAGAGTCCACGGTGTGGTAGCTGCCGTCGTAGAGCCTGGCCTTGAAGTCCACCATGGGATAGCCCGCAAGGTAGCCGCGCACGCACGCTTCCTGAATGCCCTTGTCCACGGCCGGAATATACTGGCGCGGCACAACGCCGCCCACAATGCCGTCCTCGAACTGGTAGCCCGAGCCACGCTCCAGCGGAGCGAATTCCACCCAGCAGTCGCCGAACTGGCCGCGCCCGCCGGACTGCTTCTTGTGGCGGCCCTGAACCTGGGCCGTGCCCCTGATGGTTTCCCGGTAGGGCACTTTCGGGGTCTTGAGCACGATGTCCACCTTGTAGCGGCGCTTGGCCCGCTCCACCGAGGTTTCAATATGCATCTGGCCCATGCCGGAAACGAGAATATCGCCGGTTTCCTCGTCGCGGCTCAGTTTCAGGGTGATATCCTCATCCAGCAGACGCTGTACCGCGGCAAAAACCTTGTCTTCCTCTCCCTTTTCCTTGGGCGCGAGCGCGTAGGAAATCAATTGCGGGGGCAGGGCCGGAGCTTTCAAGGTAAAGCCCAGCTTGTCGTCGGACAGGGTATCGCCGGTACGGGTGTTTTTCAGCTTGGCCAGCGCCACCACAGAGCCGGGCCCCATGGGTTCTTTGACCTGGGTCTGGGTTTTGCCGTTCATCAGAATCGGAGCGCCCAGACGTTCATTGTCGCCCGTGGTCATGTTCTTGAGCGCGCTGTCGCCGCTGATGCTGCCGGACAGCACGCGCACCACCGTAAGCTGGCCCGCGAAGGGATCACTCAGCGTTTTAAAGACAAAACAGGCGGCCGGGCCGGTTTCAGAAGGCGTCAGCTCTTTGCCGTCCGCGCCCGTGAAGGGAGCATGTTCAAGGCCGGAAGGCATCAGGGCTTCAATCATGGAAAGCAGCGGACCAGCGCCCTTATTTTCCAGACCGGACACGGCAATGACCGGCACAATCTGGCGGGTGAGCACGCCCTTGCGCAGACCGGACTGGATTTCCTCTTCGGAAAGCGCGCCTTCCTCAAGATATTTCTCCATCAGGGCATCGTCGCTTTCCGCGATGTTTTCCACCGCGGTTTCACGCAAGGCTGCCATTTCATCGGCCATATCCGCCGGAATGGCGCTCTCGGAGGTGCTGCCGTCAGCATTGAACAGCAGGGCTTTTGCGCCAAGCACATCCACCAGGCCCTTGAAGTCGGCCTGTTCGCCAATGGGAGCATAAAGCAGCACGGTGCGGATGCCCAGAATCGCGGACAGGCCCGCATAGGCGGAAGCGAAATCAGCGCGATCCCGGTCCAGTTTGGTGATGGCGCAGCAGGCCGGAAGATCCGCTTTTTTTACGCCCGCCCACTGGCGCTTGGTCAGGGGCCGCACGCCGTCAACAGCGTCAATCACGAACAGCGCGGAGTCCACGCCCGTGAGAATCATGTCCATATCACCCACAAAGTTGCCGTCGCCGGGCATATCCACCAGAAAATGGCGCGCCCCGCCTCTCATAAAAGTGGCAAAGCCGGGCTGGATGCTGCCCCGGCGCTTTATTTCTTCCGGCTCGTAGTCAAGGACGGTGCTGCCGTCCTCCACTTTGCCCAGGCGGTTGATAACACCGGCCTGCAAGAGCAGCATTTCCGCAAGAGTGGTTTTGCCGCAGCCTCCGGTGCCGACAAGGGCATATGTTCTTTGTGCCTGAATGCTATTGGACATAGAATGCTCCCTAAGTAACAGTGTCGTGGGCAGACCCCGGCCGAGCCGGGGAAACAGGGCTCAAGCTGAAAAAGGGATAAGGCAATGTTACGCCGTTCACTGTAGATAGAGCGTGGTCTTTTTGTCAAGCCGGGGTAGTGGGGTGAGTTTGCCGTGATACTTCGTCAGGCTTGTTTGCGCTCCGGGGGCAGGGCCAAAGAGCCCAGCCCCCATCGCGCAAAGCTGCGCCTTCCTCGTCTGACGACAAACTCACCCCACTACCGTGTGCTCAAACTAGGGGCATTACTAATGATCAAAACACTCCCAGCAGGCTCAGAGCCAGCAGCACCAGGCCCAGGCAGGCAATCCGCTTGACCACCAGGGGGCTGACCCGTTTGGCGATCTGCGGCGCGATATAGCCGCCGATGATAGCGGCCGGGAACATGACCAGGAAGAGATACAGGTCAAAGTTGCCAAATTGATAGTGACGCATGGTGCTGACCGTTGTATTGAAAAAGATGGCCAGCAGCGAGCTGCCAACCACCAGATACATGGGCAGCCGCAGGGCAACGGCCATCAGCGGCACCATGAACGGACCGCCGCCAAAGCCGAACATCGACGACACCACAGCGATCAGGAAGCCGCCGATGCAGCCGACCACCATGTTTACTGTAAATTCTTGTCCCCAAAATTCCACTTTCATAATCGATTCTCCTTATGCACCCTTGGCGGCCGCTTCAGCCCGCTTTTTGTATTCGTTAAGAATTGCCTGCTCCTTCTTGTTCTTTGCCAGATAGCCGGGCGTTGTCTGCCAGAACATCAACGCGGCCAGAACAAGCAGAATCCAGCCAAAAGCGAATTTATACTGATCCAGGGTGATCATCTCGGTCAGCTTGGGACCAATAAATGCGCCCAGAACCATGGAGCAGCCAATGGCGCATCCGAGCTTCCAACTGATGAATTTGATCTTCGAATAGTTATAAATGCCGCTGCCTTGGGAGAAAAGCACCGTCGGGGTCACTGTGCCGGCAACAATGGTATGGGGCAGAGCGGGGAACAGCATCAGCAGCAGCGGGTTCATGAGAAAACCGCCGCCGGCGCCCATGAGCACGCCGAATATGGCGATGAACAGGGTGAGAAAAAAGGGGTAGAAGATATTGAGGCTGGTGCCGGCATTGTCCATGTACACCAGGGGAAAGGCAATCTTGTTTTCAAAGGTCGCGGCCTCGCTCTTGGTCTCTTTATCTACCACCGCAACGATCGTATAGGCGCCGGAAGCCAGTCCCTCGCGAATCTGGATGTCAGCGCTGTAGGAACCGTCCGGCTGGACATCAATGGCGGCGCCAAACACTTTGTCGATACTCCGGAAACGGGCCTTGACCAGTTGCATGGCGCGCCTGCGGTTTTCCTTTTCATCCATGGCCGGGAGCAACGTGCCGCGGCTGCCGATGATACTGGCCCACAGAGTGGACTGAAAGTGATCAATCCTTGCCTTGGGCGGAATAGTGAAGGCGGCATCCGCGCCCAACGCCTTCAACAAGGCGGAATAGCTCCAGTTTCCTTTTTCCTTCTTCTCCTCGTCGATCTTTGCCTGCATCTCCTTGGGCGCAAAGATCTTGTAATAGGCCGGCATCTCCTCAGTAATATAGAAAATATAAGGCCGTACCCCGGTATCTTTATCAGGGGCGCTGTCAAACCGGCTGGCGCGCACATTGTGGTCCGCCGCCCAGACTTCGAAAAAAACCGGTTTTCCCGCCGGAGCGCGTCCACTGACCTTGATCGTGCCGCCGTCATGGATTTCGGTTTTATCAAGCGTGATCGTCAGCGCAGCCGTTGGAGCCGGTTGATTCGATTGCTGGCCCTCCTCTTGCGCCGCAATCGCGCCAGTGCACCCCATCAGTACCATCATTGCCGTAACCAGCCACGGGACAAGTCGACTTTTCACGGGGCTCCTCCTTACTCTTTGAAGGTTACAAAAAATATGAGGGGTGCAGGGGAAATCATTTCCCCTGCCAAGGGAGTCTGAGGGAGCAGAGCTCCCTCAGGTAGTAATACGCTGCCTAGCTATTGCCGCAGGAGGCGCAGGCACTGTCGTCCTCTTTGCCGTCCTTGAAAATGATCAGCGGGCAGTTCTTGCAGATATCAGCACCGGGGAAGGGATCGCCGGGGCGGGTGATGGAGCTGGAGCCGCCTTTGTTGATGCGCTGGAGCAGGCGATTCACCGTGGCTTCCAGGTGATCGCCCGGAATAAAGGCATTGACTTCGCCGCGTTCGGTTTTGCCGGCGTTGTAGCTGCCCGAACAGGCGGGACAAAGATTGAAGGTTTTTTCCTGCCAGCAGAACACGGCGCCGCCGCAGGCGGAGGAACTCATGGTCACGCAGGGACGCACGGGATGGGTGTTGGTGGCAGCCATGTAGTCGATAGCCAGGTGATAGGACTGCATGTTGTCGCAGTAAAAATGCACAACATGCGGCTTTACCGCGGCCTTGCCCAGGGGGCCTACGGCGACGGCCTTGAGCGAACCCAGCGGCATGTGCGGTTTTGAGCGCATGAAGCGCTCGGCCTGATCCAGGTCCACACAGTATTTGAGCTGGGATTTGATTTCCTTTTCGTCAATCTCCTTCCAACCGAAAGTGACCTGGGCGTTGGAACAGCCCAGGTGCCTCTTATCCCCCAGCACTGTTTTGCCCTGCATGCGGGCGGCCAGTTCCCACTGGCAGTATGTAAGCGGCTTAACCGGCACAATATGCGGCGTTTTTTCTTTAAAGTCCTGTATTTCGCTATCCGTGAACAGCCAGGTGACGGCAATCGGGTGATGATACAACCGTAGCTCGTCCATCAGAATTTTTTCCATTTCTTGATAACCGAGGGACATGAAGCCTCCAAAATTTTTATGATTACAGCGACTTTCCATAGCATATACGGAAAATCATTATTGCGCAATAGGCATATCAAAAATCCCTGCCGCCATTTTCCGTTTTGCTCTCCTTGACGAAAGATGCGATACATGTGCAAAAGACAAGAGTCCGGCATCACGCTGGGTAAAGGAGAATTCGCCCGCAATGGGCGGAAAAGGTGGAAGAAGGCATGGATTTCGCTTCCGGCGACGACCTTTTTCAGCAGAGCGGCGAAAAGCTGCGGGCCGCGAAGATATCTCCCTGGGTCCTGACCTTCAAGGACGGCCAGGGAACTCTGATCTTCATGGAAGATGTGCTGACCGGCGCCGAGGGCGGCATGCGCACGCTTCTGCGGGACTGGGAGACTGCTGTCAGGGAACTGATTCACCCTGACGATCAGGATATCGTTCTGGCCGCCATGCAGCGGCTGCTTGACGATCCGCGAGTCCGTTACCAAGCCGAATACCGGGTGCGGAATTCCCGCAAAAACACCTGGAACTGGGTCTTTGCTTACGGAACAGTGGATGAAGTAGCGCCCGACGGCACGGTGCTACGCATCAGCGGCGGCATTCAAAATACCCGGGAACGCGTTGAAAACAAACGGCTGAGCGCCAGCCTTGACGCCGTGCTCACAGCGTCCGAACTCGGCGCTTGGGATTGGAACATCCAGACCGGTGAAGTCATTTACAACAGGATATGGGCGGACATAGCCGGACGGGATCTTGACGACATCCAGGGCTCGGAGGAGGCCTGGACCGCGGCCGTACTGCCGGAGGATTTGCCGGGGGCGCTGGAAGCGGTGGAAGCGCATATACGCGGGGGAACGCCCATGTACGAAGCCGAATTCCGCATGCGTCGCGGTGACGGCAGCGTCATCTGGGCTGTGGATCGCGGCCGCGTGGTTGAAAGGGACGTCCAAGGCAAGGCCTTGCGCCTGGTGGGCGTGTTGCAGGACATCAGCGCCGCCAAAGCGGCCGAGGAAGAACTCACGCGGACCGTCAACCAGTTCGAACTGGTGATCCGCGAAACCAATTTCGGCACCTGGGACTGGAATCCCATCACTAACGACATTGTGTTCAATGACATCTTTTTTTCCCTGCTCGGCTATGAACAGGGAGAGTTTGACCCGACCTTTGCCTTCTGGAGCGCGCTGATCCATCCGGATGACGCCCAGCGCGCGCACGAGGCCCTGGCCGCGCTGCTGAACGGGGAGAGCGCGGACTATGCATGCGAAATACGCATGCGGCACAAAAACGGCTATTATATCTGGACCTACGACAAGGGCCGCGCCATTGCCTGGGACAGCGAAGGCCGGGTCACGCGCGTGGTGGGCGGCCACCTGGACATAGACAAACTCAAGCAGCAGGAACAGGAACAGCAGGAAGCCCTGGCCACCATTGCCATGCAGAAGCAATTCCTGGAACGCACGGTTGAGGAGCGGACCACGCTGCTGCACGATATGCGGCGGCGCGTGGGCGATATCCTGGCCGCTACCGGCTACCTGCCGGAAGACGCCGCGCCGTCTGTCGCCCGCCTGCCCCACCTGTCGAAAGACGCTCTCCTGCCCCACCTGCCGCAAGACAACGAAAACACGTTCCCGTTTTTTATGGAGGAAGGGGAAATGCCGGTCTCCCTGCCCTTCTTGTCGGCGGACGTGTACTTTCCCCAGCCCGGAGACGATGTTCAGTCCCTGGGGGAAGAACTGGGCAAGGCCTTTGACCTGATTACGGAAAAAATGTGGTGGTACAAAGGGGTTATCGACAGTATTCCCTTCCCCATCTTTGTCACGGACATGGAACGGCGCTGGACCTACCTGAACAGCCCCGCGCTTGAGAATATCGGCGCGGACTCCCTGTACGATGTGCTGGGCAAACCCGAAGAACAGTGGGGAGAGGACACGGAACTCGGTCCGCAAGACAGCGGCAAAGGACGCGGGTTCAACCGCTACAATCCCGCGCGCGAACGCTATTTTCAGGGACAGGCCTCCTTTCTTCTGGATCAAAAGAACGAGCGCATCGGGCATATTGAGGTCATGCAGGATGTGACCCGCGTCTACGAGGCGGACCAGCGCACCCGGATCATGCTGGACTCCATGCCCCAGGTCTGTAGCTTCTGGGATGCGAATCTCAACCTCATTGACTGCAACCTGGCCGCGATGCACCTTTTCCAGCTTTCCAGCCAGGAAGAGTACCGGGAAAAATTCAACGCCCTGTCCCCGCTGACCCAGCCGGACGGGCGCCTCAGCCGGACGGGCTTTCAAGAACACCTGCAAAGGGCGCTGGAACAGGGGCGGGACCAGTTTGAGTGGTTGCACCAGACCCTGGACGGCACTCCCATTGCGGCGGAAATCACGCTGGTGCGCTTTGAAAGCGGCAATGAGCGCAGTCTGCTTGGCTATACCCGCGACCTGACCGCGCTGAAACGCAAGGAAGACGAACTGGACAAGGAACGCCGGCTCCTGCGCAAAATCATGGACACCAGCCCGGTCTGCTTTGTTATTTTTGTGGATGAGGTGGTGCGTTCCGCCACGCCCTTTGCGCAAAACTTTTTCGGCATCGGCGTGGGCGCGAAAGCGGTTGACCTGTGCGCCAATGAACAGGAATGTTCCGATTTTCTGCGCGATGTACGCCAGTTCGGCTCCATCAACTGGCGGATCGTGTCCATGCAGGCCGCGGACGGCAGCAGCAGGGACATGCTGGCCAATGCCTTTTTGGCCGAATATGATGACGAACCCTGCGTGATGTCCTGGTTTCTGGACATCACTGAAATGCGGGAAACCGAGCGCCAACTCCGGCTGGCCCGGGACGCGGCCGAGGAGAGCGCCCGGGCCAAGGGCGAGTTCCTGGCCAATATGAGCCATGAAATCCGCACGCCCATGAACGCCATCCTGGGCATGGCCCGGCTGGTGCTGGACACGGAATTGACGGCAAAGCAGAGAGACTATCTTGAAAAGGCCGAACAATCGGCCAGGGCTCTCCTGCGTATTCTCAACGATATTCTTGATTTTTCGAAAATAGAGGCCGGCAAGCTGGAAATGGAAAGCACGGAATTCCGTGTGGCCGAGGTTCTGCGGGGCGTGATTGACATGCTCCGGGAAGGCGCGCAGGCCAAAGGCCTGGTCCTGGATTTAAGCCTGGACATGCCCGAATCACTCTCTGTCCTGGGCGACCCGCTACGCCTGCACCAGATTCTGACCAACCTGATCGGCAATGCCGTCAAATTTACTGAGCAAGGCGGGGTGTACGTGCATGCCGCCCTGAAAGAACGCGCCAAAGACTCGGCTACCTTTTCCTTTCATGTGCGCGACACCGGCATCGGTTTGGGACCGGCGCAACTGGAGCGCCTGTTTTCCGCCTTTTCCCAGGCTGATGCCTCCACCACCAGGCGCTATGGCGGGACCGGCCTCGGGCTGGCCATTTCCAGACGCCTGGTGGAAATGATGCAGGGCGAGATAGCCTGCACGAGCGAACAGGGACAAGGCGCGGAATTCTCTTTTAGCGCCGTGTTCGCCCTGCCTTTGGTCGCGCATGATGCGGCCCGCCCGGCCGCTTTCCGCGATCCGCGCGATCTGGTGGCCCACCTTAAGGGAAAACGGATACTTCTTGCGGAAGACAATGATATCAACCAGATAGTTGCGCGTGAGACGCTGGAGCAGGCCGGTTTTATTGTGGAAATCGCGGAAAATGGGCGGGAAGCTATTGAAATGGCGCTCGCCAAACGGTATGCTCTCATCCTCATGGATATCCAGATGCCGGAAGTGGACGGGCTGACCGCTGCCGCGGAACTGCGCCGCCATCCGCAACTGCGGAATATTCCCATTGTGGCCATGACCGCGCACGCCATGTCGGGCGATAAGGAAAAAAGCCTGGCCGTGGGCATGAACGATCATATAGCCAAACCCATTGATCCGGAAAATGTTTTTACCGTTATCGCCAGATGGCTTTTGCCGGAAGCTCCGGAGCTTCCCTGACCAAAGGCCGTGCCGCCCGCGCCTGACGGCGGTGTTTTTAAGAACTTTATATTGGAGCGCACCGTGACCGAGCTTTCTTCCTCCCTTCCCGGCATTGACGTGGCGTCCGCTCTGCCTCGTGTTGCCGGTAATAAAAAATTGTATGTAAAGCTGCTGCGGCATGTGGCCGCGGAAAGCCCCTCCACCAAAGAAAAGCTGGCCGAGGCGATTGCCGAGGGCAACGCCGACCTGGTGCGGGAAATAGCCCACTCCCTCAAAGGGTCGTCAGCCAATCTTTCCATTACGGAAGTGGCCGCGGCCGCGGAAAAACTGGAACACGCGGCCAAAGCCGGGGACTTCAGCATGCTGCTGGCCCATCTGGATACGCTTGAATCCGCCCTTGAGAGTTTTGTGGGAGTGGTGAATACCCTGGAAGACTAGTGCCTGGTAGCGCCTCAGTTTGGTGTGATACTTCGTCAGGCTTGCTTTGTCCTCCGGGGCAGGACCGAAGAGTCCAGCCCCATCGGCCAAAGCGGCGCCTTCCTCGTCTGACACCAAACTGAGGCGCTACCCGGAGGCGGCTTGTGATTTTTCAGCAAATAGGGTATCCCTGCGCTCCATGAGGACTCCATGACGGAACCGTCTCTTTCCGCGCTCACTTTACGCCAGGTTCTCGAGCACAGCGCCGCCCGTTTTGCTGACAGGCCGGCGCTCTCCAACTTGGGCGATACCCCGCTCACCTACCAGGAACTGCATGATTCCGTGGTTACCTTGTCCCGGTGGCTGACCGAGCAAGGCATAGGCTTTGGCGATCACGTGGCCATCCTTTCGGAAAATTCGCCGTACTGGGGCATCGTATATTTTGCCGTCACCGGCATGGGCGCGGTTGCGGTTCCCATTCTCACCGAGTTCCACAGCGACGCCATTGTCCACATTATCCGGCATTCCGAGGCCAAGGCCGTTTTCGTATCCGAAAGACTTTTCCCCAAAATTGAAGACGCGGTGTTTGATCCTTCCCCGCTGTTTGTAAGCATTGAAAGCTTCACCCCCATCAGCCAGGGCATGACGCGCGACACCGTGCGCGAGTTGAAAAGCAAGGGCCTGCGCGAGTTGCGCAAATGGAAGGAAAAGGCCATGCGCCTGACCCAGCAGGTACCGGCCGAACCTGCGGAAGAGGATCTCGCGGCCATCATTTATACCTCGGGCACAACAGGACATTCCAAGGGGGTCATGCTGACCCACAAGAATATCGTGTCCAACGCCGTAACCGTGTATAATGTGGCGCAACTGTCCGAGCATGATCGCATGCTGTCCATTCTGCCCCTGCCGCACACCTTTGAGTGTTCGGTGGGACTGGTGCTGCCCCTGCTGCACGGCGTGCACGTGCACTATCTGGATAAGCCGCCCACGGGCCGCGTGCTCCTGCCCGCGCTGGCCGAGGTAAAGCCCACGGCCATGCTGGCCGTGCCCTTGGTCATTGAAAAGATTTTCAAGACCAATGTGCTGCCCAAGCTCACCGGGAGCGCTTTTTCCCGCTGGCTGTATGGCATTCCCTTTTTCCGCAGGCTCATGCACCGCGCGGCGGGCAAAAAACTTATGGCCACCTTCGGGGGTGAACTCTGGATTCTGGCCATTGGCGGAGCCCCTCTGGCCGCCGATGCCGAGCGCTTTCTACGCGAAGCCCGCTTCCCCTATAGCGTGGGCTACGGCCTGACCGAGACCTCCCCCATTTTATCCGGCGCTGCGCCCGCCCATACCAGATCGTTCAGTTCCGGCCCGCCCCTGCCGGGGATCAGCCTGCGGCTGGGCGATGTGAATAAAGCCACGGGCGAAGGGGAAATCGAGGCCAAGGGCCCCAATGTCATGCGCGGCTATTATAAGCTGCCGGAAGTGACGGACTCCGTGTTTACCGCTGACGGGTGGCTGAAAACCGGCGATCTCGGCGCCATGGACGCGGACGGCTATGTGTACATCAAAGGCCGCTCCAAAAATGTGGTTATCGGACCCAGCGGCGAGAATATCTATCCTGAAGAGGTTGAATCCTTTTTCTTTGCCTCTCCCTATGTGCTGGAAGTGCTCGTGTATCAGCACGAAGGCCGCCTGACCGCCCGGGTGCACCTTGACTCGGACAAACTGGATGAACTGCTGGGCGATCTTTCCGAAGCGGAAATGGAGGAAAAACGCAAAGAACTGCTTGAAGGCATACGCAAGCAGGTCAATACCAAGGTCTCCTCCTTTGCCCGGATCGTCAAGATCATTGAGCAGACCGAACCCTTTGAAAAAACCGCCACCCAGAAAATCAAACGCTATCTATACGTGGACGCCTAGGTTGTGCTAACAAATAAGCAATTTTGTTCTCCGGCAAGGAAGATAAGCCTGCTATAAGGGAGTATACTTTTATGGTATTCGACCGAAATAGCAGGCTCCTCTGACGCAGCCGGAGGGCAAAAGGGCTATTTGTCAGCGCAGCCTGGAAACAGCCCCCTGGACATTTTACCATCGAAAGGCACTTGACCAACGCGCCCTTCCCGTGTAAACCCAATTTCTCTTGTGGCGGATGTAGCTCAATTGGTAGAGCACCAGATTGTGGCTCTGGGTGTCGTGGGTTCAATTCCCATCATTCGCCCCACCTGAACATCTAAGGAAGCCTCGCAAAGACTTTTGGACTTTGCGGGGCTTCTGTTTTTGTATTTCTCTCCCTCCCATGTGATCCCGTCATATTGCTCGGCAGGTGATAGACATTTTAAAAGAACTGCGCCCGTATGCCGGAAACAGCAAATACCTGTTCCCGTCCATGCGGGCAGCAAGCGCAACCATATCAGAAGTGACCCTGCTTGCCGGGCTGCGGCGGCTTGGCTACACCAAAGAACAAACGACAGTTCACGGCTTCCGCTCTATGGCTTCCACCTTGCTTAACGAGCAAGGCTATAACCGGGATTGGATCGAGCGCCAACTTGCCCACGGCGATCATAGTGTGAGGGCTACATACAATTATGCACAATATCTGCCGGAGCGCCGCCGTATGATGAGCAAATGGGCCGAGTATCTGGATAGCTTACGGGGAACAGGCGGGCCAGTTCGTTGAGTGATTTCGTGAGGAGTAGGATTCTTTAAGATCACAATTTGCGATCTTAAAGAGTGGATGTGGGCGGCATCCGCCGATGAAGGGGATGCTTTAAGGTCGCAAATTGCGACCTCAAACTTGAGATCCACTTTTGGGATCTCAAATTGGGGCGGTCCGGCGTGACAATTCCACTTGGTTGTAAACGCCCAGGCAATCGGATAGGGGAAAGAGGAAAGGAATGATTATGGCTGAAAATACCCCGGCGCTTACGCACTCCATAGCTCAGCGTATCTTTGAGATACGTGGTCAGCGGGTCATGTTGGATACTGATTTGGCGGCGCTGTACGATGTCCCGACATTCAGACTGAATGAAGCGGTAAAAAGAAATCGCGCCCGCTTCCCCGAAGATTTTATGTTCCAACTGACCAAGGAAGAGCACGCATTTTTGAGATCGCAATTTGCGATGTCAAAGCCAGGGAGAGGCGGCAGAAGAACTGAGCCATTCGCCTTTACAGAACAAGGCGTAGCAATGCTTTCCTCTGTCTTAAACAGCGAACAGGCCGTCCAGGTCAATATAGCGATCTTTCGCGCCTTCATCTGGTTGCGAAAGGCGCTCCCGGCGCAACAAGAACTCGCCGCCAAGGTAGCGGAGTTGGAAGCGGCTGTTGGAAAGCATGGTGAGATCATAGGAAAGCATGACGCGGCGCTTGGCGGCATCATTGAAGCCCTGAATGAATTGATACTCGCCCCGAGCAAAGATAAACGGCGCATTGGCTTCTAGGAGGGCAAATTGTATCACTCGCCGTAAGTTCCTCTGTTCAAAGGTTTTGTCGGAGCTTTTCCTGCAATTGTGTCGCCAGCGGCGACACAATTCGTTTGCCGTAAACTTGATGTGCCAATTTGGCATCTCAAGTTTGAAATCACAAATTGTGATATCAAAGAAAGGCTGGAGCTTTTCGTTGAGCTTTGCGAATCAGTAACCCCCGAAGGGCAGGAGTGCGGTGACGCTACCTTGCCTGGTATATTCCAGACAGCACTTTTTTTGATGCTTCGGTTATCATGGGGCAGAGAAAAGGAAAGGGCCGGGAATATCAGCTTTGGCGTCCCCCACCCTTTCACCATTGACATACCCGGTGGCATCGCCGTATACTGGAAAAGATAAACAAGAGGTTCGTTGGGCGATAGAAAGCGCTGGCATTTTTGATGGCATTTCAAGATTTGTATTCGTCAATTGTTAATAATAACAATACATTGACTGATGTGCTTTGTTCCCGTCATTACCTGAACATCTCAAGAAGCCCCGCAAAGCCTCGAAAGCTTTGCGGGGCTTTGTTTTTGCGCTAATCCCGGAGAGTCCATAGGCATATCAAGAATACCTCGGCATGTTTCTTGGTACTTGGTGTTTCAAAAAAGTCGATGCCAAAAATGAAGCTCGCTTTCTGACAGTGAGCGTTTTTTCCGATGCCAGGGGTGCTTTTGACAAACAAGGCGGATATGGCTTGCTCTTGACCGTATCTCAATTGAGACATATAGTGGCCTTGCGAAAAAGCCGTTGAGCTATGGAGGAACACTATGAGCGCTCAGACAACAATGCTGCATGTCCGGGTTGACGACAAAATCAAGACGGAAGCAGCGGCAAATTTAGCCAACTACGGCCTGACCGTATCCGATGCGGTACGTATTCTATTAACCCGTATTGCCAAGGAAGGCGCATTGCCCGCAGGGCTTACCTGCGACCAAGCGGCGTATGATTCATGGTTCCGGGCTAAGGTACATGAAGCGCTGACGGACCTACATCCCCCTGTTCCACATGGGCAGGTCATGGAGGAAGCGCAAGCTATTATTGATGAGAAACGTCGTGCCCGTTCTTAGCTGGCGCGAAACAGCCCGTACAGACCTGTTGGCGATTGTCGGGTATATGCTGATGACAATCCTGACGCCGCTCAAGCGTTGAAAGACGAAATAGAGATACGGGTCTCCGAATTAATCCGGTTTCCACAGATGTATAAACCAAGCCGCGTCGCCGGTACGCGGGAAATGGTCGTCCATTCGAATTTTATCGTGATATATGCCGAAGATGCAGAGGCCGTATCCGTCTTGCGTGTGTTGCATGCGGCGCAGCAGTGGCCGTAGCATACGGGGTATCAAGATGAGCAAAAACATTTGAAACGGGCCTAGCGCCTCTGTTTCGTGAACCGCCCCCCCACCGCTTTATCCGTCAGTATGGGGTGTTTGGCTCTTCTCGTTGTCACGGGTCAGGTAAAGCGCTCCGGAGACCAGCAGAATGCTGACCCCCAGGTACAGCAAATCCAGAGCAGTGTTATACTCAATGACCAGAGACTTTTCAAAAAACCAGACAATCAAAATCATGAGAATAACTTTGCCCAAGGAAGACTTGAGGTCGTCCAGGCTGTTGACTTTCAGCCAGTGGCGGCCTGAGTCCGGGCATCGATCGTCAGGGGCGATTCTTTTGACAAAAAGCTCATACAGGCCATTGCTGAAGATAAGCAAAACAGTTGCGAACAGGTAGATGTCAACCGAAGACACGAACAGGGCCACCAGGGCGCCGGAATTCTGTTCCGCCTCCGCTCCGGTGACCTGACTCCAGAACATGATTATGGAACTGGTTATTTTCATGGTGCCCATCACGAACATGACAACAGAGGAAAAAAGGGACCCCAGAACCGCCAGCAGCGTAACAAAGCGCGAATTGAACAGGAAGGATTCGAAAATTTTTTCAAGCATGCACATGACATCTCCTCCAGGGTATATTAGGCCGCGCAGCTCTCATGCCGGTAGTGCCTCATTTTGGCGTGATACTTCGTCAGGCCTCGTTTTTTTCTCCGGTCGAGTACCATAAGAGTACACTCCCGTCGCAAAAAACTCGCCTTCCTCGTCTGACTCCAAACTGAGACACTACCAATACACTCCCTCATTTTGTCATTTGAGTAAACCCTTCATTGCTGAACAGGCACGGAAAATTCTTTACACGACAAGGCATAGGGCGTATCTGATTAATAGAATATTCTATTTTAAGGAGTGACAGTCTATGCCAGCAAAAATACCGGCCGGTCAGGCCATGGTTAAAGTCCTGGAAAGCTGGGGTGTGGACCACATATACGGTATTCCCGGAGGGTCATTCAATTCCACCATGGATGCCCTGTATCACTATCGGACCAGCGTCCGCTACATCCAGGTGCGGCACGAGGAAACCGGGGCCTTGGCCGCTTCGGTTGATGCCAAGCTGACCGGCAAGGTCGGCGTTTGTTTCGGTTCCGCGGGACCGGGAGCAACCCACCTCTTTAACGGATTATACGATGCCCAGATGGATCACGCGCCCGTGCTGGCGCTGGTGGGGCAGGTGGCTTCCACGGCCATGAACTACGATGCTTTTCAGGAATTGAATGAAAATCCGATGTTCGCGGATGTCAGCGTGTACAACCGGACGGTCATGACGCCGGAGAGCATGCCGCACGTGGTGGACGAGGCCATCAGGCGCGCCCTGGAACGCAAGGGCGTGGCCGTGGTGACCATTCCGGTGGACTTCGGCATGGTGGAGATTCCGGATACGGAAGCATCCACGTCCGGAAGCTATCGCTCAGGCGTGCTGTTGCCGGATCATAAAGACATCGAGGCTGCCGTGTCCCTGCTGCGCAAGGCCGAGCGCCCGGTGCTCTACTTCGGCCAGGGCGCGCGCGGGGCAGCGGCCGAAATTATCGAACTTTCCGAACGCTTTCACCTGCCCATTGTCAGTTCCGTCCTGGCCAAGGGGATTATCCCGGATGCGACCCCGGCCTACATGGGCACGGCCGCCAGGGTGGGCTCCAAGCCCGCTAACGAGGCTCTGGAGGCCGCGGATCTGATTCTGTTCGTGGGCAGCGATTTTCCCTTTGCCAAGCATTTTTTCCCGGCCACGGCCAAGTTCATCCAGATGGACATTGACTCCTCCAAGCTGGGGAAGCGGCACAAAACCGATGTGGCCGTGCTCGGCGACGCGGCAGCCGGCCTGCGCATGCTTGCGGAATATGGCGAACCCGGAAAAATGTCCCCCTTTTACAAGGCCTGCCTGCAAAACAGGGCCAATTGGGATACCTGGCTGCAAAGTTTCGCGGACAGTGACGAACTGCCCCTGCGCATTGAACCGGTATTCAAGGAAATAAACCGCATCGCGGAAGAGGATGCCATCTTCATCACCGACGTGGGCAACAGCACCATCCAGGCGGTCAGGCTGTTGAACATGAACGGCAAGGGCCAGCGCTTCACCACGTCGGGCTGGTTTGCATCCATGGGCTACGGCGTGCCCGGCGGCATCGCGGCCAAGCTGAGCTATCCCGGCAGGCAGGTATTCACCTTGAACGGGGACGGCGCGTTTGCCATGGTCATGCAGGACATCATTACCCAGGTGAAATACAAGCTGCCAATCATCAACGTGGTTTTTTCCAACGGTTCCCTCGGGTTTATCGAGGCCGAGCAGGAAGACACGCGGCAGGCGCGTTTCGGCGTGGACCTTATGGACGCGGATTTCGCCAAGGCGGGAGAAGCTATGGGAGCGGTGGGCTTCAGTGTGACTAAGCGGGAACAGCTTCCGGCTGTTTTTGATGCGGCCAAAAAAAGCGACAGGCCCGTGGTGATTGACGTGAAAGTCGAGAACACGCGCCCCTTCCCCTCTGAAGCCATGCGGCTTGACCCGGCCCTCCACCAGGGTGAGCAGATTCTGGCCTTTAAGGAACGCTACAAAGTGCACGGGATGCCGGTCTTACGAGAACTTATGGAATAGGGCCACTGCCCCGTCAAACCGGCTCTGGCCTTCTTCCGCTTTTTTTTGTACAGCTTGGGCTTGCGATGCCGGTGATCGCAAGCCTTTAACTATTTTTAGCGCCATAGGGGCTGTATGATGAAAAACACCGTTCTCACCTTCAGGCAGGCCAAACAGGATGGGGAAAGGATCGCCGTGCTCACGGCCTACGATTATTCCACGGCCAAGCTTATGGACGCCTCCGGGATCAACGGCATTTTGGTTGGCGACTCCCTGGGCATGGTCAGCCTCGGGTACAAGGACACCTTGCAGGTGACCATGCAGGACATGATCCACCATTCCCGGGCTGTCTCGCGGGGGGTGGAATCAGCCCTGCTGGTGACCGATATGCCCTTCATGTCCTACCAGACTTCCGTGTACGACGCCGTGGTCAATGCCGGGCGGCTGGTGCAGGAAGGGTGCGCCCATGCCGTCAAGCTGGAGGGCGGCATTGATGTGGTCCCGCAGATCCGGGCCATAGTCAAAGCCTCCATTCCGGTCATGGGGCATGTCGGCCTTACCCCGCAGTCCGTGAACGCCTTTGGCGGCTTCAAAGTGCAGGGCAAGGATGAGGAAACGGCCCGTAAAGTGCTGCAAGCGGCCAAGGCCGTGGAAGAAGCGGGCGCCTTTGCCGTGGTGCTGGAATGCATTCCGGAAAAACTGGCCGCGCTGATCACCCGCAGCATCTCCATTCCCACCATCGGCATTGGAGCGGGCAAGGGCTGCGACGGACAGGTTCTGGTCTATCAGGATATGCTGGGCCTGTTTTCGGACTTCAAGCCCAAGTTCGTCAAACACTACGCGGAACTCGGCGGATTGATGCAGGAGGCTTTTGCCGCCTACAAGGAAGACGTGCGGCAGGGCGCGTTTCCCGGCCCGGAACACGCCTTTTCCATTGATGATGAGGTGATTGAGAAGCTGTATTAGGAAGCAAAGATACCGGCTGGAGTGGCATGACTTTTACAGGCCAGGGAAAGTTTGTCCCGAAGCGAGCGCCATGACTGTGGCGGCTTTTTTCCGGTGAATTTAGTGCGAAAACGAAGATCCGCATGTGTCTCGGGATGCGCGCCACTTTGCAGGGGGCAAAAAAGAAAACCGGCATCGGGGGTGGCATCAATATGCAAGTCGCGGACTTCTTTAACACTGACCGTGAAAAAACCGGCTGTCCCCGTTCTTGCCGCTACAACATCCGCATATTTTCCGGCAGTTAACATCTCCACTCTGTTGCCGGAAGCGCCTTTAGCAATCATCTCCAAAGTCAGCGCGGTTTTGTCTGCCTTACCATCAACCCAGTGGGTTTCATGCACCATGCGGACATAGGTTTCATCATCGCGTATAAAATTGACAGCTTCAGGAGGAACGTCCTTGAGAGGGCATCGGCCAGTTTCTGTTTCCGGACAAAATGCCTCGCGCGCACATGGAGCGGAACGCATGGAGACTATACACCCATAGCGGAAAGGTGGCGCGAAACATCATCCGGGAAAGGCAGCAAGGGGTAGTCCTCTTCCTTGTCTTCGGCGCGCCGGTATGCATAAATCATATCATCGCCGTAAAAGGACAGATCATACCTGTCCCCATCTTTTTCCCAGGAGAGGAGAATTTCGTCATCCGCCGAGTAGCTGAGTTTCGGCAGGGGGAACTCTTTGGAAAACAGCGCCAAAAAAACACGAGCATCCTTTATGACAGAAATGGATATCGGCTTGGCCCCGTACCCGTCCCAACCTTCTTCAAGACTGTGTAACGCGTTGACTTTACCGATCAACAGTTCTTTTTCCTCATCTGTATAGCGCGCGGATGCGGGAGCTTGCCGGGTATGGTAGGCGAGGCAGGTAGCGTAGCCAAGCTCAAAAATGCGGTAAAGAAGATCCGGGGTAGGCTGCTGAACCAGACGAGGGCGGCTCTCCCGCAGTGCATACTCGGGAGAGAACGTTCGTCCTTTTTCAAAAAGATCAATATTGCTGACCTGAGACATCGCTCACACCCTTATTCAGGAGTAATGCCGATCATGGCTAAAACATCGTCCGCGATAATAGAAGCAAAGACATTTTTAATATGGCCGTGCAGCACCTGGAGGATACTGTGGTCATTCTCCGCATCCGCCAAAAACTTCCGCAAGGTCATGTGTTTTTGCTCGAAGGAAAAGACGACCCTTGTTGTCAGGGTAAACCTGTGCGGGCTGTTTTCCCCCAATGCCCCTTTGGCTCCAACTTTGAAAGCAAGCTGGCCGCTGGAAATACCGGGCAGCACAAATCCGGTTTTTTCAGCTACGGTGGAGAAAAATAAATCTCCATCAAAAAAAACTTCAGGAAGAAACGTATTTCTTTTCAAAAGCGTGGATGCGGGAATGTTCACGGAAGCGATATGGAAAACGTCCGTATAGTCTAACCCTATGACCGCAAGGGGCTTGCGGGAATATATCGGAGCGACTTCTTTCAAGGCTGAAATGATATCAAGCTTTGTCTTGGTCCAACGGATATAGTTAAATTCGCTATATAAAAAGGAATTCGTGTCAAGGATAAGTTCCTGCTGGGGCGTAAATTTTTTATCAGATGTTTTGCTGCCTCGCGCAAAGGCAACGCCATGGTCTCTCTTGGCATGGGCATTAAAGGTCGCGAGGAATTTGCCCTTCTTCCAGGTTGAAATCACATCATCAAAATTTTTCGCTGTTCCGGAATGAAACACGCCCGCAAATATCATATTTTCAATGGCATTCAGGGGATTGATTGGGCGAACCAATGGTTCTGTCATTGTTTTCACTTCCGTAAGCAGGGCTGAATGGCTTTTCATTAACAGGATACGACGGACTAAAATAACACATTTTTATGCAAACGAAAAGCTTCTGAAACAACAATTTTAGCATCCGCCGTAAACCGAGTAGTGCTACAGTTTGAGCAAAGCCGGTAGTGTCTCAGTTTGCCGTCAGACGAGGAAGGCGCGGCTTTGGGCGATGGGGCTGGACTCTTATGGTCCTGCCCCGGAGCACAAAGCAAGCCTGACGAAGTATCAC
>JGI24704J35079_10000318_pt1 | contig 23477 bp, 19 predicted proteins | sample TergutNt197P3_FD_35079 | JGI IMG/M metagenome (IMG submission 35079)
TTACAAGAAAAAGGGGCCGGTCAACTGGTGCCCGAGCTGCCAGACCGTCCTGGCCGCGGAACAGGTCATTGACGGAGAATGTGAACGCTGCGGGACCCAGGTGGGCAAGAAGGACCTGGAACAGTGGTATTTCCGGACCACGGCCTACGCCGGGGAGCTTCTGGACGACCTNGACCACATCGACTGGTCCGAGCGGACCAAGACGGCCCAGCGCAACTGGATNGGCCGCAGCCGGGGGGCCGAGGTGGCCTTCCAGGTGGAAAACGGGCCGGNCTTTAAAATTTTCACCACCCGGCCGGACACTCTTTTCGGGGTGACCTATATGGTCTTCTCCCCGGAACATCCCCTCTTGGCTGAAATAACCGCCCCGGACCGTAAAGCCGCCCTGGCCGCCTATCAGGCCGAGGCGGCCCGGCTGAGCGAGGTGGACCGCCAGGCCGAGGGCCGGGAAAAGACGGGCGTCTTCACCGGGGCCTGGGCCGTCAACCCGGTCAACGGCGAGCGGATACCTGTCTGGGCGGCCGACTATGTGCTCATGGGCTACGGCACCGGGGCCATCATGGCCGTGCCGGCCCACGACCAGCGGGACTTCGACTTCGCCCGCAAATTCGACCTGCCCATCCGCCAGGTGGTCTCCCCTGACGGCCTCCTCCGGGACCGGCTGGACGAAGCCTATATAGGCGAAGGTCTCCTGGTCAACTCCGGCGATTTCAACAGTCTGGCAGCCACGGGAGCCGGGGCCGAGGCCATCACCGAGCACTTGGCCGGACGCGGCCTGGCCGAGCCCAGGATCAACTACCGCCTCCGGGACTGGTGCCTCAGCCGCCAGCGCTACTGGGGCCCGCCCATTCCCATCATCTATTGCGACCGCTGCGGAACCAAGCCGGTGCCGGAAAAAGACCTGCCGGTGCGTCTCCCCTTTCTGGAGGACTACCGGCCCGACGGGCAGGGCCTCTCCCCTCTCCGGCGGGACGAGACCTTCTACCGGACCACCTGCCCCGAATGCGGCGGCCCGGCCACCCGGGAGACCGACGTCTCCGACAATTTTCTCTGCTCGGCCTGGTATTTCTACCGCTACCCGGCCACCGAATTCGAGGACCGGCCCTTTGACGCCGAACGCCTGAAAAAATGGCTGCCGGTGGACCTCTACGTGGGCGGCAACGAGCACGCGGTGCTGCACCTGTTGTACAGCCGCTGGCTCTGTCGGGCCCTTCGCGCCTGCGGCTCCCTGGATTTCGAAGAACCTTACCGGCGCTTCGTGGCCCACGGCCTCATTGTCCGCGACGGGTCCAAGATGTCCAAAAGCCGGGGCAACGTCATCAATCCCGACGAATATATCGACCAATACGGGGCCGATTCCTTCCGCATGTACCTGATGTTCATGGGCGCCTACCTGGAAGGGGGCGACTTCCGGGACGGCGGGGTCAAGGCCATGAAGTCCTTCCTGGACCGCCTCTGGGCCGCGGTCCTCCCCGAAGAGGGGCAATCCCTGTCCGAAGGCGAACCCGATGACGGCGAGACCCGCCGTGTTCTCCACAGCGCCATCAAGGCCGTGACCGGCGACCTGGCCCGCTTTTCCTACAACACGGCCATTGCCCGGCTGATGGAACTCATTAATCACCTCACTAAAAACCGGATCAGGAACCGGGTGGTCTCCGAGGCGGCGGTGCGCCTCCTGGCCCCCCTGGCCCCCCATGCGGCCGAGGAATTATGGAGCCTTCTGGGGCACCGGGAAACGGTCTTTCAAGGCGGCTGGCCGGCCTATGACGAAGCGGCCACCCTCCTGGACGAGGTGGAATACGTGGTCCAAATCGGCGGCAAGGTCCGGGCCAAGATGCGGCTCCCGGCCGGCCTCACCCAGGCGGAAGCTGAACCGCTCATCCTGGGCAGCCCGGCCCTGACCAGGTGGCTGGAAGGCCAAACCATTATCAAAAAAGTGTTTGTGCCCGACAAACTTCTCAACCTGACCGTCCGGCCGGCCTGAAAACCTAAGGGAGCCTTACCCATGCCCAAGTGCAAACCAGCAGCCCCCCCGGATATCCCGATCTTCAAGGAAAAAGCGGCTTCGGAACTGGCGAAAACCGAACTGGCGAAAATAGTCAGGAAACTGGTGGATCTGAGAAAGGGCCTGCCCGCCCTGGAACATATCAGCCAGGTGCCGACGCCTTCCTTCCAGGCGGCCAAAGAACTCATTGAACTGGCCAGAATACTGCTCTTCCCCGGCTTTTTCTCGCCCCGGCCGGTCACGGAACTCAATTTCGAATACCACACCGGCCAGATCCTCTATGTTTTTTATGAACGCTTAAGCCAGGAAGTGGCCGCCGCCATCCGCCATGACTGCCGGCGCTACAATTATTCCTGCACCCATTGCGATAAACAGGGCCAGGAGATCGCCCTGGCCGTGATCAGGCGGCTGCCCTGGCTCAGGGAGATCCTGGCCACGGATGTGGACGCGGCTATGCGCGGCGACCCGGCGGCCGGCGTCCACTACGACCAGATCGTCTTCTGCTACCCCGGCCTGTTCGCCATCACGGTGCAGCGCCTGGCCCACGAGCTGTATCTGCGCCAGGTGCCTTTCCTGCCCCGCATTCTGACGGAATACGCCCACGCCAAAACCGGCATCGACATCCATCCCGGCGCGGAAATCGGTCCTTCCTTCTTCATCGACCACGGCACCGGAGTCGTCATCGGCGAAACCACCCGCATCGGGGCCAGGGTGCGGCTCTACCAGGGCGTGACCCTGGGGGCCCTGTCCCTGCCCAAGGGGGCCGCCGCCAAACTGGCCGGCCAAAGACGGCACCCCACCCTGGAGGACGACGTCATCGTTTACTCCGGGGCCACTATTCTGGGCGGTGATACGGTCATCGGCGCCGGCGCCACCGTGGGCGGCAACGTCTGGCTGACCGAGAGCATCCCCCCGGGCACCAAGGTGCTCATAAAAGCCCCGGAACTCATAGTGGTGGGCAAGGCTGGCCAAAAGCTATCCCAAAAAAGCCGGCCGGGAACAAAAAAGCAAGCAGAAAGAGAGTGATCCATGCTTTCCAAAAAAATGACCACGGCTTTAAACAGCCAGATAAACGCCGAGATGTATTCCAGCTATCTCTACCTGGCCATGAGCGCCTGGCTGACGGACGAAGGCCTCCCGGGCGCGGCCAAGTGGATGGCCTTGCAGGTCCGGGAAGAAATCTTCCACGCTCAAAAGTTCTTCAACCACATTCTGGACCGGGGCGGGAAGATCACGCTGGCTCCCATCGAGGCCCCGGCCGCCAAGTGGAAGACTCCCCTGGAAATCTTCGAGGCGGCCCACGCCCATGAGCAGAAGGTGACGGCCCTCTTGAACAACCTCATGAACCTGGCCAGGACGGAAAACGACCACGCCTCGGAGCTTTTCCTGGGCTGGTTCATCACCGAACAGGTGGAAGAGGAAGCCACCGCCCAGGAGACGGCCCGGAAATTCAAACTGGCCGCCGGCCAGGGCGCGGCTCTCTTCCTCATCGACCGGGATCTGGGGGACCGCGCCTTGAACCCGGAGGTCAAAAACGCCCTCACCGGCACCCCGGCCGCCACGGACTGATCTAATTAGTATGGAGGAAAAACCGCGGCCGGATCTCGTTTTTACCATGCTCTCCGAGTCCGAAGGAGGCCTCATGTCTAACCGCGTCCAGCTTGATATTGAGCGCCTGAATTCCTTTTACGTCGCCCCCCAGGTTCTCTTCAAGGCCTTGCATTTCGCGTTTTCCCAGCCCCATGAACAAGGAGTTCCCCTGAACTGCCTGAACGTGCTCACCCCGGCTTCGCAATTTCTTAAAATCTTAAAAGAAATGGACACTAAGCCCGCGCTGAGAATCGCGGCCCCGGACGAGATACAGGCCCCGGTGGAGATCCTGGCCACCAGGGCTATCGCCCTTATGAGGCTGCTGGCCGATTTCTTTATTGACCGCAGTGTGGAACTGAAACCGGATCATTTGAAGGCCGCACTGGACAAACTCTGGCCGCGCCGCGAATTCATCACCGCGGCCGCCTTCACCCCCCTGAAAAGCTACGCCAACGGGACCGGCGCGCCCTTTTTCGACCCCGGGGAATTCATAAAAAACGTCAACCTGATCAGAAACTCCATAGGCAAGCACCTCGGACACTTCCCCTGGGGCTCCCACGCGCACCATTCCTAGGCCAGCGAACGCGGCCAACTGAAATTCAATTCAAAAGTTCGGGAAAACGGTCAGAGAGGCGGCTGGTGGCCAGGGCGGCGGCCTCGTAGGCGGTGCGGGTGGTGAGGATCTCGTTGGTCAGGGCGCTCATTTCAGCCAGGCTGGACATCCTGACCAGGCGTTTTATTTTCGGTATGGCCGCCGGGGGCATGGACAAGGTCTCGGCCCCCAGCCCCACCAGCACCCCGGCCGTCAGGCTCCCGGCGGCCATGTCCCCGCAGATGGACACCGGCGTATTCGTCTCCCGGCCGATATCCAGAATCAGCTTGAGCATCCGCAGAATGCCAGGGTGCAGGGGCTGATACATTTCCGACACTTCCGGGTTGGCCCGGTCCACGGCCAGGGCGTATTGGATGAGGTCGTTGGTGCCCACGGCGAAAAAGGCGGCTTCGGCGGCCAGTTCCCGGGCTATGAAGAGGGTGGCCGGCACCTCGATCATGGTCCCCAGGGGCAGGCCCGCCTTATGCGGCGTCCCCTCCCGCCGAAGCGACTCTTCAGCTTCATCAATCAAGGTCCGGGTGACCCGCAGTTCATCAATGTTGGAAACCATGGGCAGCATTATTTTCAGGTCGCCCAGGGCGGAAGCCCGGAGAATGGCCCGAAGCTGGGTCCGGAAAAGGTCCCGGTTGGAAAGGCAGTGACGGATGCCCCGGAGGCCCAGGGCCTGGTTGAGAGAACCGGGCCCGGCCGTGGCCGGGCCGACGGGCGTCTTTTCATTGCCCAGGTCCAGGGTGCGGATGACCACCTGGCGCGGGGCCACGGTCCTGACCACCCGGCTGTAGGTCTGAAAGAGCTCCTCCTCCGTGGGCAGGGTTTTACGGTTGAGATACATGAACTCGGTGCGGTAGAGGCCCACGCCCTCGCTGCCGTAGTTGAGGATGGCCGGCAGTTCCTCCTCCAACTCCATGTTGCCCAGAATGTTGATGCGCCGGTCGTCCAGGGTCAGGGCCGGCAAATGGGAGGAACGGACGATTTCGGTCGTGAACGACCACTCCACGGCCTGACGGTCGCGATATTTGGCCAGGGTCTCCTGGTCCGGCCGGATGATGACCCGGCCGATCCGGCCGTCGAGGATGATGGTGTCGCCGCTGTTCAGCTTGGAGCCGATGTTATTGGCCCCGACCACGGTCGGCAGTTCCAGGGCCTGGGCCACAATGGCCGTGTGGGAAGTGCGGCCGCCTCTTTCCGTTACCAGGCCCGCCATCTTCGCCTCGGATTGGGCGACTTCCATGAGATCGGCCGGGCTGATGTCCCGGACGACGAGAATGGAACCGGCCGGAATCAACGGCATCCGGCCGGCCTTATCCCCCATGAGGGCCGAGATCAGGGCGTGGGCCAGCATTTCCACGTCGGACAGGCGGGCGCCGATATATTCGTCCGCCACCTTGGCCATGAGCCCGTTTATCTTTTCAATGGTCCGCAAGACCGCCTGCTCGGCGTTGATCCGCTCTTCCCGGATCAGGCGCCCGGCCTCACCCGTCAGGAGGGGGTCATCCAACAAGAGAATGTGGGCGTCGATTATGCCGGCCTGGCTGTAAAGCTCCGGGGGGAGACCCGTGCGGGCGGCGCTTAAGCGGGCTCTGACCTGCCCCCGGGCCTTGTCCAGGCGCCCGGTTTCCACAGCCACCAGTTCCGGGTCGGGCAGGCGGTAGTTGGGCAGACGCATGCGGGGGCGGCTCAAGACCAGGGCCTCGCCAATGGCGATGCCCTCGGAGACGCCCACGGCGTTCACCACCATTTCCCGCGGGGTCATTCTTCACCAAAACCTTCTTCAAAAAGATTCTTGATGGCCAGAACCGCGCTTAAGGCGTCCGTCCCTTCCGCCTCCACCGTGACGCGGGCGCCCTCGGCGCAGCCGAGGCTGATGAGGCTCAAAACGCTGCGGACATCGGCNTTTTCGCCGTCCNTGACCAGGCGGATATCCGCCTGGTAGGCCTGGGCGGCCTGAACCAGCTTGGCCGCGGCCCGGGCGTGGAGGCCCAGCCGGTTCGTAATAACCAGCTCCCTGGTCTCAGTCATCAGGTCCATGGCTGAGCTCTAAAGCGCCCCCTTTCGATTGAAAATATCCAGGCAGACCAGGAAGGCGGAAGCCCCGGCCACCAAGAGGAGAGGATACCAGAAATACAAGGCCCGGGCCCGCCTGACCACCGTTCGCAGAAGAAGGATGCCGACCGTGACCAGAGCCAGGGCCGCCCACAGGCCGCCCAGGGAAAAACCGGGCTCAGCGCGGGCGGGTATGAGGACGACCGTGGAAACCCCCACCAAGAGGGCCATTACCCGACGGATCCTCTGGGCCAGACGCTGGACCTTGAGACGCGCCAGGAGGTCGATGATCCCGGCCCCTCGGGCATACCCCAGGTAAAGACCGCCCAGCCGCACCGGCAGGGCCGGCAGGCAGAACAGGCCCGGCAAAATCAGAGGAGCCCACCACTGCCCCAGGGACAGGACGGCCCAGACCGCGGCCAAGGCGCAAAACGGCAGCCAGGACTGCCAGAACAGGGCGTCACCGATGGAAGCCAGGGCCGCATTCAAGCTGGCTGACAGCCGGCCTCGCTCCGCAACGCCGAGTCGCCCGAAAGCCACCTCCTCTTCCAGTCTGATAACGACCCCGATGGCCAGGCCGCTTAAAACGGGGTTGGTGTTGAAGAAGTCCAAGGCCCTTTCCCGGGCGGACTTCAAGGCGGCCCCCGGCGGATGGATCAGCTTCAAGGCCGGATCAATGGCGGCGGCCAGCCCCAGGTTCTGCTGCCCCTGGCTGTTCCAGGAGGCCTCCAGAAAAAGGCTTCTGAGAGCGACGCCGGCCAGAGTCGAAAATTTCATGGGCTCCCCCGCCAACCACCCTGACAAAACAACCCATTATGGCATAATCTAGTCAATTAGCCAAATCGCTTGAGGCTCTGGTCCAGATGATGAGGTCTCCGGCCTCTTCCCGGGCAAAACCCGCTTCCTGGAAAAGGTTCTGGGCCAGGGCGTCAGGATAGACGCCGCGCAAGACGAGGCGGATGACGTCGAGGTTCAAAATGAGCTTGGCACAGATGGCGCAGGGCTGGTGGGTGCAGTACAGGGTGGCCTGACGGATCGCCACACCGTGTTGGGCGGCCTGAAGAATGGCGTTCTGTTCCGCGTGGATGGCCCGGCAAATCTCGTGACGCTGGCCGGAGGGGATATCCAGGGTCTCCCTTAAGCAGCCCGCCTCCCGGCAATGAGCCAGACCCCGGGGGGGGCCGTTGTAACCCGTGGTCAGGACCCGGCGGTCGGCCACCAGGAGCGCTCCCACCTGCCGCCTGAGGCAGGTCGAACGGCTGGCGGCCAATTCGGCCAGACGCAGAAAATACTCGTCCCACCCCGGCCTTTCGTCCGCCGGTCCAAGCCTTCCGCCGCCCGATCCGGCCCGATTATCCGCCGCTGTCATTGAAAATCCGGGGTAGAGGGGAATCCTGTATCAGCCCGCGGCCTTCAGGACAAGGCAGCCGTTGGTGCCGCCGAAGCCGAAGGAATTGCTGAGCGCGGCCTTGAGCCCAGCCGGCCTGGCCTTATGGGGCACGTAATCAAGGTCGCATTCAGGGTCGGGCTGGTCGAGATTGACGGTTGGGGGCATCAAGCCATGCTTGAGAGCCAGGGCGCAGATGACAGCCTCCACCCCGCCGGCCGCGCCCAAAAGATGGCCGGTCATGGACTTGGTGGAACTTATGGCCAGGTCTCGGGCCCGCGGACCGAAGACGGTCTTGATGGCCCGGGTCTCAATGACATCGTTTAGGCCGGTGGAGGTTCCGTGGGCATTGATATAGCCGATGTCGGCCGGGCTCAAATCCAGGGCGGCTGCATCATCCAGGGCGGCCTGCATGGCCAGGACCGCGCCCTGGCCGTCCTCGGGGGGGGCGGTCATGTGGAAGGCATCGCCCGAAGCGCCGAAACCGGCCACTTCAGCGTAGATATGGGCTCCCCGGGCCACGGCGTGGTCCCATTCCTCCAGGAGCATAAAACCGGCCCCTTCGCCGATAACGAAGCCGTCACGGTCCCGGTCAAAGGGCCGGCTGGCCCGTTCGGGTTCGTTGTTACGGGTGGAAAGGGCTTTGAGGGCGTTGAAACCGGAGATGGCCAGGGGCGTGATGACCGCTTCGGCGCCCCCGGTCAGCATGGCCGGGCAACCGTAATCGCGGATATGCTGAAAGGCCCAGCCTATGGCGTGGGTGCCGGCGGCGCAGGCCGTGGAAACCAGGAGGTTGGGGCCTTTAAGGCCCAGTTCTATGGCCACCTGCCCCGCCCCCATGTTGCCGACCATCATGGGCACGAAAAAGGGGCTGACCCGGTCCGGGCCCCGGTGGAGGAGGGTCTCGTGGTTGGCCTCGATGGTGGTCAGGCCGCCCAGGCCGCAACCCAGGATGCAACCCATGGCCTCGGCCAGACTGTCGTCCAGGACGAGGCCGCTGTCGGCCAAGGCCATTTTGGCCGCAGCCACGGCGTAACAGATGAAGGGGTCGAAGCGCTTGACCGCCTTCTTATCCAGGAAATCGCCCGGGTCAAAGCCTTTCAGTTCAGCCGCGATGGTGGTCTTGAGACCGGAAACGTCAAACCTGGTGATGGGGCCGACGCCGCCGCGGCCCTCAATCAGGGCCTGCCAGGAAGAGGCCAGGTCGTTGCCCATGGGAGTCAGGAGGGAGGCGCCGGTAACGGCCACCCGCCGGGGCGACTTGGTTCTGGCCATCCGCGAACTGCTATTTGGCCGCGAGGCTGTTGTTGATGAAGTCCACCGCCAACTGGACGGTCTTGAGCTTCTGGGCCGCCTCGTCGTCGATTTTTATGTCGAACTCCTCCTCCATGGCCATGATGAGTTCCACCAAGTCCAGGGAGTCGGCGCCCAGGTCATCCTGAAAAGATGATTCCGGGCGGATATCGCCGGCCTCCACGGAAAGCTGCTCCGCAACGACATGGGTGACCCGGGAAATTACATCTGACATGCTGTTCTCCTTTGTTTCTTAGTCCATTCTAATAAAAAAAAACCGGCTTGACAAGTGAGCCGCCATTTCGGCCTTCCCGGCCGAAGGGGCTACATGTAGAGCCCGCCGTTTATATGCAAGGTCTGTCCGGTGATGTAGGCGGCTTCCTCGGAGGCCAGAAAAGCCACGGCCCCGGCCACGTCCTCGGCCGTCCCCGGCCGGCCCAGGGGCACACGCTCCAAAAACGAGGACCGCACTTTTTCCGGCAGACCGGCGGTCATGTCGGTCTCTATCCAGCCCGGGGCCACGGCGTTGACAGTGATGTTCCTGGGGGCCAGTTCCAGGGCCAGGGTGCGGGTCAGGCCCAGGAGGCCGGCCTTGGAGGCGCTGTAATTGGCCTGGCCGACATTGCCGGTGTGGGCGACCACGGAGCTGAGGTTGATGATGCGGCCCCGGCGCCTTTTCATCATGATACGGGCCGCGGCCCGGGAGCAGTTGAAGGCGCTGAAGAGATTGGCCGACAACACTTCTTGCCAGTCCTCGTCGGAGAGTCGCACGCTGAGGCCGTCCCGGGCCAGGCCGGCGTTGTTGACCAGCACATCCAAGCGGCCGAAGCGTTCGGCCACGGCCTCTATGTTCTCCGCGGCGGCCTTGGGGTCCTCGGCGGCCCAGACCTGGGCCTCGGCCGCCCCGGACCGCTCCTTGAGGAGGACCAGGGTTTCGGCCGCCCCGGCCGAAGCCGGATCGCGGTGGGTGATGACGACCGCCGTTTCAGGCCCGGCCAAGCGCAAAGCCACGGCCCGGCCTATGCCCCGGGCTCCGCCGGTTATCAGGACGACTTTTTCTATGGCCACGTTCAACTCATTTACATAATCATTAGAGGGCCGCGAAGACCCCGGCCGGACAGACTTCCAGGCAGGCGGCGCACCTGAGGCACTCGGGGCCGACCTCGGGCCGGCCCCGGGAAAAGCCTAAGGCGCCGGCCGGACAGGCGGCCTGGCACAGGCGACAGCCCAAACACTCTTCAGCCGCAACCCGCAGGGCGGGCGAAGCCGCCATCTGTTCAGCCGGCGTCTTACTCACCGACTTTCAAAAACTGCCGGCCCCGGTAAACACCGCAATGGGGGCAGACATGATGAGGCCGCTTGGGTTCGCCGCAATGGGCGCACTTGACCACGGTGGGGGCCAGGACCTTGTAATGGGTGCGGCGCTGCCGGCCCTTCATCTTGCTCTGTTTTCTCTTGGGTACTGCCATATCACACCTTCAAACGTAAGCTCAAAAGTTCAAATCCGGCCCCGGCTTCCGGCAGCCGCAGGGCCCCTGGTTAAGATCGGCCCCGCAGGTCAGGCAAAGCCCGGCGCAGTCGGGCCGACAGATGAAGCGGTAGGGCCAGGCCAGCCAGAAGGATTCGGCCAGAAGACCGGTCAGGTCCACCCGGCCGTCCCTCACGGCCAGGATATCTTCCGGCCTTTCTTCCTCCTCATCTGAAGCCGCCAGGTACAGGCTCTCCTCGATCTCGCCGGTGAGGACGGTCGAAGCCGGGGCCAGGCAACGGTCACAGGCCAGGGTCACCCCCACCTGGAAAGAACCCCGCACTTCCAGCCGGGCGCCCAAACGACGGAGCCGGAGGGCTCCGGTCAGGGCGGAGACAAAGGCAGGTGGCTCTTCTTCACCCTCGGCCACCAGCACGGCCAGAGCCTCTGGGCTGAGGTCAAGAGGCCGCTCCAGCCCCTCCGGCGGCACATCCTCCAGGGCCACGACCAGACCGGGGAGCGGGACGGGCCGGCCGGGACTCACTCGGCCGGGTCCACCGGGACAGGCTCGGCCGGAACAAGCTCGGCCGGGACAGGTTCGGCCGGGACAGCCGGGGCCAAGGCCGCCGGAGCCGCCGGGACAACCGGGGCGGCTTCAGACTCGATGTAGTCGCTCATCACGGATTCGTTTTTCAGGCCGCCTTGGCTGATGGCCAGAAACATGGAGGTGCACATGAATATGACCGCGGCCGCGCAGGTGATCTTGCCGATAAGGGTGGCCGGGCCGCGGGCGCCGAAGACCGAACCGGAGGAACCGCCGAAGGCCGCTCCCATGCCCGCGCCCTTGCCGGCCTGGAGAAGGACGGTCAGCACCAGCACTACGACCGCCAGCACATGGATGACGACGACTATCGTATTCATATCACCCCTGGAATCAAGGCTTTCCCCGCCCTGATCATTTTGAATTAATTATTATAGCACAGTCATGGCCCAGGTCAAAGCCAATTTTGGAAGATAGGGATGAACCGGCCGGCTTGACAAGGGACCCCGGAATCATCCTATAATACCGCCCATGACCTGCGACCTTAACCCCGGCCACTCCATCCTCCACAAAATGGACCCCCGCCTGAAACTCGCGGCCGTGGCGGCTTGGTCCCTTTTGGCCGCCCTGGCCCGGACCGGACCGGCGGCCCTCTTCGCCCTGGCCGGTTCCCTGGCCTTCGCCGGCCTGGGCCGGCTGGACCCCCGGGCCACGACCCGGCGGCTGGCCGCGGTCAATTTCTTTCTCATCTTCATCTGGCTCTTTCTGCCCTTTTCCGTCCCCGGCGACCCGGTGCTGACCCTGGGCGGCCTGGCCCTGACCAGGCCCGGACTGGAACTGTCTCTCATCCTGACTCTCAAGGTCAACGCGGCGGCCCTGGGAGCCCTGGCGTTTTTCGGCACCTCCTCCGTCACCCAACTGGCCGCCGCCGCCCGCCGCCTGGGCGCCCCGGAAAAACTGACGGCCGTGTTCCTCCTGACTCTCAGGTATTTTCACGTTCTCGGGCTGGAATACGCCCGGCTCAGGCAGGCTCTGAAAGTCCGGGCCTTCCGCCCGGGCCTGGATCTTCATACCCTCCGGACCTACGCCAACCTGGTGGGGATCCTCCTGGTCCGCGGGGTGGACCGGGCCGAGCGGGTCCACGCGGCCATGCTCTGCCGGGGCTATACCGGGCGCTTCTGGTTCCACGATCATTTCCGGTTCACCGGCCGGGACTGGCTCGGCGCCGTCCTCCTGGCCCTTATGCTGTCAGGAGGAACGGCCCTCAATGTCTTCTGAAACCCTCATCGCCTTAAAAGACCTGACCTTCGCCTATCCCGGCGGCCCCCCGGTCATAAAAGGCCTGGACCTGGACTTCCGGGCCGGGGAGACCCTGGGCTTGTCCGGGGACAACGGAGCCGGCAAATCGACCCTTCTCTTCCTCATCATGGGCCTGATCAAACCCCAGGGCGGGACCGTGGAGATCTTCGGCCGGACCAGGCGCGAAGAGCGGGACTTCCAGGAAGTCCGGCCCAGCCTGGGCTTCGTCTTTCAGGACGCCAACGATCAACTCTTCTGCCCCACCGTGGCCGACGACCTGGCTTTCGGCCCCCTGAACCTGGGGGTGGAGCACGAGGAGATCCACCGCCGGGTGGCGGAGGTGCTGGACCGGCTGGGCCTGGCCGGCTTTGAGCGCCGGGTGACCTACGACCTGTCCGGCGGTGAAAAGAAGCTGGTGTCCATCGGCGCGGCCCTGACCCTCCGGCCCCGCCTGCTGATCCTGGATGAACCCACCGCCGCCCTGGACCCCGGGACCGTGACCCGGCTGGAAAATATTCTGGCCGCCAGCGCCCTCCCGGCCCTGATCGTCAGCCACGACCAGGATTTTCTGGCCCGGGTGGCCACCCGGCGCCTGACCATCGCGGACGGCCTTCTGACGGATCGCCGGCAATGAGCGGAAGAATGGAAAAATTCATTCGCCTGACCGCCCTGGCCGCAGTCCTGAACCGTCCCAACGTGGATACCGACCTCATCATCCCCAAGCAGTTTCTCAAGAGCATAGAACGCCGCGGCTACGGCCAGCACGCCTTCCACGACCTGCGCTTTAAGCCCGACGGAACCCCGGACCCGGACTGTCCCCTTAACCAGGCGCGTTACCAGGGGGCCGGGGTGCTGGTCAGCCGGGAAAATTTCGGCTGCGGTTCCAGCCGGGAACAGGCCGCCTGGGCCCTTATGGATTACGGCTTCAAGGCCGTCATCGCCCCTTCCTTCAGCGATATTTTCAGGAACAACTCCCTTAAGAACGGCCTTCTCCCGGCGGAACTTCCCACCGGGGCCGTGGCGGACCTCATCCGGCTCATTGAAGAGACGCCGGGATTTGAGTTGAGCCTGGATTTAGAAGCCCGGACCGTGACCGGGCCGATGGATTTTTCGGCCGGATTCGCCATTGACCCCTATGCCCGGGAACTCCTGCTCAACGGTTGGGACGACATCAGCCTGACCCTCGAAAAAGAAGACCGCCTGGCCGCCTACGAAACCGGCCACAACCACAGCTGGCTGGCGGCGGTCCGGGACCTGAACTGAGACAACGGGATCCCGGTGCGGAAAGACCGGCAAAAAGATTTCAAAACCATGTAATAATCGTTGTTAATTTCAAATCAAATATGTTATAAAGAAAAAAGTCTAAGGCCGCTTTAAAACTTTATTATGAGACGGCCGCTCCGAAACACAACCAAACAACCAAGCCCAAGAGGCAAGCCGAAGTTTAAGGCGCGGCATTCAAACGCGGACTCAACGCTAACAGTCTGATCCGGGGGTAGTTGATGGTCTTGGGAAAGATGGTTTATCTGTTCGGCGGCAACAAGACAGACGGCGGCAGTGACCTGCGCAATCTGCTGGGCGGCAAGGGCGCCAACCTGGCGGAAATGTCCCGCCTGGGTCTTCCGGTTCCGGCCGGCTTCACCATCACCACGGAAGTCTGCACGGCCTATTACCAGAACAGGCAGAAATATCCCCAGGCCTTGAAGAAAGAGGTTGAAGCCGCGCTCAAGCATGTGGAAAAGGCCATGGGGGCTGTTTTCGGAGACACCAGGAACCCGCTTCTGGTGTCTTGTCGTTCCGGGGCCCGGGTGTCCATGCCGGGCATGATGGACACGGTCCTGAACATAGGCCTCAACGACCAGACGGTAGAGGGGCTGATCGCCAAGACCGACAACCCGCGCTTCGCCTATGACTCCTACCGGCGCTTCGTGGCCATGTACGGCGAAGTGGTCATGGGGCTCAAGGCCGAAAGCGAACTCGCCCAAGACCCCTTTGACGCGCTCATTGAAGAAGTCAAGAATCAGAAGGGCTATCGGCTGGACACCGAACTGACCGCCGAGGATCTCAAGGGGTTGGTGCGCGATTTCAAGGAGCTCATAAGGACCAAGCTGGGCCGGGACTTCCCCGAAGACCCCCGTGAACAAATGTGGGGGGCCCTGGGCGCGGTCTTCTCCTCCTGGATGACCCCCCGGGCCGTGGCCTACCGGCAGATGTACGACATACCCGAAACCTGGGGCACGGCTGTCAATGTCCAGGCCATGGTCTTCGGCAACATGGGCCGGACCTCGGCCACCGGCGTGGCCTTCTCGCGCGATCCCTCCACGGGCGAAAACTATTTCTACGGTGAATATCTGGTCAACGCCCAGGGCGAGGATGTGGTGGCCGGCGTGCGAACGCCCAACCCCATCAACCGGACCAAGCCCCTGCCGGCCGGCGTCACCACCACCATGACCGATGAAATGCCCAAGGCCTACCGGGAACTCGACGAGATCCGCCATACGCTGGAAAAACACTACCGGGATATGCAGGACATCGAGTTCACTGTCCAGGAGGGCAAGCTCTGGATGCTCCAGTGCCGAAACGGCAAACGCACCGCCCAGGCGGCCGTGAAGATAGCCGCCGACCTGGTGCGGGAAAAGCTCATCGACGAAACCACGGCCATCAACCGGGTGGACCCGGACCAGTTGACCCAACTGCTTCTGCCCTCCTTTGACCCCCAGGCCCGGCGGGAGGTCATCGCCCGGGGCCTGCCGGCTTCGCCGGGCGCGGCCGTAGGCCAGGTGGTCTTCTCGGCCAGCGAGGCCGAAGCCTGGGCTCATAACGGCCGAAAGGTAATCCTGGTGCGGCTGGAGACCAACCCGGCGGACATCAACGGCATGTTCAGCGCCCAGGGTATCCTGACCGCCCGGGGCGGCATGACCAGCCATGCCGCGGTGGTGGCCCGGGGCATGGGCAAGACCTGCGTGGCCGGGGCCAGCGACATCAGAGTTGATTATGAGCACAAGGAATTCCACACCAAGTCCGGCCTGACCATCCGGGAAGGCGACTGGATTTCCCTGGAGGGCAGCAAGGGCGAAATTATCCGCGGCCAGTTGCCCACCATCGCCGCCAGTCTCACCGGCGATTTCTCCACCCTCATGAAGTGGGCCGACAACCGCAAACGCCTGGGCGTCCGCACCAATGCCGACACGCCCCACGATGCCCGGACGGCCCGGGAACTGGGGGCCGAAGGCATCGGCCTGTGCCGCACCGAGCACATGTTCTTCGCCCCCGACCGCATCACCGCCATGCGCGAAATGATCCTGGCCACCGACCATTCCGGCCGGCAAAAGGCCCTGGACAAGCTCCTGCCCATGCAGCGGGACGACTTTTTCGGCATCTTCCAAGCCATGGACGGCCTGCCGGTGACCATCCGCACCCTGGACCCGCCGCTCCATGAATTTTTGCCTCACACCGAGGAGGAAATCAGCGACCTGGCCCGGGCCCTGGGCGAGGATCGGACCCGCATCCGCAACACGGCCACGCACCTTCAGGAACAGAACCCCATGCTGGGCCACCGCGGCTGCCGTCTGGGAGTGGTCTATCCGGAAATAACGGCCATGCAGGCCCGAGCCATTTTCGAGGCCGCGGCCAAGGCCGTTTCTGAAAAAATAAAGGTGCTGCCGGAAATCATGATCCCTTTGGTGGGCCATGAACGGGAATTCAGCCTCCAGAAAGCCGTGGTGGACAGAGCGGCCAAAGAGGTCATGGCGGAAACCGGAATCCGCCTTAAATACCTCATCGGCACCATGATCGAATTGCCCCGGGCCGCCTTGGTGGCCGATAAGATAGCCGCCGCCGGGGCCGAATTCTTCTCCTTCGGCACCAACGACCTGACGCAGACGACCTTCGGCCTGAGCCGGGACGATTCGGGCAAGTTTCTGCCCGATTATCTCAAAGAGGGCGTCTGGGAAAAAGATCCTTTTGTTTCCATCGACGTGGAAGGTGTGGGCGTTTTGGTCCGGCTGGCCATTGAAAAAGGCCGGTCAGTCAACCCCGCCCTCAAAATCGGCATCTGTGGTGAACACGGCGGTGATCCAGACACCGTCAAATTCTGTAACGAGGTAGGTATGAACTACGTTTCCTGTTCTCCTTTCCGGGTCCCGTTAGCCCGTTTGGCCGCCGGGCAAGCCTCCGCCGCCAAACTCCAAGCCGCCACCACCCCCAAGAAGCCCGCGGTCAAAAAGCCGGCGGCCAAACCCACAGCCAAACCCGCGGCCAAAAAGCCGGCGGCCAAACCCGCAGCCAAGCCCGCGGTCAAAAAGCCGGCGGCCAAACCCGCAGCCAAGCCCGCGGTCAAAAAGCCGGCGGCCAAACCCGCAGCCAAGCCTGCGGTCAAAAAGCCGGCGGCCAAACCCGCAGCCAAGCCTGCGGTCAAAAAGCCGGCGGCCAAACCCGCAGCCAAACCCGCGGTCAAAAAGCCGGCGGCCAAAAAACCCGCAGCCAAAAAGACCACTAAGTAACCGGCTCTTAAGCAAACAAAACCCCGATAGAACCCCGGGGCCGGGGTTCTATCGGGGTTTTTTTTTCAGCCGCTGGTTCCGGCGGCCAGTTCGTCAGCCGCTACTTTCTGCCAAAATGGGTCTTGGGCCTCCCTGACCAAAAGCAGGGTGGCGCGGTATTTCTCCGGCCTTAAAAGGCGCTTATAACTCTGGGCCACGGCGTAGAGGTTTTCCGCGGAAACCCCGGTCCGGTTGGCCAGGGCGGAATCCAGGTTGCGTTCAACATCGGGGTTGCGCCCCAGTTCCTGATAGACTTGGGCCAACTGGTAATATTTTTGAAAACGGTCCGCCGGCCCTCCGCCGGCCCGGTTCAGGTTTTTTTCCACCAAGGCGGCCCAATCTTCCACCCGGCCCTCTTCCAGGTAGAGTTCGGTCAAAAGGGCCTGGACCTGGGGGTCATTGTCCAATTCCGTCCGGCTCAACACGCCGTTTTCCAAAGTGGTGACGGCCCCGGCCTGGTCGCCGATGGCCAGCTTCAGCCTGGCTTCGGCCAGGAAGGTGGGCGAGGCTGCGGGAGAATTCGGGTAGTCGCGGCGGAAGAGTTCCAACAGGCCCACCGTCTCGGGCAAACGGCCGAGGGACCGGCCCAGATCCACGGCGTCCATAATGGCCTGAGCCCGTCCCGGATGGGCGGGGAAGGCGGTTATATAGCTGTTCAGGCGTTCCCAGGCCTCGGCCCGCTGATTGAGGGAGACCTCGGCCGCGGCGGTTTCCAGGTAAACGTCCGCCAGGCGATCGTCTTTCAGATATTGGGCCAGGAACTGCCGATAATGGTCCAAGGCCTCGGCCCCAAGCCCGGACTTCAATTCCCGGCGGGCCTGGATGAGGAGGAGATCGGCGTTCCGCCTGTCCTCGGGGAAGGTCTGCCGGAAGCGGTTCCACATGGCCAGGCCCTCGTCCGGCCGCGTCAGGGCGAAATAATCCTTGGCCTGTTCCAGCATCAGGTCAGCCTGAAAAGTGACATCCTGGGGCCGGAGACCGCGGTATTCCTCGGCCAGTTGGAAGGCATCGGAGGCGAAGCCGCCGGCCACCATTTTCTTATACTGGTCCACATAGCTCCGCCCTATCTCCTCACTTTCAGGAAAAGCCCGGCGGAAGCCGCTCCAATCCTCCAGCGCGGCTTCAAAACGCCCCCGGCCCCAATTACCCTCGGCCCGGCGCAGAAGAAGGTCGGCCAATCGTTCATCGCCCGGGTAGTTGGCCCGAATGAGGTCGGTCAACTCCCGGGCCTCATCATAGCGTTCCTGGGTCCAGCTCCGGTCAGCCTGCCTGAGGAGGAGGTCGGCCAGGCGTTTTTCGCCCGGGTAGTTGGCCAAAATGAAAGAGGTCAACTCCCGGGCCTCCGTCTGGCGTTCCTGGGTCCAGCTCCGGTCAGCCTGCCTGAGGAGGAGGTCGGTCAGGCGCTCGTCGCCCGGGTAGTTGGTCAAAATGAAAGCGGTCAACTCCCGGGCTTCATCATAGCGTTCCCCGGTCCAGCTCCGGTCAGCCTGCCTGAGGAGGAGGTCGGCCAGGCGTTTTTCGCCCGGGTAGTTGGCCCGAATGAGGTCGGTCAACTCCCGGGCCTCAGCCTGGCGTTCCCGGGTCCAACTCCGGTCAGCCTGTTTGAGGAGGAGGTCGGCCAGGCGTTTTTCGCCCGGGTAGTTGGCCAGGATAAGGGCGGTCAACTTCCGGGCCTCAGCCTGGCGCTCCCGGGTCCAACTCCGGTCAGCCAGTTTGAGGAGGAGGTCCAGGAGTTCCGGTTGGCCGCGGTAGCCGGTCAGAAGTCCGCCCAGGAGCTCCCAGGCCTCCTGATAGCGGCCCTTTTCCCAATCCTGTTCAACATATTTCATCATGATCTCAGGCCGCCGGGGATCGTCGGGGTATTCCCGGTTGAAAGAGGTCAGGGCCTCCCAGGCCTCGTCATAGCGGCCGGCCTCCCACAGCCGGTTCATCTTTTCAATCAAGAGGGATCCGCCCTCCGAGTCCAGGGGGTAAAGGCCGCGATAGAGATCGATGAAACGGAAGGCGTCTTCAGGGCGGCCGAGGCTGTCGGCTTTTTCGATCTGACCCAACAGGAGTTCGCGGCCCCGCGGGTCTTCGGGATAGCTCTGGCGGAACTGGGAGAGGAGGTCCCAGGCCTGCTCGGGACGTTTCTGGTAATCCGCAATCTGGGCCAAGGTCAGTAGATATTCCGGGCTCAGTTCATCCTGGGGGTATTCCTGGCGGTATTGCTTGATGAAGGTGACGGCCCGGTCGAAGCGCCGGCCGTCGATCTCAATGGTGATGATGTCGGACAAGGCGTCCCGCCGCACCGGCTCGGTTGAGATGCCGCGGCGGAGATCCAGGAGATTGTTGACGGCTTCGGCATTGCGGGGCCGGGCCAGGGCGTGGCCGACCTGGGCCAACTGGTTATCCAGCCACCGGCGCTGCTCGGGGAACTCGGACTCCATTTCCAGGATATACTTCAAGGCTTCCAGGGGCTGGCCGATTTTCAGGCTGTTGACCACCAGGCTCCGGGCCCGGACCAGGCGCTTGTCCGGGGTCTCTTCGGCCAGGGCGGCCCATATTTCCCGGGCGTCCTGGAAACGGCCCAAATGCTCGTAGGCCTGGGCCACGATGGATTCCACCCGCTGCCGGTCGCCCGGGGCGAAGTAATAGGAATTATCGGCGTAGAGGTTGACTATGCCCTGCCAGTCACCCATATCCCGAAGCAGGGTCATCTCGTCAACCAGGGCCGAGTTCAAAACCGGCAGGGCCTCTGACATAAGGGGGCTTTTGGGATTGTTGATTTCCAGATCGCGCAGCCACTTGATGGCTTCGCCGGCCGCCCCGTCCTCGGCCAGGGCCGTGCCGATACTGAGCTGGGCCAACTGGGTCAGAGGCGAGGCGAACCCCACATCCATGATGGATTTATACATCTCCACCGTAGCCTGCCGGCTGCCGCGCTCCAGGGCCTCGAAAACTTTTTCCTGGCTGAAGAAGCTGTGAAGGGAGCCCATGTCGGCCAGGCGCACCTGGCTGATGAGGCCGCCTTCCTGACGGGGGTAGTTGCGGCGGACCGCGCCGTAAATGGCTATGGCTTCCCGGTCCAGACCCTCCTGGCGATAGTTGTCGCCGATGCGGGTCAGGATGATATCGGCCTTGGGATGCTCCGGTTTCAGGTTGATGGCCTGGGTCAGATAATGGCGGCTGAGGTCGGGCCGGCCCAGGTAGTGATAGGCTTCGCCCAGAGCGTAGAGGCTTTCCGGAAAAGTCTCCTGGAGGTCCGGGACCTGGCGCAGGGCTTCGTGCAGGATTTCCACGGCCTGGCCGTAAAAGCCCTGGTAGAAATCGGCCGCGCCCGCCCGGGCGTAAACTTCCCAGCCCAGCCGGTCGGCCACGCCCTGGTTCAGGGCCGGGGCCAGCACTTTCCGGGCTTCATCCGCGAGCCCCATGTCCATGAAGAGGTCCGCGGCCTTGAGCAGAGCCTTCCGGGAATAGATGTCGTCCCCTTCATCGGCCAGAAGGGCGAACTGGCCTGCGGCCTCATTGTTGAGGCTCAAAAGACGATCGGCTTCCGCCAGCTTGTAGTAGGCCCGCGAGCTCAAAGAACTGTGAGGCCAGCGGTCCAGAAAAGACTTCCAGGCTTCAGTGGCCGCGGCGTAGGTCTCCTCCGGCGGGCCGGCCAGAAAATCCAGCTCGGCCTTGAGGTAGCTCGCCACTTCCAGCCGGGGATGGTTGGGGAAAGTCTTAAGTAAGAAGTTCAGGTCGCCGAGGGCCGCGGACCGGTTGTCAGTCGCCACTTCCCCCAGGATCCTCTGGAAGAGGTGTTCGGCCGGCCCGTCATGGGGGCCGGGGGGCGTCAGCCGGCTCTGTTCCAGGGCCACTTCGGCCAGGGAGGGCACGGCCATGGTCTCCCGGGCCAGTTCCCCGGGCATGGCCGGCGCTTCCGGGACCGCCGGGGGCATGAAATCCAGGTTGAGGGTGTAGCGGTCACGGCCGGTAAGATGCTTCAGGTCATATTCCGCCAGGTTCACCCGCACCAGGGCCACGAGCCGGCCGTCCCGGGTCTCGAAGTCGAGCCCGCTGATCACTTCATGCCGCGGCAGGGCGCCAAGTTCCCCCAGCCGCATGGGCCCCAGGTCCACCAGGGTGCGGCCGTCGGGCTGGGTTCTCACCGTGTAGGGGCCAAGAGGCTCCCGGAAGGTCAGGGCCAGGCGGGAATAGCCCTGGCCATCGCCCATGGCCACCTGCTCCAGGCTGTTTTCCCTCTGCCCGGCCGCCCTGCCCGGAAGCAGGGCGCAACAAAAGAGGGCCGCCAGGACAAGGTAACCTAGGGCCGGACGCCGGAATCTCTGGGGAGCGATCTGGGTCACAAGGGCGACTCCAGGAAATTTTCAGTTCTTTACGCCTTTTTAGCGCGTACATCTTAATTAGTTATCGGCCGAATTCCGCCCGGTCATTAACTTAAGGCGGCCGAAAAACCCCGAACCTCCCAGTGCGCTTAAGGCCAAACTAAAGGACCGCCAAAGGTCAAGGTCAGTCCAGGCTGTCGCCCAGGAGCCCCTTTTTGCGCATCTTCTCCACCAGGGTGGTGCGGTTGAGCTTCAAGAGCTGGGCCGCCTTGTTCCTGACCCCGTCGGCGGCCTCCAGGGCCGCGGTGATGAGCCGGGTTTCATAGGCCGAGACCAGGGCGTTGAAATCAACCCCCTCCGGGGGAAAATCCCAATCCGGCAGGTCCGCAACCGGCGCGGCCGGAACCAGCGGAATTTCCGCCGGGGCTTCGTCGGCCGATTCGTCGGCTTCGTCGGCCGGTTCCAGCTGCGCCGGTTCCGGCCGCGCCGGTTCGTCGGCCAAGGCCAGGGTCAGTTCCGGGACCGGGCGGCCCTCGGTGGCCTCCAGGAGCTTGGCCGGCAAATCCTCCATGGCCAGCACCGGCCCGTCGGCCAGGGTGACCATGCGCTCAACAAGATTTTCCAATTCCCGCACATTGCCGGGCCAGTCGTAAGCCAAAAGGCGGGCCAAAGCCTCAGGAGTCAGGCCGGTCACCCGGCTGCCCCGGGTGGCCGCCAGCCGGGCCAGGAAATGCTCAACCAGGAGCGGCACATCTTCCAGTCGCTCCCTTAAGGGCGGCATGGTGATGGGTATGACGTTCAGGCGGTAAAACAAGTCTTCCCGAAAGCGCCCCTCTTCCACGGCCAGGGCCAGGTCCACGTTGGTGGCCGTGATGATCCGGATATCCACCGGAATGATCCGGTCGCCCCCCACCCGCTCTATCTCGTGCTCCTGTATGACCCGGAGGAGCTTGACCTGGAGCTTGGGGCTCATGTCGCCGATCTCGTCCAGAAAGATGGTGCCGCCGTCGGCCATTTCAAAACGGCCCAGGCGGGTGCGGATGGCGTTGGTGAAGGCCCCTTTTTCGTGGCCGAAAAGCTCGGCCTCCAGGAGTTCCTCGGGAATGGCCCCGCAGTTGACGGGAATGAGGGGTTTTACGGCCCGCGGACTTTTCAAATGGAGGGCCCGGGCCAACAGTTCCTTGCCGGTGCCGCTCTCGCCGTGGATCATCACCGTGGAATCAGTGGCGGCCACCTTGTCTGCCAGACGGAAGACTTTTTTCAGGGCCGGGCTGCAGCCGATTATGGCGCGGTGACCGCCGGTTGCGGCGGTCGCGGCGGCCGGCGGGGGGGCCGGGGCCGGCCGGTTCCCCTGGGCCGTCGGACTGAGCCGGCCCAGAAAATTATCCAGGCATTTGGAAAGTTCCAGGGGTTCGGGCGGCAGTTCCAGAAAATCAGACACGCCCAGGCGCACCAGGGCGCTTACGGTTTTCACGGCCAGGTTTTTGCCCAGGGCCACAATTTTGAGTTCGGGATCGGCTTCCAGGAAATCGCGGACCAAATCCAGGGGTTTCTGCGAGGCGTAGCCCAGGTCCAGGATGAGCCCGGCCCAATGGCGGCCGCCGGAACGGCCGATTTCCGGCAGGACTTGGGCCGCACCCAGGGCCCGGAAGGTCTCGGCGCCCCGGTCCCGGCAGGCGGTGGCCAGAAGGCCGGCCAGCTTGTCATCCTTGACCACGATCAAAACATCGCTCATGGGCGCTTCTCCCCGCTGCACAGAGCCTACTGAGACATGATAATATTTTGACGCTTAAAACTCAAGCATGCGGGTATCAACCTCCAGGGCTGACGCATCACCCCTACGAAAGGAGAACACACCATGCTGAAATTTTTTGGCGACCTGGTGGAAAAATTGGCCGCCGGGGTGACGGCTCAAGGTGGGGTGTCCGTCATTCCGGCGGAAGCCGGAATCCATCCAAATTTCTTTCAAAGGTCGGCGGCCAGCCGTCTTACTTCTTCCAGAGGCAGTCCGGTGGCTTTGGCAACTATCTCCACAGGCGTTTTTTCTCGCAGAAAATTGCGGGCGACTTCAATTTTTTCTTCCTGCCGGCCTTCCTGTCGCCCTTCCTGTATTCCTTTGTGCAGGGCCTCATCAAGCATGGAATCCAAATCCATACGGACTTTTTCCCTGGCTTCGGCCATAGCCCTGGCCCGTTCATCACCGCTTAGGATTTTAATGACGCCCCAGGCTTCCTTGATAGCCGGGTTGGTTTCCGCGACAGACATAAAATCCTCCTCCGTCTTGGCCCTGAAAAATCTCAGCCAGCCGCCCAAGTGAGTTTCGTCAGCCTCATGCAGCTTTGGTAATTCCAGAACATTGATTTCTATGGAATCAGGGAAACGCG
>JGI24704J35079_10000322_pt1 | contig 23348 bp, 17 predicted proteins | sample TergutNt197P3_FD_35079 | JGI IMG/M metagenome (IMG submission 35079)
CCAATGGGACTACCTTATGTAGCTTCTGCTTTACGGCGATCAGGTCGGCAGGTAATCGGCTTTAAAGCCTCGCAATATGAAAATTCGACGGAAGCTTTATTACGAAAGATTCAAGAAGAACACATTGATGTGCTTTGCATTGGCGAATTGTCTGCCAACTATCCCATTTTAAGAGATACGATAGCCGCTGTCAGAAAAAGCTGTCCGCATGTGAAAATTATTGTGGGCGGAGGCATTATTACCGCTGAACCGGAGTTCATATCCCAGCATCTGGACATGGATTTTGGATGCGTCGGATACGGAGAAGAGACTATTTGTGAGTTTGCCGAATGCCTTGAAACCGGCGGTGATTTTTCAAAAATAAAGGGTTTGATCTATAGGGACAAAACTGGCAGGATTGTAATAAATCCACGCAGACCAGAACCGGAAAACCTTGATGATATCCCTTTTCCGGCTCTGGAGTTGTTTGGTTTTCGTGGAGGAAATCAGGTTCTTCGAATAGTCGGAAGCCGTTCCTGCACACATAATTGCACATTTTGTTTTCATCCAAGCGGATACCAATACAAAGCAAGAAGCTTGGACAGTATATTTGCGGAAATTGATTACTGGAGAGAAAAATTCGAAATAAAACATATCGTATTTGTGGATGAGAATTTTGGAGGCGATAAAGAGCGCGTTCTTGAATTTTGCCAGCGATTCAAAGAAACCGGTATAAAGTTTTGTATATACATGCGCGTAGATATAGTTACGGAGAAAATAATAGAAGCGTTAGCGGATTCCGGTTGCGAAGGTATTGCCTTTGGTATTGAAAGCATGAACCAGACCGTATTGGATAGCATGCGCAAACATATTACGGTGGAGCAAATAAAAAATGCATTAAAAATTGCACGTAAATATTACAAAATACAGATTTCAGGTTTACTTATATTCGGGGATCCCGCCGAAACATATGAAATAGCCATGGAATCATTGAGCTGGTGGTTGCAAAATCTCCATTATGGGATTTCGCTTGATTTAATCTGTGCATACCCCGGTACCGCTCTATACAAATACGGTGTGAAAACCGGGCGGATTAAGGACAGGCTTAAGTTTTTGGAGGCAAGATGCCCCGTTACAAATCTCTCCGCCATGAATGATGCGTTATTTTCAAAATTGTTGAGGCAAATCAATCATTTAAGAAAATTGTTGTTCGAGCCCGCCAACAATTTGAGAATCGAAAGCGGGGAAGATGAAACCGCGCTGTTTTACGGTGCCTGCCCAAGTTGCGAAACAACATATTGCATGAGTTTTAATGAAATTGCCCAAAATGCATTCTGTAGTCATTTATCCGAGTTCTGCACGGCATGTGACAGTAAAATTGTAATAAGCCGCCAATATCAAAAACATTTCCGTGAAAACCGCTATTTTGAGGAATTTGATTATGAAGACAGGAAAATAGCTGTTTGGGGCATGTCATTTAACGCAAAGTTCCGTTTAGCGGCAAACAAAAGGATGAGGGAATCCGTCGTCGCGGTTGTTGACAGAAATTACCATAACTTTGAAAGCGGTTTTTTGGGTTTTGATGTGAGTTCGCCGGAAACACTTAAACGTATTGACTTTGATGTGCTTTACATAGGCTCTCGACTTTGGAGAAAAGAAATATTGGAAACGGCAAAATGTATCCTTGGCGATTCGTTTGACAAAAAAGAGGTTATGCTGCTGGATTAACGAATAATATACTTTGGAATATATATTTTGAAATAAAGCGGTGGGTTTTAATTTTTAAACTGATCACTATGTATCCGGACGACACATTGCTGCGGCGGGATGTAAGCAAAACGGATAAATCATATGAATATGGAAGATATGACTGATGAATAACAGCCCGGAGATCAGCATTATTATCCCGGTATGGCACCACAACGGAGACAATGGGGAAAAATTGCGGAAATCGTTTGATTGCTGTATAAACCAAACAATGAATAACATCGAAATTATTGCGGTGAACGATAATTCGCCTAATCCGTTGGACACGCAGATTATGAAGCAATATGAAATGGAATATCCGCAGAATTTCCGCTGTATATATCTAAGTGAAAACATTAGACAGGGAGGCGCACGGAACAAAGGAATTTCTATCGCAAAAGGTAATTATCTTATGTTTTTGGACGACGATGACACGATGGAATTGACCGCGTGTCAACAGCTTTATGAAGCTGCTATTAGCGAGAATGCCGACCTGGTTTATTGCGATTATTGGATTAATGGAACATACGCTCAGCGGACTGTGTTGCCGGAGCATGTGTTTGGGGACAGGGTTTGTTTTTGGATGGCTCCATGGGCATTGCTGGTAAGCACGGAGTTGGTACGTAATAATGGCTTGTATTTTTATGAAATACCATATTACGAAGACAATCAGACAATTTTTTGGTATGTTCTAGCAAAAAAGATTACGACAGTGAAAAACGCGTTGGTTCACTATAGTCATGGCTTCTATCTTGATGGGAATTCTGTTTCTACTACACAAAATTTTGTGATCTTTTCCAGCTATGCGGTTATGGCAAACTTGTTTTTGGAACAACTCGACTCCATGCGGCGGCAAGGCTGCCTGAATGATGACAACGAAAATCTATCGAATTTGCTATTCAAGAATGCTTGTTTGTATTTTGCATTGAATCTATTGTCTTTTGGTTTTAAAGGATACAAACAGATCGCGGAAGATTTTTATTCGCTATATTCGCGTATACCGTTTAGCGGCGTTTTTGCAAAAAGGCTATTATCATACGAATGTCTGCAATATCTGGATGAAATCATTCATTCCGGAGAATATAAATCAGAAGAAGCATACCAAAAATTAAAAAAATGGTTTTTAGCGCAAGGCATATGGCGTTATTTGCCTAGAGTCAAAGAGATGTATAAATACCTCCAAGATATCCACAAAGAGCGCATCTGTGTATGGGGCGGCGGACTAAATGGAGCGTTTATTTCTTCTTGCCTTTCAGAGCTGCAAATTAGTTTTGTTATTACCGATATCAATAAAAATATTCATGGAAGGATAATGCCAGGTAATGTGTCTGTTCAACCGTGGGAACGGATAGCGGCATCGGTAGACACAATTATAGTTTGCAATGATCTTTATCTGGAAGCTGTACGTAAAACTGTTGGAACGCAATATGTCATATTTGCCTTTAGATCATATATAGATTCCGGGGTAAACACGGAAGAGTTTTTAACTTTTATATGAAGAATTTAAATAACAATGAAGACGTTTGATGTATTTGACACGGTCATAACAAGAACTACGGCAACGCCTGAGGGAATCTTTATGCTTATGGAGGAAGAATTGTGTAAATCTTCGGAGTATAAAGATATCCCCATGTTTGTGAGAAAAAATTTCGCGTTTCTGCGAATACATGCACAAAAATTAGCGGAAAAAACAGAGGTTTTTGAACGCCAGGCAGCGGGCAAAATTAAAGATATCTATCATATGTTGAGATTGGCGGGCGGGGCAACGGATGAACAAATTTTGCGTATTCAACGGTTGGAAGAAGAAACAGAATATGAAAACAGTGTAGCTATAGATGAAAATCTTGAGAAAGTGCGCCAGACGATTAAACGAGGAGAACGGGCAGCTTTTATCTCGGACATGTACTTGCCGTCCGATACAATTCGCCGCTTGATTTGTAAGCATGCGCCGGATTTGGTAAAAGTGCCGATATATGTGTCTTGTGAACATAAAAGCAATAAATGGAATGGCTGGCTATTTAAGGTAGTGCATCAACTAGAACAAATAGGGAAAGAACCGTGGATTCATCTTGGTGATAATCCGGAAGCTGACGTGAAAGGGGCAATGTGCGCAAAGAAAATTTGCGATGCTGACATCCGCGGGCAGTTGTATGAATATCCTCACCTATTGTCATACGAAAAAATGACAATTGAAAAAAATGGAACTAGCGCATTGTTTCAACAAGTTGTAGGGGCGGCTAGAAACATTCGGCTACAGCGAAAGTATACTGGCGCCTCGGCCATTGGTTGCTCTTATGGCGGGCCTTTAATCTATTTTTATGTTTCCTGGGTATTGGAGCAATGCATTCAACAAGGGATTACCCGATTGTATTTTATGGCACGGGATGGTTATATACCGTACCGAGTAGCTGAATTTTTAATCAAAAAAAAGAATTTAGGGATTTCTATTCGATATATTTATGGCTCCCGTAAGTCGTGGAAACCTGTAACTTTTACAGAAAAAACCGATTTGCGTACATTAAATTTGCATACTTTAAACTCCTTTGCGCGCTATTTTGATTTGGAAACACAGGAATTAAAATTCTTTATTGAACCGAATCAAACGTATGATTATTACGATTTTATAATTCTTAACAAGTACGTTTCTTTTAAATCATATTTGCAAAGAACGCAGCAGAAAAAAAGAGAGTCGGCGGTAGCATATTTACGTCAGGAAATCGACGTAAGTGATGAAAATTTTGCCTTTGTAGAAATCAATGGTACCGGGTTAAGTCAATATTGTGTAGCTGCTTTAATGAAAGAATTTTATCATGGCAAAGTCCGAAATTTCTTCATGAGTTTAGATTTTATTCGTGTGAACATTAATAATTTGTTTGCTATCTATTCGTATAGTATGACACTTGGCAATCTCAATGCGTTTTTGGAAAACTATACGCGAGCGCCTCATGGAATTACGGTTGGATATCGTACGGAAAACGACACTGTGGTTCCGGTTTTAAATGATGAGGAAACTGCGTATAAAATTGATTTTGATGCCTATATAAATGGTGTGATGGAATTTACATATACATTTTTTGACATCCGCGGTATTTGCCATGATTTAAATGTATTAAAGAAATATATAGATGAAGAGCTTATTATAAAGGATGAAGAACTTCTGGCGTTTCACAATTCTATTATACACGATGTATTTGAAACGAAGAAACAGAGGAAATTAATCCCAATGCTTACATATTGGGATATCTGCAAAATGTTTCTATACAGTTTTCCTCTTGAAGGTTATGACCGATTTTTACCCGCAATCAGCCTTAATCTATCCATCCTACGGTCCGGTCATTCAAAACAAAAGTTTGTCGCATTTTGCAAGAGGCACAATAATACTCTTTTGGGTAAAATATGTCGGCTTCCGCGCAGTTTTCAAAACCGGGAATACTTCCTGCAATACTGGAAAAATGTACCGTTGTTTAATAGCCGTAAAGAAAAACTGTTGCGACGTATGGCGAAATTAATAAAAGGCTCTGTGGTTATTTACGGTGCGGGTGAATACGGACAAATTTTATATAAAAGTTTAAATAAACAGTGTGTATTTTGGGCAGATAAAAATTACAAAGCATACAACAAGTCCGGTAATACTGCAGTGGGATCGCCAAAGGAAATATTTGGAAAAGAATATGCTGTTTTGGTAATCGCAATATCGGACGAAACTACGGCGGCGGCAGCGCGTAAAGAACTGATTGAAATGGGCGTTGAATCGGAAAAATTAAAATGGATATGGGAGATATGTAATATATGAAAATATTCGCCCATAGAGGAGCCATGGGACAGTTGCCGGAAAACACTCTGGAAAGCTTCCACAAGGCGATTGAATTGGATGCCGACGGCATTGAACTGGATGTACAATTAAGCAGAGATGGCCGTCTGGTTGTCATTCACGATGAAACATTAAATCGTGTTTGCGGAAAAACGTACTTGCCGCCTTTATATGTGAAGGATTTTTCATTGTGTGAGCTTAAAAAAATGGATGTGTCTGCGTCTTGTCCGGGCGCGTTGTTTGTCTCGCACATCCCGGCTTTGGAAGAAGTCCTGGAACTTGTAAAACCGACATCTTTACTAATAAATATCGAACTGAAAACCGACATTATTTCATACAATGGTATTGAAGAAAAGCTTATTCAAACTGTCCGGGATTTTGGACTTAATCAGCGCATAATTTATTCTTCATTCAATCATCTTACAGTTGCGCGAATTAAACGTTTAGCTTCAGAGAGCAACACGGCATTTATCCTCTCACAAAAACTACTCAACGTGGCGGAGTATGCCGCAAAGTATGGAATAAACGCTATCCATCCTGATTTTCATACATTTGCGGGAAGCCCAGATATGACTGAGCAATGTCGGAAACACAGCGTCGATGTCCGTGTATGGAATATCCGTGACAAAGATGTGGATTTTTGCCGGGAACAACACGTAGATGCCATAATAACGAATTATCCGGAGCGATTTACAAATAACCCCCAAAAGGAAAATTATGAAGAATAATGGAAGAATTCATTTGATCCGTATTCTTAAAAAACTATGGGGCGGCGTTTATCAATCTATTAGGGTTTCCGATTATTCCCAATTGCCCTATTTTGCGTCTGAATATTATAATGATGTAATAAAACATATCGAATTTGAAAGATATCCACAATTTTTTCAAATATTTAATGATATCTATAACATATTGATACGTATCGCGGAAACTCAAAAACACCAGGGAATGCTGGCAGACTTAAAAAAGCAGATACAAAAATTTGTGGAAGCGCTTCAGAACGAAAAAAATATTATTTATGAGATCGTATTTTTGCCTTACAAAAGTGAAATGTGGAATTGCATGGACAGCGTATATCGTACTGCTGTCGCTGATCCTAATTGTGAGATATATGTGATTCCGGTTCCTTACTTTATTTTGGGACCTGACGGTAAAGAACAGCAGTTTTTTTACGAAGCCGACGCTTTCCCCGAGGATATTACTATTACCGACTATCTCGACTATGATATAAGTAAAAAACTTCCGGATATAATTTATATTCATAACCCATTTGACGAAATCAATACAATTACAAAGACGCCGCCGGAATATTGGTCATCCAATCTTTGCAAGTTCACCAGGGCATTGGTTTACATCCCATACTTTTCTGTTTTGGATAAAATTGACGAATTGCATACCAGGGAACTGCCTGCCTATCAATATTGCGATATCATTGCTCTGCAAAATGAGCAGGTTTTAAAAGATATCAGTGAACAAAACGATCCTGAAAAATTTCAGGTTTTGGGATCACCCATCTTTGATGCCGTACTTAGAAAAAACGAGAATCCGAAAACATATCCTGTAGAATGGGGCAAAAGGGCGAAAGGGAAAACCTGTATTATGCTGGGAATGACACTGGGGATCATCTTTGATACCCCGGAAATTTACTTTCGTAACTATAAACATATTTTAATGACAATCAACAGCGATTCTTTTAAAAAAGAATTTCCGGATGTAATATTTATATATCGGCCGCATCCATTACTGAGGCAGATACTACTATCCAGACCGGATATAGATTCCAATACGCTGGATGAATTGGAAGAAGCATTATTGTCAAATGAACGGATCATTCTGGATACATCCGCCGATTACGTACAGGCCGCCGCGGCCTGCGAGGCGTATATCGGAGAATGGTCTTCCATTACGATGCCTTTCCATATTACCGGTAAGCCGATATTTTTGATAAAAGGGAGGTATTTTTATGAAACGTGTTTCTCGTATTCCAGTCAGGATATAAACAATTGTCCATATACCAGAGAAACCGACCAATTCAGATGCAAGCCTTTCCCAAGTATCTATCTAAGGGGACAGGATTTGCGCGGAATACAAAAATGGTTGAGTAGAAACGAAGCAATATATTTTGATATAGTACACAACGCGATCTGCGCTCTGGATATAGAGTCGGGGGATATCAGGATTGTATATAAACTGGATTTGGAAGCAATGCTGGAGAGCGGGTATATAACAAATTTACAAAAACACCTGTACTCTGAGTACATTCAGGCAGGAGAAAAGCTGGTTTTTACACCTAACAAGGCAAAAGCGGTGATGATATATAGTTTAGCGGAAAATCAAGCGAGATTTTATCCGATTTATAGCCCCGCGAATGGGGTATCTTTAGATAATTCTGTGATTTTGGGGGAGACTATACTGTTTCTGCCAAGATCATATAACAAATTTGTTTTATTTGATATAAAAACAGAAAGACTGGAATATGTCAACCCGGACAAAACCGCGCAGCAATTTATTTCAATGCGGACTGAAGTTGCGCAAGTACGAAATAATACAGATTCGTATTCGGCTGATATGTCCAGCAGTCATTTTCCGATTTGGGGGATCTATCAAAATTTCGATTATATGACGAAAGGCACCAGCATGGCACGAAAACATGCATATTTTCCTTCTCTATGGTCCAATCAGTTGATGTATTTAGAATTGGCTGGTTCTGAACTTAATGTGGAGGCAATTCCGATCGGAGATACCGATAATATATACATGGCTGTTTATGAACATCAGGGCGTTTTATGGATAATCGAATCTCGGGGCAGTTTACTTCAATGGGATATTGAAAAAAAAATGATAATACGCAGTACGCTACCACCAGAGGGATTTTTACGTAGCGATATCCCAAAATCATTGCCATTTCAGATGGTTCCTTATGAAGATGGTTTTATTGGGATTTCTATTTACTCAAACATGTTTCTTTATATCTCACATGAAGGAGTAATAAAAGAGTTCATAATGAATTTTAGCCAGGGATGCCTTGCAAGCGATCATATGGAGACAATGTATTATGGAACGTTCAAAGCAGGATCACCTTTTACGTTCGTAGCGCGGATCGCTGATGACGTATATTTGATATTTTCCAATTATTACCAACAGTTTGCGTTAATCAATACGATAAGTGGATCAGTTCGACTGTTAGCTTCGCAAATCAAAGATGTGGCAGGTGATGAATATGCGTCCAATTTTTGCAGAGCTTACCGTTTTTTGCGTCAGAAAAACTTGATTCAATCCAAAGAAGAGAGTCCGTCAAATATTTATGTTGAGTATGAAGCATATGGCGTTATTGATTTTTTACGGGACACAAAAAATCATAATCCAAGTAAAATAAACGACCTGTGCATAGACGGAAACGCCGGAAAACGCATTCAACAGCAGGCAATATTTGCCGCGGTGAGAAATTCGGATCGTTTTTAACTGTTATGTCCGTAAATGATGAAAAGAGGGAAACACGATGAAAATCCAAGATTTTAACCGTTACGAGATTATCGTTCTATATGGGGCGGGTACGAACGCAAAATATTTCTATGAATGCTTAACGCAACAGGGGGGGTATTCCGGTAATATCCTAGTTTGGGATAATTTCCCAAATGGAAAAACAGTCGCAGGAATTTTTGCTACTTTGCCGGAATTTTCGTGCTTGCACGAAAAAAATGCGGCGGTGCTTATAACTACAACTGTTACTCGTAATTTACAAGAAATGATCGAATCGGTGCAAAACTATTTGCCTGCTTTTTCACCGTATAACATAGAAGAATTTGATATAAATGATATTAATCGTCACGACGAACTGAGTGAAGTGAATTCGGTTGGATATTGTCCTGTATGTCAAACAAGCAATGTAACTTTCTTTTTACACACAGATTTCATCGGTGGAAGCCGGAATGGATTATGTTGTTCGAATTGTGAAAGTATACCACGTATGCGAGCTATAGTCGATACGCTCGATACCATTTTTACTGGCTGGCGTAAAAAAAAGATACATGAAACAGCACCGGCATCTCTAAAATGGATAAAAAGATTTCAGGAGATGTGTGCAAACTACAGTTATTCATTCTTTTTTTCTGATACGCCGCCAGGCAGTTTTAAAGATGACATCAGGTGTGAAAATCTGGAATCGATGACGTTTTCCGACGAAAGTTTTGATATATGGATTACGCAGGATGTTTTTGAACATATTTTAAATCCGGCCTACGCTTTTCGCGAGATCAGTCGTGTTCTGAGAAAAGGCGGTATACATATATTTACCATTCCATTTTCTTATCAGAATGGACAAACAAGGTTTCGGTGTTTGGAGCGTGGCGGAGGAAATATCTTTTTTTTGGAAGAACCGCTTTATCACTTAAATTCCAATTGTGCAGGCAGTTCGCTGGTGACCATTGATTGGGGTACCGATATTACAGATTTTATTTATCAAGCCAGTGGTATGTTGACTATGATTTATAAAAACCCAAAGACAAATATCGGTGTAAAACCTGAACTTCCATATTTTATCAGTTACAAGTTATAACTGATAAAATAGTGACATATATCAACAATATGTATTTTTGAGCCATGTTTTTTAATATATGGAGAGCTGAAATTGAGATATCAAAGTCATTCCCCGGAAGAAAAAGGTATGGTCGATTCTAACCATCGTTTAGAGCGACTAAAATTACCCCAGAGATTGGATGGAAAGTCCGTTCTCGATATCGGTTGCAATGAGGGATTTTTTTGCGGAATAGCCGCATCGCTTGGCGCATCGCGCATAATCGGAATTGATAATAATCCGGAGGTAATTGATTTCGCGCGAATGCGCTACAAAGACCCTGCAATTGAATTTCGAACCCAAACCTGGCGCGAATTGTCGTGTGGGGCGTTTGATCTTGTTCTGTGGACTTCCGCCATGCACTACGAACTCGACCCGTTATACATATTGCGGCAAATATCACAGCAACTCAACAATGACGCCGTTTTTGTTCTTGAGTGTGGGATTGCCAGCGGCGTCCACGGCAAGGAGATGGTACCTGTGCAGCGTCACGATGGAACGTTTTGGTACCCAACAATGGCTCTTTTGGAGGATCACTTGCTGTCTGATTTTGATTTTCGAATGGTGTCACATGGGGAATTGGTGGGATTGGACCCCGTACCTCGCTATGTCTACCACTGTAAGCGCCGAAAACCGATCCTGATTTTGCTTCGTGGTAAGCCCTATGCAGGTAAAAGCACAGCAGCAAGGGTGCTGCGGCCCTCCGCTACCAAAATTATAGGACTGGATACATTTACTTATCGGATCCTAACCGCAAAATACCATCACACACCGTTTGAGAAGCATGTCAAAGAAAACAGGAAACATGATTATCTTACATATTTTTATGAAGGCATCGATGATGCCGGTTTTACGCAGGATTATGTCGAAATGATCGCGAATGGGATTTCGTCTACGGATCGACTAGTCGTGGTTGAGGGTTACATGACCGATCAACAGTCAAAGATGCTTCGTTCTGTTTTGGCTGATCGCGTCACCTTCTGGGACAACGTCCCTGTCGAAACCACAACTTAATGCAATAGCGATTTTATTGCCGGACAGTTCGTTATTTTAAGGATGGAGTGCGTATGCAAGTTGCTATAGAACGAACAGAAATCGACAACGTTATTATTGTTAAACCGGAGTTGTATAAGGATGAACGTGGTTTTTTCACGGAAGTATACCGTGCCGACCAATACAGGGAATTAGGACTACCTGCGGCTTTTGTGCAGTTCAATCATTCCGGTTCCGTAAAAAATACCGTGCGAGGTCTGCATTTTCAGTGGGAACCGCCCATGGGGAAAATCATGCGGGTTACACGCGGGACAGCTTTTCTCGTGGCCGTGGATATCCGCAAAAACTCTCCGACATTAGGCAGGCATGTTGGCATTACCCTTACAGCAGAGGAACCGCGTTTAGTATGGGCCACTGCCGGTTTCGCCAGAGGTTTTGCCGTGGTCAGCGATTACGCGGAAATTCAGTATCTTACCACCGGCGTTTACAACTCAAATGCCGAATCCGGCATTCTTTGGAACGACCCTGCCTTGGGAATCAAGTGGCCTGTGGATACGCCGATTCTTTCCGGCAAAGATACGCAGGCGCAAACCTTGGCCCAGTGGCTGGCAACGCCGGAATCCAATAATTTTTCATTCTGATGAGGCATAGTTATGAAAATAATGATCGCCGGCGGCGCGGGATATATAGGTTCCGTACTCACGCCTTTGTTGCTGGAACGCGGATATAGTGTTGATGTTGTAGACCTTGAATGGTTTGGTAATCATCTGCCTTCCGGTGTTTCCGTTTTTCACAAAGATGTGCTTGAAACTACGGAAGATGAACTGAAAGGATATGATGTTGTTATCTTTATTGCTGGACTTTCCAACGACCCAATGGCGGAGTATTCCCCTTCGCAAAACTTTGTATACAACGCCGCCCATGCCGCGCATCTGGCATATATCGCCAAACGCGCCGGAGTAAAGCGCTTTATTCACGGAGGTTCCTGTTCCGTATACGGTTATACGGTAAACGAGTTGTATGACGAAGATTCCCCGGCCGTTTCCAATTACCCTTACGGCATTTCCAAGCTGCAGGGCGAATTTGGCTGCTTGAAGCTTGCCGCGCCTGAGTTTTCCGTCATTGCTTTCCGTCAAGGTACGGTCTGCGGCTATAGTCCGCGTATGCGTCTTGATTTGGTAATAAACGCCATGTTCCGTGGCGCAATGAAGGATAAAAAGATAATAGTAAACAATCCCGCCATCTGGCGGCCGATTCTTTCCGTGCGCGACGCCGCGACAGCCTATGTGCGAGCCATTGAAAGCCCGCAGGAAATTTCAGGCATTTTTAACATTGCCTCCGGCAACTATACCGTTGGTGAACTGACTGACTACGTCAAAGAAGGCGTCTGTAAACATATGGGCGTCAACGCCGCCATTGAAGTACGCAACATGCAGGATTTTCGCAATTACAAGGTCAGTTGCGCCAAGGCGGCTAATCTGCTCAGTTTTAAAGCCCGTTTTTCTGCCACGGATATCGTTGAAGACCTTGCCAACAACTACCCGAAATTTCAAGACTTTGATAATCCGGCATATTACAACATCCAAACATTTAAAGCCTTGTACAAAGGAAAATAAACGATGCGAATTATTGTTACTGGAGCCAATGGTCAGTTGGGAATGGATGTGTGCGCTGCTTTTGCAAAAACTCATGATGTTTACACGCCGACTCATGAACAAATGGACATCGTTGATACGGCAAAGATTGATCAGCTTTTCAGTTCTCTACGACCCCAGTGCGTTATAAATACGGCGGCCATGCACAACGTGGAAAAATGCGAAGACAATCCCGTTCAGGCGTATATGGTCAACGCCGCGGGAACCAGAAATCTGGCCAAAGCCTGCGCCGCGCATGATGCCCATTTCATACATACAAGCACGGACTATGTATTCGACGGCGTGAAAAAGGCTCCTTATGTGGAAAGCGACGCGCCCCTGCCGCTTAACGCATACGGCAACACAAAGCTTTCCGGTGAACACTATGCTTTAACGGCTTGGAACAAGTCCAGTGTTGTACGGGTAAGCGCCATTTACGGCGTCCATCCATGCCGCGCCAAAGGCGGGCTGAATTTTGTGCAACTTATGCTCAAGTTGGCAAAAGAGCGCCCGCAACTTCGCGTTGTAGATGATGAAATCGTCACACCCACTCCAACCGAAGCCATAGCGAAACAAATCTTGCGCCTAGCGGACGAAAATGCTTACGGGCTTTTTCATGTCACCTGTCAGGGACAATGCTCGTGGTACGACTTTGCCGCTCGCATATTTGAACTTGCCGCCGTCAAAACAGATCTACAAAAAGCAAATCCTGGGGAATTTCCCGCAAAGGTTGTGCGACCAACGTATTCCGTATTGGAAAACGCCCGCCTGAAAGCGCTAAACCTGGACTATATGCCAAGCTGGGAAGATGGACTTGCAAACTATATTAAATCGCACTCTGATTAAGGATGAAATAATGCAGTCAAAAGTAACCAATATTCGTTATTCCGCAATCGATAATTCTTTTCACGAAGCCGAGCAGAAGCCGGAAAGCTTGCAAAGCGATGTGAAACTCATTGCTTTTTATTTTCCGCAATACCATCAGTTTCCGGAAAACGACCAATTTTGGGGCAAGGGTTTTACGGAATGGGCAAATGTTACAAAAGCCATGCCGGTTTTTCCTGGACATTATCAACCGAGACTTCCCGGTGAACTGGGATTTTATGATCTGCGTGTTAAGGATGTCATGCGCAGGCAAATCGAAATGTTAAAGCAGTACGGCCTTTACGGGTTCTGCTTCCATCACTATTGGTTTAACGGAAGACGCGTAATGCGCGTCCCGTACGACACAATAATGTCAGACACAACATTGGATGTTCCATTCTGTCTGCATTGGGCCAATGAACCTTGGACAATTCGATGGGACGGGTGCCAACACTGGGGTGTGTTGCTTGCTCAGAAACATGATCCCAAGGATGACATTGAGTTTATCAAAGACATTCTGCCGGCACTGCGTGATAAGCGATACATTCGCGTAAACGGAAAACCACTGCTTATCGTTTACAGACCAAGATTGTTTCCTGACGCGAAAGAGACAGTGGATCGATGGCAGACATTTTCGCGAAAAAACGGAATTGGCGAACTATATCTCGTTATGATGCAAACGGATTTTGAAAGTGAAGCGGATCCCGCAATCTTCGGTTTCGATGCATTAATCGAATATCCGCCGCACAATTTGAAAATGACTAACCTGGCATCGAAAATTAAAACTTTCGATCCGGGTTTCAAAGGAGGAATTTATGATTATGAAGAGGTAATGAAATACGTTATTGACAAGCCTGCATCGACATACAAACTTTTTAGAGGAATACTACCTGAGTGGGACAACACGCCCCGTCGTAATAATTCGAATATCTTCGTAAATTGTTCACCGGCTAAATATCAAAAATTTCTCGAAAAACAAGTTACATACACAATTAAAAATAGTTTTCTGGATGAAAAATTTGTATTCATAAATGCCTGGAATGAATGGGCGGAAGGGGCTTATCTTGAGCCAGACCGTAAGTATGGTTATGGTTATCTGAATGCCACGTATCGTGCCGTAAACAACAGACGAAAAATAGCGATAAAGGCTCACCTGACTTACGAAGATATCTCTTCCGAACTAATTGGTTATCTTAAGAACATACCGCAAACATTCGATCTGTTTATGACTACCACTCCGCACCTTGAGAGACGAATAAAGAAATTGTTCGACGCGCATTTTGATCCGGAACGGGTTCATGTCAGGGGAATTGTCAACCGTGGACGTGATATGTCTGGATTCGTATGCGGGTTCAAAGAAAACTATCGCGATTTCGATCTGGTTTGCGTCATCAATGACAAAAAAAGTATGCGATATGGTAAAAATCTGCAATTCTGGCGTAAATATTTATATGAAAACATGATTGGGTCTTTCATAAATATACAAAAAATCTGGTCATTATTTGATTCTGATCCTGGCATAGGAGTTGTGTATTCAGAGCATTATGAACCCATTCGGCAAATGGTTGAATGGGGGTCTAATTATGATATTGCAAAGGATTTACTGTTTAGAGCCGGTGTTTGTATTAACCAGGATACACCACTTGAATACCCTTCAGGAGCTATCTATTGGTTTAGACCGGATGCATTAGCACCGCTGTTTGAACTCGGTTTAAAATATGGCGACTTTGACGAAGAAACCGGTCAAACCGATGGCACACTGGCTCATGCTATCGAGCGGTGCATCCTGTTTATTGCCGGAGCTAAAGGATATCGGGGCAAAACTGTAAAATTTTACGATGGATCCGAAGACATTAATCGCAAACAGAACGAGAATTTCATTTTGCGCAATTTGCTTAATGAAAAAAAAATAGTTCTATTTGGGGCTGGAGAATTTGGTCGTCAGGTGCTTGCTAAACTGCAAAAACTGAAATTTAACATTATCGGATTTATAGACAACAATTCTTCAAGATGGGGAGAATTTCTGGATGGGGTCAAAATAATATCCCCTGAAGAATACGAGCGGGGCACCTATATTTTGATAACCGCACGTTATCTGGACGAAATAAAAAACCAACTATTCAGTATGGGATTGGTCGAAACACAGGATTTTTTATCTCTGCCAAAAGATGTAATGTGGGACGAAATAAACGAGTATGCCGATATAAGCAGGCCGTAATGTTTGATAAGAAAAATGAATTTGTAGTTGTTGACAGTATTCGAAAACTGTAATCGGTTTCTAAGAGGCAATGCGTTTTTATGAAAAAAACATTAAATAATTATACGCTATACATAGAAGACGCTGATCGTTGGGTAAAAGATTGCCAAGAAGATTGTTGCATAAATGAGGAAACGAAAGTTCAAATAATTAAAAGTGGAATTATTTTACCACTAATTTTACCATTAAAAAATGATGCACGCAACTCCTGCGGCATGGGGGGAGTATGTGATGTTAATGGAATTTTTGTTGCCGGACACAAAACCTGGAAATCGCAGGATGGTCCTGGAATCACGGTCAGCCGTGCATACCCAATACCATCAGAAATTAATAGCAGTAAGGAAACCGTTGTATATGGAGGTCTTGTCTATAACCATTTTGGCCATTTTATAACGGAATGTTTGTCGCGTATGTGGTGGTTTTTGGAAAATCCCACTTGTGGATATAAATTTGTATTTATTACTCCTGAAAATCACCCTGATGATTCTAGGTTTTTAGAATATTTTTTATTGCTCGGTCTTGCAAAGGAAAATATCATTGTCCTGAGAAAACCAACGCGTTTTGATTTGATTATCATACCAGATCAATCAATTTACATACATAGTGGGTATAAGCCTAACGCCACGAAAATTTATAACGTTATTCGTAAGAACGTACCGGCGGCCGGTTATGAAAAAGTATATTTTACAAGAACGAAACTTCATAGACCCGATGCAGTAAATGAAGAATATTTCGAAAGCTATTTCCATTCAAAAGGTTATGAAGTCATAGCCCCGGAAAAACTATCAATTGAAGAACAAGTGGCGGTAATGGCTGGGGTCAAAGAATACGCTTGTGTGAGCGGATCGTTACACCATCATATTTTGTTCGGACGTAACGGTATTAAAATAACTGTATTAAATAGATCGCGATCCGCACTTTGCTACACAATGCGTTGGATAAATCAGGCAAAACAGGCAATTAGCACATATGTTGATGCGAGTATGAATTTTTTACCCCATGCGCCGTCTAATTCATTATATTTGCTTGCGCCAAATGCCTATTGGAAGTCGTACATTAAGGATTATTTCAATGATTATTTGTCGAATAATATTTCCATAAATAAAGATAAAATACTGGAATATATTGAAAAATGGTGTCAAATGATGGCAACATTTGATGTGTTTTCTTTAAGTCGTCATACAGAAATGACTTGTTTGGATTTCATAATAAAGTTTCATAGATATTATTACAATAATGAGCTTGAGGAAACCACAAAAAAAAGATTAAGAGAAGCATTTCCGTATTTAAATGATAGTCGTAACTAATTGTAGACAGACAAATGTTATAATATTATAGCGCTTGTGGAAGGAAGGCATATAACTATGGAAAACACGAATGTAGTAATCAACGAATTAAAGCTTCTTGAAAATTTCAATATTTTGTTTGACAATAAAGTCGTCTTATATGGAGCGGGATATTGCGGCACGAAAACACACAATATGCTTAAAGCCACGGGGGTACCCGTTTCGTATTTTTGTGACGGCAATATGCAAAAATGCGGGACGTTCATTGATGGAATAGAGGTGTTATCCCCTCAAGAATTAAAACAGATCGATGACTTGGATAAATTGGTGATTATTATAACAACCGATCAAGTTCATCTTGTCGACCAAATAATGAACCTTATTGTGGGCTTGAAGCTAAGAACGAAGAATATATTCACAATATTCGGACTGAATGTTTCACTTGTACAAAATACCTATGATCCCAGAATAAATGAAAATATGCGTATTTTATTGCTCCACGAGGACAGAGTTACAAAATTACGTAGGTTAGTGGAAATGTCAATGGGGGATATACTTAAACTTATTCACGTAACAAAGGCATTTCTGAAAAATAGCACCACAGTATTAGTATATCAACCTGGAAAAGTTGGTTCCTTGACAATTGCGGGAAGTCTTTCGGCTATAGGGATTTCAAACAATCACGTTCATCGACTAAATATAGACACCAAAGAATATAACGATGAAAACATAATAAAATATGTACATGAATGTCGTAACGTATTATCAACGAGCCATAGATCCGTAAAGATAATAACTCTTGTAAGGGAACCTGTAAGCCAATATTTATCGCTATGCTTCCAAATTATGGATGGCATAGGCATTAACATTGTTATTTCACCTGGCGACTCTCTTATGAATACATTTGTAAAAATAGCAAATGAAAAAACGGTATACAATCAACAATTTGAATGGTTCGATTTAGAATTAAAGGACGTATTCGGCATAGACATATACGACCATCCGTTCGACAGAAAGAAAGGCTATTCAATTATTAAAAAAAATAATATTGAAGTGTTGGTAATGAAACTTGAAAAACTGAATGAATTGGAAGAAGTGATCGGCGAATTTGTATGCGCACCTCATTTTAAGCTCGTAAATAGCAATGAAAATGACAATAAGTTATACAAATATCTATACAAGAATGTAAAAGAAACCATAAAACTCCCGCGAGAATTTTATACGCATTACTATGAAGGAAACCATTATATGGATCATTTCTATACCCCTGAAGAGAAGGCGGAGTTCTGGAAAAAATGGGAGAAAAACATAGAATAATTAAGGAGTTTTTATAGTGTATAGTCTTTACCGCAAAATTGAGGCTTACGATTCAATTGTAATATTCGGTGCATCTGATATCGGAATGCTTATAGAAAATGAAATCAAAGTATATTGTGAAGAAACTGGAAAATCATTTCATTTTGCCGACAACTCGTATAAAAAACGTAGTGGCCAACAAAATATTCTCCAACCAGTTGACGCCGCTGCGAAGTATCCTGGCGCGACTTGGATTATTGCCTCTGAAAGGCACAGCCAATCGATGTTTAACGAACTTCGGCAGCTTAATATTGATGAAAAAGATATCATCATAAAAATACCTGCTGATATTCTATTTAGAAAACAAATTGCGGAAAAGTTAAAAAGACTTACTCCACAAGGAACGCTTTTGCAGTTTGATGTTGATGTTGCGAATCATTGCAACCTGAATTGTGCTGGTTGTAATGCATTCTCACCTTTAATCAAAGAGCCAATGTTTGCAGATATAGGAACCTTTAATCGTGATATGTCAAGACTGTCATATTTACTACAAGGTAATTTGCATCAGATAAATCTTTTGGGCGGTGAGCCGCTGTTAAACCCGCAGATTGAAGATTTTATTATTAGCGCAAGAAAACATTTTCCTAATACAAAAGTCACTTTGCTTACAAATGGGATGCTTTTACATAAAATGTCTAAAAGCTTTTGGAATACTTGCCTGGAAAACATGATTATTATTTCAGTTACAAGGTATCCAATAAATTTTAATTATGATGAATTGCCAGCGATTGCCCAGAAGCATGGAATCGAATTTGAGTATTTTGGAATCGCGGTAGAAAAGACATCATGGAATCTTGCGCTTGATCCTTCAGGTATGCAAGACCCTTATGAAAGCTTTAGTAATTGCTTTCAGGCAAACAAATGTGTGAGGCTCAAAAATGGAAAATTAGCTACATGTCCGCCAATCCTTAATATTGAGATTTTTAACAAAGAATTTGGAACAAATATGGAGGCTCGTTCTGATGATTATATAGATATATATAAGGCAAAAAGTGGATGCGAACTATTGGATTTTCTCAGCAAGCCAATACCTTTTTGCAGATTTTGTGACGTGAAAAATTGGACTTTCGACAATCCTTGGCGCACCTCAAAACGGGAAATAGGAGAATGGGTTCTGGATAATGGAAAAAATGTTAATCAGTGTTATTACCCCCGTTTATAACGTTGAGCCGTATATACACGATTATTTTAGCGGCGTTTTAAATCAAACTTACCGCAATCTGGAAATAATCTGCATTGACGACGGTTCACCGGATGATTGCGGCAAGATTTTAGATGAGTATGCCGGAAAAGATCCAAGACTTAAAGTAATACATCAGGCAAACAACGGGTATGCATACGCACTCAATCGCGCGCTCGATTGTGTTAATGGACATTATGTTAGTTTTATTGACCCAGACGACTTGGTTGAGTTAAATTTTTATAAGACAGTACTTGGTATAGCGCGAACAACCGGAGCTGATATAGTTGTTTCGAGTTTTTATCGTGATTATCCAGACAAATGTAAGAAAATGGAAAACTCAAAACCAGTACATGCTTTGTTTGAAAATAAAAACGACGCTTTTCGGTATGGCTTTGAGGCAGACGTATATGGCGGATTTAAAATGTTCCTCTGGAACAAGTTGTTTTCCTCGAGGTTTTTTCGTTCAAAGAAATTTGGCGGCTTAGGACTCAAAATGCAACCTGGTTTGAGCACAGGTGGAGATGTTCTACTTACTGCAGAATGTTTTCTTAACGCAAACAAGTTTTCATACACCCCCGAAGCTTTCTATCATTACCGCATCCGAGAAAATTCGCTTATGCGTAATGTGGGATTTGCACGCCGTCTTGGCCTGAACAATGCGCTCGACCAAATCGCGCAAATACTTGCACTTGAACGATTCGAAGAAAATACGATTAATCTTGTAAAGCGCTTCCACACATATTACTGTAGCCAACTTGTCGAGTTTGCACATTCTATTGGTGATAAGCCGAATCTTGACTTTTCGAAAAACGAGATGAGGAAATACCTCAATGAGTATATTGAATCAAACTCAAAGTACCCGGAAAGGATCGACAGAATATGCAGAATATTGGAAGCAGATTTGTGATACTAAATTCCCCTTTGCGTGTGGGCAGAGGCGGTTTTAAACGGATCCAGAAAACGAAATGTTAAAATACACGTATTATTGGACGTTATACTGCTTAACTACAGATTTTAGATACAACATTTTTGTGAGTGGTTTGTATTAGTATTTTAAAGGTATTGTTAGATATGGTATTCAATCGCTATGTAGTAAGGTATAATCTTAGGCGCTGTATGTGGAAAAAGCGAGAACATTTTCAACGGAAAACGTATTGGAGTATTATTGCATACAATATACGAGTAATGACCGGCCATATACTACGTCAAATGGAGTATGAATATTCGAATTGCAATGAATATAAAAATTAAATTACAAAAGTATATTAAAGCATGTTCGGAAGACATTAAAAACTTAAGAAATGGCAAGCAACAATCTCGAATGGACGAATTATTATTAAATCTTGACTGCCAGTAAAATAAGGATTCCGACGGTTTTTAAAAAAATATGGATTCTATGGACAGACGCTTAGATATGGATAATCTAAAACAAAGACATTATATATTTATCGATCCAACGAATATTCATGATGATATCAACGATAATGGCGTTTTGAATGATATTAAAAGCATTCATAAAAAGCACTACGTCAATAATGAGGTTTTGAGATATTATAGCTACACGGACATTGCTCTCTTGTTGAAAGATTTTAATGAGGAATTGTTCAATCTCTATAAACAATTAAATTATAATTATGCAGCTTTACTGGCGGATATTGGACGATATATCATCTTATATAATTATGGTGGCATATATCATGATTTAAAATATATGTCAACAAAAAAAATGGTAGATTATTTATATACCATTCCAAATGATATACAATTTATTGCGGAAGAACATCCAGTGGAAAATTATAGGGTGCGCAACACTAATATAGTAGCTCTCAAAAAAAATGCGTATTTTTTTTTAAATGTCCTAGATAAAATAACTATTAAATTGAAAAATTCCCATGACGCACACGGGCCTAATGCAATGTTCGAAATTGGTAGTGGAATTTACATTGAAGAATGCAAAAATCAAATCAAATACCCGTTTTTCAATACACAAATGTTGATATTTGATGAATATATATACATGAAAAATATAAAGCGTTGGCAAGCCACTTTCGAGCCAATATTTCGCAAAGAATGATGCTTGCATTTATCGGAATTCGTATATTGGTATTATTGTTTGACATAGAACTGCGCTATCCGCGAAAGGAGTGGTTTTAATATGTTTCAATATCTCTTCCCGTATGATGAAGTAAATAAGAATTCTAAAATATTGATTTATGGCGGAGGCGAAGTCGGGTTGCAATACCTTAACCAAATTGCACTCCTGAATTATTGCGAATGCCTATTTATTATAGATAAAAATTATGAAAAAATGCGTCAGCTTGCCGGCGTTGATGTATGTTCTCCTGAAATAATAAAAAATTGCGATTACGACGTAATTGTTATAGCGTCAGTCGAATATAATGACGAAATTTATGAATTACTGCGTAATTTGAATATTCCGGATGAAAAAATCATAAAAAAAGTAATTATCGCCGATACTGGCATACAAAAATTCAGCTCAGGCAAACATTGGGAGCGTCAGTATGCCACCGGGGGAACATCCGGGCCTGGCTCTTATGGAAGGTTGGCTGTATTTAAAGCTGAAATCATCAATAGGGTTATTGATCAATACTCAATAAAAACAATAATTGAGATGGGTTGCGGCGATGGTAACAATCTGGGAATCGCTTTCCCTGACGGAGGCGTGGTAAACTATTTAGGCATGGATGTTGCTAAGTCGGCTATAAAGATATGTGTTGAAAAATATAAAAACGATTCTGCAAAAGATTTTTTGCATATTGATTCCGAAGGGTTGTTTCAGGCTAAAACGGGAATAATACAGGCTGATATGGTGATTTCAATGGATGTGATATTTCACCTTGTAGAAGATGACATATTTCATTTATATATGAATAGATTGTTTAATATAAGTAAAAATATCGTTCTTATTTACTCCAGCAATGAAGACAGTGCAATATCGCAAAAACATCCACAATTTCGGTCTCGCTGTTTTACAAAATATATCGAAGAGTTTTTCCCGGATTGGCAGCTTGTAGACTTTGTAGAGAATAAATATCCTTGGGATCCTGTCCGCCCTTATGATACGTCTATGTGCGATTTTTTTGTTTACCAAGTTGCTACTCACCATAAATAGCAGGGCGGCATTCCCATTTAATGCCGGAAGGAGCCACAATGTCGCCGTGGTACTTGACAGTTCCCATCAATTCGGGCGAAGCGGCGCCGTGCAATTGAGGATCGAATCCCGGCTGATATTTCTCGTTCCCACTGTTTTCCAGAATATGTCCGCGCACTTACGTTCCTGCTGAATATGTCGCCTCGAAATGGGCTCTTCCGCAAAAATCCGTAATTACTATTGTAATTTTTTGGTGTAAGTGATAAATTGCCCTTCTACAAAGTGGAGGGGTAAGAAGAAATGAACAGAATAAACTTACAATTGGCGTCGTTTCGGAATGAACAGCCGCGTCGGCGGCGGATGAACACCGGCGCCGCGCCCACTGAACACCCGTCTCGCCTCCTATAATGGGCTTGAGCATCGGATTTCCCGATGCAATAAACCCATTAAATTAGGAGGGTCATAGATGACCAACTACAAAGAAATTCTGAGGTTGCAAAGCCTCGGAATCAATAATTCTCAGATTGCGGCGGCTCTAAATTGTTCACGAACAA
>JGI24704J35079_10000339_pt1 | contig 22447 bp, 6 predicted proteins | sample TergutNt197P3_FD_35079 | JGI IMG/M metagenome (IMG submission 35079)
GACATGGGATAGCATGCGTCCCGCATGCGTCTTAATAAATACAATGGGCGCGATTTATCGCGCCCGTCAATTGAAGCGGGCGTTGCCCGCGATTATTTATTAAAGCGCGGACGGGACGTCCGCTGCCCCATGTCACGCCGGCGAGGACGCCCGCGATCCCATGGCGAGGACGCCCGCGATCCCATGGCGAGGACGCCCGCGGTCCCATGGCTGCCGCCTGATTCAAAGATACAATTCGTCAGGATGCGTTCAAAAGAGCTTGATGTTGAGATACACGCTGTCCCTGTCTTCCTGCGTGATGCCGAGGTAACATCGCGTGACATCAAACGATGAATGGTTGAAGATATCCATGAGCATGACAGGCATAACGCCGTCTTTCCACGCGAAATACCCGAAAGTCTTTCTGAGAGAATGACACGCGATCTTTCCTGCGACCTTTATGGCCTTAGCCGCCTCTCGGATTATCCGCCACGCCTGAATCCGGCTTATAGCCTTGTCTTCCTTGCGATTGCTGCTGAAAATATACTCCCCGCGTCTGTGCGGCAAATACTGGCGGAGAGCTGCTATCACCTTTGGATTCAACGCGATAGTCTTTTCTTTCCCGGTTTTCTTTTCCGTCAATGTAACGTGTGACCTGAACGCGCCGTTTTCCTCGTCATAAACATCATTCCATTTGAGTCTGAGCAGGTCGCTAATCCGCAGCGCGGTATAGGCGCCCGCCACAATCATCGCGTAGTTTCGAAAGTTCTTAAGTTTCAGCCAATAATCTGCAATCTGGTTTAACTGTTTTTTGTCTCTGATCGGATCCGTCGCTGCCATAACTCATTCTCCATTTTTGATTTTTAATTGCTGATTGACCGGAATGTTGCCATACCTGTAAAATGCTGATTAATAAAAACATATACAAGATGCAACATTGTATATCTTTGATTGTATTTTCAGTTGCCGTTTATCCTTTATATGAAGCGGGTTAGGCGTTTCGCGAATTTTTCGCGGAGTGTTACAATGTCTTTAACCAAAAAACCAAGCGACTGCAACCGATTTACAAAAAAGCGTTTGCAATCCTGGAAGTCTTGCCTGTAGACTGTTACTTGTGACTATTGATATAGACGGTTACATCCGGAGGGGCGGTTCGCGAACCGCCCTATTTGCGTTAATCGAACAAATAAGGAGTCAGATGTCAGGCGGACGAATGGTCAGAAGAAAGTCGATGGTACCGGGCAAACCGGTTGCGGGAGAAAAGAACAAGACAGGGCATATCCATATCATTATATTGCTGTTACTTGGCGGTTTCCTGTCTGCGGGGGCATTATTCGCACAAGATCCGACGACATCGGAAAGCATTCATGCCCGGCAGAATTTGGAGCGCCATAATATTGAACGGAGAATTGAGCAGGCTACAGCGCCCTTGCCGGGATTCAAGGTTACATCGCCACAATTGCCGCCACCGGACATTGAGGGAAAATCGCAGGAAAAAATTTTCAAGTTGAATAAGGCAATCTTTGAACCGATACCGCGGGGCGTTCCGCTGGCCGAGCTCGAAGCCGTTGTGGCCAGGTATGCCGCCATGGATAAAGTCAGTATGTACGACCTGTACTGTATGGTCGTGGAAATTGACGCTTTGTTTGACGAAAGGCACGTTCTTGGCCGCGCGGGGCTGCCTGTACAGGATGTGGAAAACGGAATCGTTACGGTGGAAATCATCGAAGGCCGTGAAAGCAATAGAAATATAACGACCCATGCTCCTTCTTATTTTGGCATAGGCAACGCTTCGGTTCCGTCGCGCCGTTTGTTCGGGCAGCATTTTGTACGGCATCAATTTCGTTTTTCCGACAGTTCCGCGTTCGATATTCAGGAACTTGAGAATGAAATATTGCGTTACAACCGGACGTTCAGCGGCCAGATTTTCGCTGGAATAGAGCCGGGCGATGAACAGGGAGATTTTGCCCTCAATTTGACGCGCAATTTGCCGCGGTTGATTTCCGGGGGTTACAGTGTCGACAATACTGGCCGTAAAAGTTCGGGGAGTATTCGCAACAGTTTTCACCTGAACGTTTCCGATGCGTTGGGAGCGAATGAGTCATTTTTTATTTCCTACGATAAAACGGAAGGCACTTCGGCATTGCACATGCAGGGGAAAATACCCGTCAGCCGGTTTGGGACTTTTTTCGACATGTCCTATTACTACGGAGAGCCGAAAACGATTTCAGGATCCTTCGCGGCTCTTTTAATAAATGGAAAGTCCGAGCAATATCGTCCAGGTTTACGGCAGATCCTTGTAAATAAGAAAAAACACCGTCTGGACGCCACGTTCAATTACCAGAATTACGATTCGCGGACGTATTTCGATACGTCATTGAACTATGCGGAAAAGCATAACGCCTGGACGATTGGATTGGAATATGAGGGGCAATCCTCCCTGTTTGCCGGTTTTTCCCTTACGACGGGTAACGCGGAGACTCTGGCGATTCCCGATCCTGATTACAAGGACACGGATTTCAATCTGCTGAAGATGAACTTTATGAAAGTCTGGGTTCCAGGCAGCAGTACGACTTTAGTTTTTCGGGGCAATGCCAGCGTGGCTTTGTCGGATTTGCCGCAGAGCCAGTCTTTCCAGATCGGCGGCATGGCTACCGTTCGCGGAGCGCCGGAAGCGTTGGTGAGCGGCGATACCGGTTATCTTTACGTCGCGGAGTACCGGCGGTTTGTTTGGAGCGGCAGCGGGCGCAAGTCCCGCTTGTCCGCATCGAAGGCAGAACTTCTTATATTCTTCGACCATGGCTACGTATTCGACAGGGATACTTCACGCCATGACTTTCTGCACAGCATCGGTTTTGGCGGCACAATACATATCAGCAGACATTTTTCAGCGACCGGTGTTTACGGAAAACCGATCTTTACGGGGGAAGCTTCCGACATATACCAGGACCAACTGAGAAAAGGCAGCGCTTCATTTACGTTTAGGGTTTCGATTTGAACAATAGTGATATGGCACACGGCAGAATAAGGAGTTGCAGCATAATGAATACTTTCATGGGCGTCAGGATTCCCAGCGTTACTAAGATCACATTTCTTGTTCTTGGCATTTTTGTGTTTTCCCTCGCGCAGGCGCAAAATTCTCAGGCGCAAACGCCAAAAGGGAGCCGTTCCGTTCCCGCGGGCGGGGGAGATGTTTATTTAACGGCGGAAGAATGGCTGGAATTAAACCCGCCTCCCGCCTCTGCTTCCACCCCCGCGGCAAAGAAGGCCGCAACGGAACCTTCGGCGGATTTGACGGATCCGGAAATACAGAAGGAACTGGAAAAAGCGGTTGATGCCTTCAACGCGTCGCAATTTGCCGTGACATTGGATGTTCTAAAGTCGCTTTTCGCAAAGCATCCTGAAATCGTTCCGCCGAGAATTGTTTTAGCCCAATGGTTTGCGAGATCAAATTTGGGAACCGCTGTTCGGACTAATCTCGAAATGGGAACCGAAGAAGTTCCGGCGGACCCGGAAGCCTTCCTGCTTCTTGCTGAAATTTCCCTAAAGGAGGGCGGTTTGACGGCGGCTGAAGCGCTGCTGACGCAGGCTGCGGCCAAACTCAAAGCCTATAATGCCAATCCTACGAGAAAACAAAACCTGTCCAGTTCGCTTCGCCGTGTGACTACCGACTTGTACGAAGCCCGTGAGCGTTGGCCCCGTATGGAGGAGAGCATAAACCAGCAAATCGAAGCCGACGGGACGACCGCGGAATTGCTGCGAAAAAAAGGCGTTGCCATTTTCCAGCAGAAGAAAGACGCTGACGCAAAAAAAGTTTTCGTTGAAGCTGATCGTTTGGAGGCGAATCTGGAATCAAAAGGGCTTCCCGCCGATGCGGTCATGTCGCAGCTCTATGTTTTGCGAGGCGATAGAGAGAGTGCCCGCAAGTCGCTCGAAGCGGCATTGGCGGCGAATCCCGCTTCAAGAGAGGTGCTTATCCTTTCGATTCAGATGAGGATAAATGACGACAAACTCGAAGAAGCCAAGCCGCTTGCCGAAAAACTCATGAAAGACAATCCGGCTTTGCCGTCCGCCAGGGAATTGCTCGCGACTGTCGCGTTGTACCTGGAAGATTATTCGGCGGCGGAAAAATTGTTTGAGGAACTTCTACTGGCTTCTCCGATGGAGACGAAACACGCCAACGGACTGGCGTTGGCGCTCTGCGAGCAGGATTCTCTGGAAAAAATGCAGCGTGCCCTGGCGTATGCGGTGGAAAACGTCCGGAAAGATCAAAACAACAGCGAGTACCTGGGAACATTGGGCTGGGTTTTGTACAAAGCGGACCAGCTTGACCAGGCGGCCGACGCGCTGAAACAATCCGCCGCGTCCGGCCAGATAAACGCCGCGACGGCTTATTATTTCGCCAGACTCGCCGTCAAAACGGGAAAATCCGAAGAAGCGAAGCTGCTTTTGAATGCGGCGCTCAGCGGCGGAAGCCAGTTTGCCAAACGCCGTGACGCCGTGAAGCTTTTGGATGAGTTGTCGAAATAACGAAATGGTACTTGGACACGGGAGCGCGGACGGCGTCCGCGCTCACCGATGCCCAATGTTTACGTACGACCTTAACCGATTAAACAGGATATGACCATGAAACCTTTGAATTTAAAATTCCAGAGAACTTTTCAGCAGATTGTCGTTTCAATTATCTGTACGGTTCTTGTCATACCTGCGCCGGTTCTGGTTGCCCAATCTCCCGCAATCGTCACGGACGGCCGCACGCGGACGACCGTAACGTCCAACAATGCCGGAACGGTGACGGACGTTCGGACGGACACAGTTAAGGGTATCAATGCGTACAACTCTTTCGAGCGGTTCAATGTGCCGGGCGGAAACACGACCAATCTTCACGTTCCCGACGCCGCCAAAAATCTTGTCAACCTTGTCCACAACGAGCGGTCGCAGATCGACGGCATTCTGAATTCATACAAAAATGGTCAGATCGGCGGAAACATATTCTTTCTGAACCCGCATGGCATCGTCATTGGTCAGGGCGGAGTTGTGAACGTTGGAACATTGCATTTGCAGACGCCGACGACGGATTACATGAACCAGTTGCTGAACGCGCGCGGCCAAGTCAGCGCCGTTCACGAACAGATGCTTTTCAGCGGCAACGTTCCGATCAGTTCCAGCGGGCTGATTAGCGTCAAGGGCAAAATCAATGCCGTCGAGGAGATTCAGCTTACGGCAGGGAACATCGAATTGGATCGCGACGCAATCCTGCGCGCCGGCCGGCAGGTTCAGGTCAATTTCGGCGATGTCGTCAACACTCAAAACCTGAATTGGGGCAACGATATCCTTGTTACGCCGGAAGGTAAAATCAGGATTGTTGCAACCAATGATGTCACAATTGCCGGACAGGTCAGCGCGGACGCAACATTGGGCGAAAACGCCGGACAGATCGAAATCCTGGCGGGAAACGATATTAACGTAAATGCCGGAGCGAACATCTCGGCTCGCGGTGTCGGCGCGAATTCCGACGGCGGCAATGTCGTGATTTTTGCCGACCGTAATTCCAACCTGGCGGGCGGCGCCATCGTCGATGTCAGCGCCCGGAGCGGAAAAGGCGGATTCCTCGAATTCAGCGCGGTAGACACCGTCAATATACAAGGCAGCGGCTTACGATCTTCCGCCGGTGGAACCATTTTGATTGACCCAAAGGACATCTTGTGGATAGCACAGGAAGGCGATTTCTCGTTTGACAAGTTCACAAACGGAGTGGAATACCAACTGATAGCCGATGATTCTATTGTGCTGAAAAATGTTTATATATCAACGCGGGATGTTAACGATTCTGGTTTATCAGGTGAAGCTAGGCGGCAGGCACATTTGACTGGGGCATCACAAGGCGATTCCAGCGACATAATAATCAAAGCGGCAACGCTGGAAATGGAAAATAGTTTTCTTTTGGCTCACGCAACAGGTGTTCATAACGCCGGAAATATAGAAATTACATTGGAAAATAATAACGCACTGCTTGAATGGGGCGCATATAGTTTGAATAACCCATTTGCGTCTGCCGAAGCCGAATTCACAATGGATGCGGGTTCGCTTATTAAGGGAGGGGATGTCAAAATTGATGTTAAAGCGGAAACAAAATTGATATTGGATTTTGACAAACTTGAACTCTCGGAAGCCCAATCAAATATTTTCACTGAAGCGTTTGCAGATACTTTCAATGACATAATAGGCGGACTACTGGGGGACATTAACGGAAAGCTTCCGCAGGGCAAAAAATCTGCAAAAACAATCATCGAGATTGACGGGGACATTATCGCGACAACAGGGAACATTGATATAAACGCGACAGCGTCGGCCAGCGCTGAGTTCAAAAAAGGCGGTAAAGGTGTTGTCTGGAGCAACGCTCAAGTTTTTGCGGATTCGCAGATTCTCATAGGTGGTCAAGCCAACATTCGTGCCGTTGATGGAGACGTAACGATGCTATCCACGGCAAATACAACAATCAAGATTGAAGGGGAGGAAGAAGATCGTACCAACATTCCTTTGACAAAAATTCCTTTCCCTCTTGATATTGCCATTGCGCTCGGATACGCCGAATCAATCAACAAAATTGACATTGCAGATGGTGCGAATATCACTGCTGGAGGTGATATTTCCATAGAAGCACTGACAGAGCGGTCGCACGAACTCTCTGTTTCCGGTGGCAGCGGACAATCCTATATGGCACTTGTTGTCGGCATTCTCATTGGCAATGCCCAAACCGATGTCATCGTCAACGGCGCGTTGAATGCCGGAAGAGATGTTGTACTGTCGGCAAAAACTGAAACGGAAGAAAATTCCGTTTCCACAATAGCAAAAATGCAAGACACTGATGATCCCAAATGGGAAGGACTAGCTGATTTTGCCAAAGATGAAATCCAGAAATCCGTCAAAGGGTTATTCACAAGTGCTCAAGATAATGGAAACACAAACACCGGACTTTTTGATCAATTTGGTGCTGCGGGTGCCGTATCATTTACGGATGATAACGTGATAACCAAAATCATTGTTGGTAAAACCGCGAATATCTCCGCAGGAAACAATGTTGAAATTTCAGCAAAAACCGTCAATCAGGTTGCGTCCAGCGCTTTCTCAATGATCGGAGCATACGAAGTCAACAACAAGGAAGTCAATAACGACATTGCTATTGCTGTTTCTACTCCGATCGTCATTATGAACAATTCAACCACAGTATTCGTTGAAGCTAAAGAAATTACAGCGGGTGGTGCAATTGACGTAATTGCCGAAACTAAAATTCCGTTTAATGCAACACATCCGATATACGATTTGATGAAATTGATTAACGGGTCAGATGATGTCAACCCCATATTGTTTGTGGACGACTTGGCAACATACTTGGCTCAAGGATTTTCTGGATCCAAAGGGGCTTTTGGATTTGCCGACGGTCTTTTGAACACATGGGGACAATCGAGTGCACAAACTGACAAATTCGGCGGCGCGGCGATGGTCACTGTTTTGAATATTGAAAACACGACGGTTGCACAAATAGCGGGCGGAATTATCAACGCCTCCGATCTCAATGTCGATGCGAAGACAACTGTTGAACTAGCCAATCTGGTTGGATCGTTGGCATCAATTACGCCAGCAGGCGATTTGCCGGACATAAAGTATATTTATAAAAATCATGGACCTGAAGCGTTTAAAGATATATATGGAGCAGGCAGTTCATCAGCAGGCGGGGCATTACTTTATTCAAACATTGATTCTACCACGATTGCGAGAATAGACGGCGGTACAATAACGCTATCAGGTGATCTTGACGTGAAAGCCGAAACAAAATCGGTTGACATTGGCATTGCACTTGGGGCGGGAAAGTCGGGGACATTTGGCCTCGACCTAATGGCAAATCTTTCGTTTTACGACTCCTATACGCTTGCCAAAATAGATGATGCCGTTAAAGTTATCGCTAAAAATGTTTCTATTGCTGCCGATGATGCTGCTTATCGAATTGGCATTACAGGAAGCCTGACGAGTAGTTCGCAGACCAGTATTGGAATTTCTGGTACGTCATCTGTGATGCTTCGCGATGCTCACGCTGTCTGGGGAAATCTGCTCAATGCAGACGGTACGTTGGCTACCATAAAAGGCGATAATAACCCAGAGAAAGATTATACTGCCGAAGTTGTCGAATCAGAGGTAACAGAAAAAATTACCATAGAATCAAACCTGCATGGCATAAATTTGATTGCGTCTGTAGCGGGATCAGGAACCGGTACGACAGAGGCAGATGAAAAACGAAAAGAGTATCTCGCTGACGAGAATGTTCAAAGGATGCGGAACGTTCATGAAAATAATAGAAACAGGATAGAAGAGGTCGAAAAACAACTAAACCGGAGCCAGTTCGGTTTATCCGGGGCGGTTGTAGTCAGTTACATGAACGAGAACAGTTCCGCGGGAATCAGCGGAAACGTTAATATCACCGCCGGAGACATTAAGATTGATGCATCAAACAGCATCTTCGATGTTACCATTGGCGGAGCGGGGGTTCTTCAGACGGGGCAAGGAAGCAATACAGGAATCGCCGGTGGAATCGCCGTAAATGTATTGGACGGTAATACCGTTGCGTACATTCAGCCGTACATTGAGCCGGATACGAAAACCGTTGTTGCCTATGAAACATTGGACATCAATGCTACGCGGACAGGAAATATCATTTCCGCCGCTGCTGGTGCCGCAGTATCGTCTTCTAGTAAAGGCGCCGAAGTAGGTGGCAGCGTTACATTCAATTTTCTCGACGATGACACATTTGTCCGTATTCATGATGCTAACTTGCAAAAGAAAAACAGTGGTACTGGCGATATAATCGCAATGGCAACCAATTCGGCGGGGATATATTCCTTGGCGGGCGGTCTTGCCGTCGGCGGAAGCACATCCATTGGTGCGTCTGCCGCGTATAACTACCTTGGTTTGAACACTTACGCAAACATTAGCAATTCCATAATTACCGCCAATGATTTGACTCTGCTTTCCGGCAATCAATCGTCCATCGTAACAATTGCCCTAGGTGGCGGTGTCGGCAATGGAACAGCCGTCGGTGGAACGATTGCGGTTGTAATCTCCGACAGCAATACGGCAATAGGTATTGAGGATTCCGTTATTACTTTGGACGGCTATATAAAAGCCGATGCGCTTAGTCAGTCCGCTATCGGAGCGAGATCGTATTACGATGCCGTGGTCAAAGCCATTCAAAAAGAAGATGACAGCAAAGCGGATTATACAAATAGTAAGGGTTTTGACTTGGGTGAGTTTGACCCGGATAACCTGAACAAGTATGATGCCCCAAAAACCAATCCGAAGGATAAGCCGAATGATTACAAGGCGATGAATACGGTGGACGAGAATGGCGACAAAGACGGGACTCTAGCGGAGAAGGAGGTTCTGGGGCAGGCGGATCTCGGTCTTGCTGGTCATTCTCCGAAGATTGTTACGGCTGCCCTTGCCGTTGGCGCTGGTAAAGGCAACGGTGTTGCCGTTGGGGCAAACATTGCAGTGAACATTCTGACCGATACCACGTCAACAAACATAACCGGTTCGACCATTAAATCCGGTCGTGACGCGCAATATACAGCGGAAACCAACGGCGGCATCATTGCCGTCGGAATCGGCGTTGCTGGAAGCACAAGCGGTGTTGCAGTCTCCGGGAATGTAGGTGTGAACATCATAGGCGGTGGTACGTCCGTTAATATGATAAACAACAACGAGTTAACCAGTGCCAAAAACTTTGGAGCCCAAGCCAAGAACGAGTCAGGCATTATCGGCATTGGTGTCAACATTGCCGGCACCGGCGGGGCAGCCGGCGTCGGGGTTTCCGCCGCTTATAATCAAATCGCCCACGGAACCGAGGTCTTGGTGGATAACACAACAATTACCGGTTCTACTGTTGACCTCGAAGCCCTTAATGAGTCCAGTTTGGTTTCCGTTCTCCTTTCTGTCGGCGCCGGCAGAACTGCCGGGGTCGGTGCTTCGTTCGCGATAAACACTATCGGCAGTCTATCCGGTTCTGAAATTTCCAAAAACGATATGGATGAAATCAAAATTGATGAAGCCAAAGATAAGGATGGAAACCAAAGAAAAACGGCGGAAAGTTCAAGAGATATCAAAGATGAAGATGGAAATTCAATCGGTGAAGACAAAATACGATCAGACATTGCCACACAATTTGGTCTTCAATCGACTACTGACAGCAAAAACGTTCTTGAAAAGATTGGGGAAAGCGAAAATGTTACGCAAGTTGTCATAACCAAAGACTCGAAAGTGGAAGCAACGCAGGGAGATATTGGTCTATCTGCACAGAACAGCGGCGGTATTTTGTCAATTGCGATAGGCGCTGGTTTCGGCGGAACCGCCGGCGTTGGGGCAGCCTTTGCTTACAACAACATCAGCAGCGCAACCGGAATTGTCACTGACGGTACAGGTACAGCTAACGGTGTAAGGATCGTATCTGCGGCGGATTTGACGGCGCAATCCGACAGTACCAACCGTATTATTGCGGTCAGCATTGGAATGGGCGGCGGCGGAACAGCCGGTGTTGGCGCCGGTGTTGCCGTCAATAATTTGTCGGGAACGAATCAGGTTTCTTTTACCAATACAACAACGACGGCACAAAACGACATTTCACTCCATGCTCACAACGGTGGGAAAATCATTTCCGTTACAGGCGGATTAGCAGGCGGCGGGACTGCCGGGGTCGGGGCTTCGGTCGGCGTAAACCTGCTAAAAGGTAATACAACGGCTAGTATCGTTGGTGGGACTACGACCAGTAAAAACAATGCTGTCAGTGTCGAAGCAACGAACACCGCGAACATCGTTTCTGTTGCCGTCGCCGGGGCGGGAGGCGGGGTTGCCGGTATTTCCGGCGCCGTTGCGGTGAACCTGATACGCGGAACGACCACAGCACGAATCGGCTCGTTAGATCAAAACGAAACAATAATCAACAGCAAAACCGGTGTGAACATAGATGCCATTTCAAGCGGAGAAATCGTTTCAGTTGCTGTAGCGGCTGCCGGTGCCGGCGCCGCTGCCGTTTCAATTGATGTCGCCGTCAATATCATCAAAGGAACGACCGGAGCGTATCTCGAAAACACGCCATCATCGTTGCCAAAACAACAAAACGATGTAAGTACGGATGGTAGTCTGCACATGCTAGCGAACAGCAATCACGATATTCGCAGCACCATCGTTGGGCTTTCCGGTGCCGGAGTTGCGGCAGTCAATGTGCTGGTCGGCAGTAATACCATCAAAGGGATAACCGAAGCCGTGGTGAAGAATTCCGTCGTACACGCTGGCAAGATAGACATCATGGCAAATAACGAGTCGAGATCCCTTGGTGTTTCGGTTTCGGGTGCCGGCGCCGGTGTCGCTGCTGTAAGTGTCCAAACGGATGTGCATGTTCTGACTCAAGCCGTCAAAACGATCATCGAAAGCAGCGAACTTTATGCAAAGAGCGGCAAATTGCAAATTGATGCAATTGATGAGAAATCGGTGAACGCCAATACCATCGGTATTGGCGGCGCGGCAGTAGCCGCCGTGGGCGGCGCGGTTTCAGTGATCGTGGTCGATGGAACCAATAGAGTTGACGTAATGGATTCGACACTTCAGGCAAAGAAAGATTTGATCGTTAATGCCGCCAGTACAACAACATTGCAGCAGATTAGTGGTGTGCTAGCAGGTGCCGGGATCGCCGGTGTAGGAGTTGCCGTCGGCGTAAACGTGTTCGAACAGAAAACGTTCGTTACTATTGCGGGCAGTATGCTGGAATCTTTATCCGGCGATATCGACATTATCGGTAAGGGAACGACCAACATTGCCAGAATGCAGGGACATTCCGTCGGAGCGGGTGGTATCGCCGGTGTTGCCGGTACGGTGTTTGTTACAAATGTCGATGACGAAACGAAAGTTGCCATCGGAAATTACGCCACCGATAAGGACGGGAAATTCATTCTCGAAGACAAGGGAGAGAGTTCACTCACCGCAACGCAAGGAAATGTTGATATCCTCTCCGAAAGCAATTTCAAACAAGGCAACACCGTCGTCGGCGGTGCCGGTATTGGTGGTATTGCCGGTGTCGGCGCAGGTGTCAACGTTCTCACTGTCCGAAATGGCGCCGCGCTCATTACCAACTCGGATATTACGGCAAGGGATATCTATCTCGATTCCAAGCTGACCCGCAATGTTGCGACGAGTACATACGCAGGCGGCGGCGGGTTGGTAGGCCTTGCGGCGACCGTCTCCGTTATAAGTATGGGCGGCAAAAAATTTGACATTAATTCCACCGTTGACGACAAAGACGGTCTGAAGGCTTTGACTGGAGGCGTCGACAAAGCAAGTAAGATGAGCGGAAATTACGCCGATGTAAGTAGTTGGAACTCTGATGTAGTAAATAATTCGAATGAAGTGAGCGGTTCGGCGGTACTCTCTATCGGCGGAACACTGAACGCAACTGGTTTTGTCGACGATACCAAATACTTCAACATAGGCAACATAACCGCTTCGGCAACCGCCGAAAATACTGTAAACCAGAAAGTCTATGGATTCGCGGCAGGTTTAGGTGCTGCTGGCGCTGCCGTTGGAGTGCTGAATCTCAACGATGATGTTAAAATAACTGTTAAGGACGGTGCCAACCTGAAGGCAAATGCAATAGACTTTGATGCCAACGTCAAGGAAAAGGGCATTGACCTGTACGTTGTTACTGGTGCACTTGGTGCGGTTGCCGGTGGCGCCGCCGTTGCCAATGCCAAAATCAATCTCGATTCAACAGTTGCTCTCGGTGCGGCAAACTTGCGTACCGACACGCTTTCTGTGAAAGCCGATGGCGAACAAAACGTTCTTGTCAATTCAGTTGCCGATATTGCTGGCGGTGTCGGAATTATGTATCCGTCAAGCAAAGTAACGGTAAATGAAAATAATACCATTACATTAAATGGTACGTATATTGACGCTTGGGGAACGAGTGATGCGGTTAAATTCATTGCAGGCAATTACGCAAATGACAATGTAAGCGCGACGGCGTATCTCTATAACTATACGGCACTTCCACTCTCTCTTGCCGCCGGTGCTAATGCTTATATGAACCAAAAGGATGCTATCACGTTTGGCAGTGGTACTTACGTTGGCAGTGTCGGCGATATTATTGTCGAGACCGGCGTCGGAAGCAAAACGGCGAACGTCGTTGGTTATTCCGAGGCAACGTCGATATATCAGGAGATTTGCCAATTTTTCTCTGGCAGTTCGTGTGCCATCATCGGTGGAAATGGTAGCAAAGGATTTTCCGCAGACAGTACCATCACATTTGCTGGTGCAATTCTCGAAGCAGGTTCACATTGGGATACGAAGATTATCATTGACGATACGGGCGAGATTGACCGGGTGAATACGAGCGGTTGGGTTGTCGATATGGTAGGAAAAAATCCGAACACGACAGTCAGGGCGAATGCGTTGGATGTATTCAAAGGCATGATTCAATCGCTTGAAGATAAAATCAATCAGCAGAAAAAACTTGGAGGATCAACCGAAGCGTTTGAATTAGAAATCAAAAATCTGGAGGCGCAGTTAAAATACTACCTTATAGACGATAAAATAGATTTAAGAGATACTACAAACCTTATTGCGAGTAATTTCAAGGAGTTAGTTTTCGTAAATATTACCGGTGACATTGTTGCTTCGGCAGGTGATATTCGATTGGATGCGGCAAAATTGATCTCGATTGGCGATGCAGAAACAAACACCTTGACGGCTCGTAGAGACCCGTCTATCACGATAGTGAACAATTCGTTTAATTCGCTGGACTTGGCTAAATTGAATTTGGAAATTCCCTATCGCTTAGGCGGCCGTGTAATACTGAATAGCATGATAGTTGACAACAACAAGAAAAATGACATCGGTTTAACCAATGCCACATTAGATTCTATCGGTAATTCCGTCAGCGATACTCCGAAGATTATCGTGAATAATCCTAACGGTGGGGATTTATTCGTGCGGGGAGGTTCTTTTATCCGTAATCCCAATGGTTCCGTGGAAATCTTAAGTAAGGGAAGTATATGGATGAGTGATTCGGTCGTCAGTGGAAAGGATATTACAATAAAAACTGAAGGTTCTTTCTATCAGGGGTATCAGGACGGTTTATACAGCACAGCAGGTAATCCGTTAGGAGTCGGAACCGAAGCATATACTCTCATTCAGGATTGGATTAACGAACAACTGCTCTTCGGCGGTATGGATAGAGGCACAGCAGAAAGAAAGCGTCTGGATGCAGCAAACGAGTTGAAGGATTACGTGTCTAATTGGAATGAAGTTTTCAATTCGGACGGCTCGATCAAATCAGGTAAGACTCTCGATAACCTAAAACCATCGGGTAGTTTTGCTTCCGACTGGGAAACTCTGGAACCCCAACTTTATGCAGCACGTAATGTGGCGAATAGTGACTATGAGAGCGCACTTGGAACTGCGGCCGGTATGACACTTGATGAAGATAACTATGACACTGTTTTGGATGAGGTTTTCGGAAGTGGAGCAAGCGGTAAACTGAATGACCCCAATAGTGATGGATTGTCGCTAATCATTGTTTTTGCAAATACCGCCGTGAACAATGCTGAAATAACAATGACATCGTCATTAGCTACATGGAAGGCTGAATCCGAAAAATTGAAAGGACTTATTGCGACCGGAACCCCAACCTACGATAGTAATGGAATTATCAGTAATATTTCTGCACTTACATTCACAGGAGATAATAACGCGTCGGCATTTAATGCTGCTCAAAATAGTTATAACGATGCAGTTGTCGACCATAATAACAAGATAAATCTTCAAAACAAAATTTCGGATTTGAATTCGGCAAACGAAAAATATGCTGCCGCAAACAAAACGTACTCGGATGCGTTGGATGTCTTCTCCGGAAAGATAGGAATATACTCAAGAATGGATGTAGCGGTCGAGTTTGCTAAATCGGACGGCAATACAAGTAAAACCCTACAAAAGGCGGCAACAGACTACGCCGACGCTGTGAATAACCTGCAATCACTCAGCACGACCGATTCATGGATTATAGTCTTCGGTCAAGGTGGCAGTGAAAACCTTAATGACCTCATTGACAAGACTACTGGTAAACCTTTACTGGAATCTAATCAAACGGTCATCGACAAATACACAGAATTTAAAGGAAACTATAATGCGGAAATGACGAAGGCAGCGACGGACTATCTTAAACGCAATGTGAAGAGCTATGCCGACATCAGTAACGGACTTGTAGATTCTGTTGATCGGACTTCCACAGACATTTGGTCTCTGAACAATGGTGCACTAAATGCAAGTGTTGACAGCGTGATTTACGGTGGACGCTCTGTATATATATCCGCAGAAATATTGAATGTGAACGGATTGATTAAAAGTGGTGTCTTGGATCACAAAATTGATTTGTCAGACATTGGTGATGTTATTGCCGGAGCGTTAAACGGACAGGATATTTCCAGCAAAGTTTATGGAGGTGCGATTGACGATAAAAACAATGTTAACTTCGGTAAGCCGAAAGTAACAGTCGTAGTTGATAATTCTGGCAACAGGAATGTTGAAATCGAAAATGTTCAGGCAAACGCTGGTAATGTTACACTCTATGGCAACATCATTAGCACTGGAAATGGAACCGTGGAAGTTTCGGATGGATACGGTAGGATTGACATTATCGGCAATCCAAACTATGACCTCGTTCTGAATCGTGTGGATGCTGGATTGGATTCCGAAGGACAAATTCGTATTGTCGACACTGCCTTTAGAAATGAAAACGGACAATCCCAAAATACCGTCTATACTCGGGCTTATGAAAACGGAACCAATGTTCTCTATATGCAAACAGGTTATGGCGATCAACTCGGCGAAAAGCAATTTGTTTCTACTACCTCTATAGGACAGTACGAAACGAAAGAGGATCGCTGGTTGGAAACCTTCAGCGGAAATAAGTACACGCTTACGGTAAACTACGCTTATGTGCAGAAAGTCGGTGTGGCATTTGGTGCTGAAGTGGATTGGTTGGCAAAAGACCGTGGAAACGAGTTGCGAAATGTGAGTGGTAATGGATCGGTTGCCCGCTTGCCGTCGGGGACTTATCTTATGGACATTAATGAACTTGCTGCTAATGATGCACGGAGATCCGATAATAATTTTAATTCAAACAATTTACTGATTGGTGTCTTTACAAGAACAAGTGAGAAGGCGACAGTTACTCCCCAAGGGATAAGTAGAACAGCCGATGATACATTTTTGGGATTTGGAACACGGACGTATGACAGATTTTTTCGTCAAACACAGGTCTATACCGACAAGTTTGAAACCTACATGAACGCCTCACGTCCGATTGATATTTCCTTTGTTGGTTCACAAGATATCAATCACTCCAACGTAAATATTACCGGTGCAAAATCCGTAACGATTAACGATCTCGTCCGGTCTGCTAACACCGTAACGATTGAGGCAACCGGAGATATAACAACCGGAATTAAAGCTGGTGGATTCGGCTCTGTTGATGCAAAGGTTGTCGAATTGGCATCAACCAATGGAGGAAATATCAGCGGACATGATGGATACTTTTCTCTCGAAACCGTTCTCGGCGGAACAACGCTTACAGCAACCACGAGTGGGAATGTTAATCTCAACGCTATCGGAAATGATTTGATCGTAGAAAAGATTACCGGAAATAATGTTGACATAATTACTTCCAGCGATATTTTGCAGGCGAAACCGGGTGTTGGCATCGTTGCTGGTAATGATCTTACTCTTGTTTCCGGCGGACGCATCGGAAATGTGAATGGATCTGTAAAATCCGGTGTGAATCCCGAAAAACTGGATCGCAATCAAATGTTCAATTTCCAGGTAGAAAACAATACATCAATCGAGGCAATCGGACAGATTGACGCCTACTTTGATAAAACTGACGGCAAGAATGATAGAGGTAACCTTTACGTTGACACGATTGTCAGCACCGCTGGCGATGTCAATCTGTATGTGACCGGCGATATTCTCGACCGTAATGATTTCGTTCAGGACGACCCGAATGGCGACCTCTTCCGGTTGAATATGTGGAACGAACTTGGCTTGATGGATAGCGTTGACAAGAAGCAGGAAAACGCTATCAAAGACCTCGAAAGAACCCGAACTATGGATTACTTCGCAGTTTGGCTGTCAGTCTACGACAATTTCGACAATCTCGACGGCTACGACACGGTTGCCAGGGAATTCCGGTTCAACGAAGAAGCCAAAGCAAATTTGCAAGAGTCCGGTTGGACAGCAAAGGAAATTGCTGATGAAGAATCCAAGCGTACCAAAGCGTATCGTGAAACGTTCGACAATGCATCCGGGTTTCAAAAAGAGGCATTATCCAAGGCGTTCGATGCCGAGTACGCTTACACAGCTACAGAACAGGAAAAAGAAGACTTGCGTCCTATAGGCACATGGAAAGAGGAGGAACTTCTAAACCAGTTGACCGGCGTATTGTTTGCCGATGCGGGTACTCGGATGGACACAACCAGTACGATTGAAGCTGCAAACATTTCCGGTAAAGACATAACTATCTACTCCGGTGGCGCTATAGGCGAATCTACCGGAAACCCCATAACGATTGACAGTAGCGTTGGCGGTAATTTATGGCTCCTCGGCGTAACGCAAAAGGAGCTGGATGCTTTAACACCAGAGCAACGTGAAGAACGGGAAGAGATTCGCCGCGCTCTTGCCGATGCCGAATGGGATGACTTGAAGTTCTTCAATGGGGACGATGAAATTAAACAACAGGACTTCGATAAATTGGCGGATTTCTTCAACGACTTGGAGATGATAGAAATTAAACGTTACGATAACATCAACATCACGGCGACCGGCACGTTGAAAACCTATTCCGAGGGCTGGACGAACATTGGTTCGCAAAACGATATCGAGATCGGTAACGGTGTTGATGGTTCGGGAATCGTTGCCAACGGCACAAACGACAGCGACCAGTCGCTTCGTTTGAAAACCGACGGTTCGATTTATGCCACTGACACTGACAGCGTCGCGATTAAGGCGAAAAATGCTGTTCTCGAAGCCGCCGGTGGAGTTCTCGGCGGTCGCACAGTAGTCGGAGAAGATGAGGAAGTAGTAATTGTCGACACGCCGCTGATCGTCAATCTGACCGGTGGAACTGATGCTGACGGTTGGATCACCGCGCGAGGCGCTGATGGCGTTTATCTTTCCTTCGTTGATGACAGTGGCAATGACGCTGATGCGTACCTTCGTGAAATCGGTTCATGGCGCGAGGTTAATCTGACAGCCGCTACACTCGCAAATGCACTGCCGGATACTGGGGCGGCAAAAATTGGTGGCAAGGATATTGTTCTGACTGCAACGGGCATTGATGAATTTGGCAACAGTATTGGCAGTAAGGATTCGTTCTTGTGGATAGCACAAGCAATCGGTGGATCCTTGACTGTAGATGCAGTCGGTGATGTTTTCCTGTACAACACAACCGCGTCTTTGGACATCAAGGAGATAGTTGCACAGCAAAATGTTGAAATAGGCGCTCGCGGCAACATATCTTTATCGGATGCTGAACTTGACATTAAAGGCAATGCAACATTCGTTTCCGATACCGGCACAATCGTTATGGTCGGCGGATACATCGTCGTTGGCGGAGACTGGCGCGTAAAGGGCGAAGATATTTCCTTAGCTGATACAAAAATCACTGTTGCCGGTGATTTGATTAAAACTGCTGACAACATTTCCATAAAACATTCAATCATCGATGTCGCAAGGAATACAAGTCTGACTGCTACAAATGGCAATTTGACTTTAACCGATTTGGTGCTGAATAGCGCAGGAATACTTGATATGACTGCGACAAACAACATTTGGGCAACCAATTCAAATATTGAAGCCGGAGATACGACGTTGACCGCGACGGGCGGCGATTTGAAAATCGCTGGCGGCAAGGCAAACTTTGGCAATGCGTTGCTGACATCTGGCAACGACATTTCCGTAACCGACTGGATGATGGCGGCTATCGGGACGCTTGATGCGACCGCCGCGAACAATTTTTCGGCGACGGATTCGCGAATCACCGCCGGGAACACGAACCTGACCGCTACAAACGGCAGCTTGGACGTAAACGGCGGAAGCGCCGGCTTGGGTAATACGCGTTTGGCCGCTGGCCGCAATATTGCCGTTACCGATTGGGTACTGAATGCTGCCGGAACGCTTGGCGCGACCGCCGCGAACAATTTTTCGGCGACGGATTCGCGAATCACCGCCGGGAACACGAACCTGACCGCGACAAACGGCAGCTTGGACGTAAACGGCGGAAGCGCCGGCTTGGGTAATGCGCGTTTGGCTTCTGGTAACAATATTTCTGTAGCCGATTGGGTGCTGAACTCTGCCGGGACGCTCGACATGTCTGCCGCGAAAAATGTTACTTCGACGGATTCCAGTATTACGGCTGGAGATACGGCGTTGACCGCGACAGGTGGCGATTTGAAAATCGCTGGCGGCGCGGCAAATCTTGACAGTGCGTTGCTGACATCCGGCAAAGACATTTCCGTGACCGATTGGACGTTGAAAGACACCGGGACACTTGGCATGACCGCCGCGAACAATATAGTTGCGACGGATTCAAACATTACGGCTGGAAATACGGCGTTGACCGCGACTGGCGGCAATTTGACAGTTGCTGGCGGTGCGGCAAATCTTGGCAGTGCGTTGCTGACATCCGGCAAAGACATTTCCGTGACCGACTGGACGTTGAAAGACACCGGGACACTTGGCATGACTGCCGCGAACAATATAGCTGCGAATTATTCCAACATTACGGCCGGAGATACTAAGTTGACCGCGACTGGCGGCGACTTGAAAATCACTGGCGGGACTGCAAATCTTGGCAGTGCGTTGCTGGCATCCGGCAATGATATTTCCGCAACCGACTGGACGTTGAATAATGCCGGGGCGCTTGGCATGACCGCCGCGAACAATATAGCTGCGAATTATTCCAATATTACGGCCGGAAATACGGCGTTGACCGCGACGGGTGGCGATTTAAAAATCGCGGGTGGCGCGGCAAATCTTGGGAATGCGTTGCTGGCATCCGGCAACGATATTTCCGCAACCGACTGGACGTTGAATGGCACTGGTACGCTCGGCATGACCGCCGCGAACAATATTACTGCGAATGATTCCAACATTACGGCCGGAGATACGGCGTTGACCGCGACGGACGGCGATTTGACAATCACTGGCGGCGCGGCAAATCTTGGTAATGCGTTGCTGACATCCGGCAACGATATTTCCGTAACCGACTGGACAGTGAATGGCACCGGTACGCTCGATATGACCGCCGCGAACAATATTGCCGCGACGAATTCCAATATTGAGGCCGGAGACACGGCGTTGACCGCGACGGACGGTGATTTGACAATCACTGGCGGTACGGCAAATCTTGGGAATGCGTTGCTGGCATCCGGCAACGATATTTCCGTAACCGACTGGACGTTGAATGGCGCCGGTACGCTCGATATGACCGCCGCGAACAATATAGTTGCGAAGGATTCCAGCATTGAAGCCGGAGATACGGCGTTGACCGCTGCAAATGGCAATTTGACGATCACAGGCGGAATGGCCGGCTTAGGCGATACCCGCTTGACCGCCGGTGATAACATCTCGCTGACTGACTGGACTCTGACCGCTCTCGGTTCGCTGGACGCGACCGCCGCGAACGATATTGTTGTGACAGGTTCCCACATTGAGGCAGGAGATACTACGCTGACCGCAACGGCCGGCGATTTGATATTCACCAACGGCACGGCACGCCTTGGCAATGCGTTTTTGACAGCCGGCAAAGACATCACCCTTGCCGATTCGCGGTTCGATATAGAAGGATATTTCGATATCAATGCGGCGGATCATCTTACGTTGAAAAACTTCGTGGCGACGGCGCAAACGGCTAACCTTAAGGCGAGTCGGTACACATTGTCCAATTGGCATATTTACGCTAATGAATTGTGGATTGATGGCGGGGAAAAAATCGATATTTTCAACGATCCCAGATTCAAGAACTTATTGGCGTATGATCGAATCGTTAACACATGTAAACCAGATGACGGAATCGCTATAGTTAACACATGTATAAAAAGTGACGGGGAAGAAATTGACGCTCCGGTCATCAGCGGCGGTTGGTTATCGTTGGGTTCGGAACCAAACGATAACCCTGTTTCAGAAAATCGTGTGATTTTCTAATATGCCGGCTTAACAGTAATTTCAATATGATGTGGGCAGACATGAACCGCGGGCGTCCTCGTCGGCGTTTAATAAATAAACAGGGCGCGATTTATCGTGCCCCTGCGTCCCGCGATCATTTATTGAAACGCGGACGCGGACGTCCGCTACCCCATGTCACGCCGGCGAGGACGCCCGCTGTCCCATGGCTCCAGATGCGTTGTGCCGCAAAAACATATACCTTAGTGTAATTGGACGCTATGGCAACAACAGGACAGAAAAACACTACACCGGATCAACATAAAATAACTTGTCAACATCGCCGGTTGAGATTAATCTATTCCGATGTTGTAAACGGTATTTTTAGATTGGAGCATAGGAATGGACGCAAGCGGGCAGCCTATAGATAAAGGTACGTCGCTGTTGTCGCAGGTTTTTCACGACAGCGGCGAAAAAATTCAGAACTGCTTCCAGTGCCAGAAATGCGCGGCTGGATGTCCCCTCAACTTTACCATGGACATTCTGCCGAACCAGGTATTCCGGCACATTCAGTACGGGCATAGGGACAAGGTTCTAAACTCAAAAACCATATGGCTTTGCGCCTCCTGTCAGACATGCAGCACGCGATGCCCCAACAGTATCGACATAGCGAAGGTAATGGATACGCTGCGCGGCATCGCTTACCGTACCGGCGCTGAATCCGGCGAAAAAAACATCTCCATGTTCCACAAATTTTTCCTGACGCTTACCAAACATACGGGGCGGACATGGGAACCGGGCTTCTCGCTCTATGAATTGAAAAGCGGCGGTCTTGGCAATTTTATGGGCTGGGGATTCAAAGCGTTTCTGCGGGGAAGGATGGGCGTTGTTCCCAGCATAAAAGGCGACAAGGCTTTCAAGGATCTGTTTAAGAACGTGGACAAAGGAGGCGCCCGATGACGGATTTCTCTTATTTCCCCGGGTGTTCGCTGCACGGCACCTCGAAAGAATTTGACGAATCGGTGCGCGGCGTAACGGCGCATCTTGGCATCAAGCTTCATGAGCTTGACGGCTGGACCTGCTGCGGCGCGACTTCCGCGCACGCCGTCGACGAAAAGCTGGCGGTTGAGATGCCGGCGCGGAATCTTGCCATTGCCGAAAAAATGAACATGGATCTTCTTGTCCCCTGCGCTAACTGCTACAGCCGCTTCAA
>JGI24704J35079_10000359_pt1 | contig 21876 bp, 21 predicted proteins | sample TergutNt197P3_FD_35079 | JGI IMG/M metagenome (IMG submission 35079)
TTTTATAGCAATTGAAGCAGAATTTTGTAAAAAATATTTTCCGTTATCTTCAAAGAAAATTATTTTATCCCCTCTTTTTATGTTCATTTTTGCCCTAATATCACGGGGGATTGTTATTTGGCCTTTTGAAGTAACTCTTGCAATTTCCATGTATAAACTCCTTACTTTTCTTATATTTCTTACTTTATCATCAAAACAAATTTTTGTAAAGAACATTTTTGTATATTTTTATCATCGATCGTTTTCCTGAGATTTTTATGTTTCAATTAACAGAAAATGAATTCAATGCTTTGAGGTGCCAAATTGACACCTCAAACGCTGGAAAAGGCGGACGGCGTTATTTACCTTATGTTTTTACAGAACACGGTGTTCTGTAAAAATTGGGTTTAATGCTTAAGATTGTATAAAGATGAAGAAGGAAATGATTCAAATCAATATTTGACAGATGTGGGAAGAATTGATATTCTGGCTCAAGATTCAAAAACTAATTCCTTTGTGGTGATTGAACTAAAAAAAGGAATGGAATCAGATAAAGTTGTCGGACAAACTTTGCGGTATATGGGCTGGGTCAAGGAAAATCTTGCGTTAAATAACGAAGAAGTCAAAGGATTGATTATTTGCAAAGGCACAGACGCAAAATTANAATATGCTGTGAGTATGATAAAAGATATATCAATAAAATACTACAATGTAGATTTTAAATTATCCGACTAATATATAAACCTACTCGGCTTTCCCTGCCGTCCAGTTCTCTGGGTATATAAATCTTGGTATCCACCTCAGGGGTAAAGTGAACCTGCTGTGCCAATGCACATAACAATTCGTTTCATTTGCGTAATTCGTTGATGACGTATGCCGCCGAATGGCAGCAGCGTTAAATTGCTGCGTAAGCAGCTTCCAAACGACCCGAAGGGGCGTATCCTTATTCCTTCTTTGCGTCTTTCCGCCTTTGCGAGAAGAAAATAAAACAATTCTTCCCCTGCGCTCTTCCGCGTAAAGCTTTCTTCAGTATTCCTCCATTCATTTGTAAAAGGATCTTCTTATTAATCCCAAAACATGATACAGTACAAGCATGGATATTGTCATTCTGGACAGTGCATTAAAACACGGAATATCAGAAGAAAATATTTTTTTCTGTTTAGTTCATTCTCACAATGACATCGTTATAGCCGAACCCCCAATAAAGCGTGTATTTGCCGGATTTGATAATGCCGGAAGGGCATTGGAAATAGTAGCTATAGAAGATAATGAGCAAGATCGTCTTGTAGTCATTCATGCAATGAAGTTAACCAAAAAGTATTATTTCTTGTTACAAGAAGGAGAGCAATATGAATTATGATGAAATAAATGTTAATGAAGTGCTTGAAAGCGTTGCTTCCGCGGTAGAACAAGGCAATTACCGCCAAGCTACAAAAAAAGAATCCATGGAAGTCCGCCTAGCCGCCCTTAGCGCCATTGTCCATAAGATGCAAGTTCTTGTTCAAAATGACAAAGAATTAGCTGGAGCATAGGTAAGACCAGGTAGCTGCAAAGTCAGTGGTAATTGCAAAGTCAGCTGATACCAAATTCCGGTAGCATTGTATCGGTGGCCTACCCTCATGTCTGGCGTGAAACTGCTGTGCCTTTGCTTAATATTATTCGGATAGAACAAGCACAACGAAGCTCAATGCCCTGTATATAATTTAAAAGAAACATCAATCGTTTTTCTGTAGTGTTATTCTGTTTGCCTTTCCCGCCAGAGGGCTTTTCCGTTTTGTCTGCCTTCAAAGAATACCATAGTGGAATGTCCCGATTGCCGCATACATTGCAGAGCTTCCCTGTATTTATTCCCCAGATGATCCGGGGCATGGGCATCGGCATTCAGAACAAGGGGAATATTCCGTTCGGCAAGCAGGGTGAGCATATCAACAGAAGGGTAGGGTTCGGTGGTATATCCCCGGATCATGGCGCCGGTGTTTACTTCTACAACCGGCGCCTGACCACTGCCAGTTGTCGGGCCGTCTTTTTCCGCTTCGGTACGAGTGGCGGCAATCAAGCCGGCCGTTGTAACAAGGCATTTTTTGTACCAGCTTTCCTGCGGGTCAAAGAACGCATACCGTTCGTTGTTTTTTTTAATCAAATCTAAATGTCCCAAAATGTCACAACCCCCGGCCCTTACCATGTTGTTATAGGTGTTGTAATAGGTTTCACAAAGGACTCTGCTGTCATTGCCGAATTCAACCAGGACATTGCCGAAATTTTCCGGATACTCATCAACATTAAAAGGTTCTCCGGTTTTTGGTGAAATAAGATAGTGAACCGATCCAATACTGTAATCCAGCGGCAGCGCACGAATGTCGGCATCTGCAGGACTGCAATGGCCTTCGATATAATCAACTTCCAGGCCCAGATAAATTGTTAGTTTTTCTTTCCAGTGTTTTTTGGCTTGTAACACTGTATCAATATATTCGCCGAGTTTTTCGTCTTTCATGTGCCAAACTGATGTTATTCCCGTCTTCTTTGCTATGGGAGCGTGGGAACTAAAACCAAGTGATGCAAAGCCTTTGGCAAAAGCAGCTTCGCACATTGTTTCTACATCGGTTTTTCCGTCGCAAAAAACCGTGTGGGTATGCAGACAGGAAAACCCTTCCCTGCCGTTAAGTGCTTTCATGCCAGTAAAAACTCCTCCGCGGCGCTTTTAAAGTGTTCAAACGCTTCGCAGAGAGCCGGCATAGAGGATTCAATCGTATTGATATCGACCTGCTTATAGGCAGTTTCCATAACGGCGGCGGCATTCCCCAGTTCCATTCCCGAAAGGGTCCTGGCGCTCCCCTTGATGGAATGGACAGAGCGGTGAGCTTCTTCCCAGTTTTTTTCTTTTGTTAAGATCGGCAGGTTTTTCAGTTGTTCGGCGCTGCGTTCTATGTAATGAGCAAGAAGGGTTTTGGCGCTTTCTGCATTGTGCATAAAAGTATCCAGAAGTTCTTCACTGTTAAACACCTGGGCGTTTTTGGTTGTTTCTGCTGCATATTCCGATTGGCTTGCCAATGGTAATTGGTTCGCCAATTCTGATGGGCGCGTCCATTTGCGGAGCATTGCTTCGACATCCGGCCTTTTAAAGGGTTTGGGAAGAATGTCGTCAAAACCCGCATCAAAGCAGAGCTTTTTTTCTTCTGCCAGTAAACTGGCGGTAACGGCAATCAGCGGTTTAGTAAAACCCCTTTTACGCAGTTCCGCTGCCGCTTCATAACCGTTCATCCGGGGCATCTGAATATCCATAAAAACCAAATCCAGAGACGAATCGGCCTTTTCCAGTGCATCCTGTCCGTCTTCGGCCTGTACTGCCTGGATACCGAGTTTTTCCATAATCAAAACAAAAAGCTGCCTGTTTACCGGGTGATCTTCTACTATCATCACTTTTTCGGAAGAAAGGAATTCCGCTGCGATAGTGCTTTTTTGCTTTTCGGCAGGAACAAACAAATCCGCCAAACTTGCTTCCGTGTTTTCTTTTGCACTGTCGTTCTGAATATCGTCCTGCAGCTGTACACTGTTTTCCGCCGTTTCTTCGATTACAGCATTCGGGTCCGCTTCTTTTGCGGGGATCGTAAAACGGAAAACGGAACCGCTTTCCTGATTGGGAACCATCTCAATGGTACCCTGCATAAGTTCCACCATGCTTCGGGAAATTGCCAGACCCAGACCGGTGCCGCCAAAACGCCGGGTATGGGAAGAATCGGCCTGCATAAAGGTTGTAAAGAGTTTTTCCCGCACTTCCTTTGGAATTCCGATACCGGTATCCGCTACAGAGATTGTTATGGTTCTGGTGTGTTCATCTCCCAAAGCGGCAGAAGCGCTTATCGTGATTGATCCTTTGGATGTAAATTTAATGGCATTTTTGGTCAGGTTGATTAATACTTGCCGGAATTTCCCCGGGTCTCCGATAATGCTTCGGCGGGCAGCGGCTTCCAGTTGCAGTACCAGTTTTAGTCCTTTCTTTTCCATTTCCTGTGACAGCATTTTTACAGACTGTTCAATGGTTTCGGCGGGACAGTACGGGATCATTTCTACATCCATTTTTCCCGCTTCGATTTTGGAATAATCCAGAATGTCGTTTACCAGAGAAAGCAGTACATCTGCGGAGAATTTTATCTGATGTGCATATTCGTTTTGCTCAGCATTTAAAGAGGTATCTTCGAGTAATTCGGTCATTCCCATAATGGTCTGGATAGGAGTGCGGATTTCGTGGCTCATTGTAGCCAGAAAGCTGCTCTTTGCTTCCATTGCTTTTTCGGCGATTCTCATTTCATCCTGGAGTCTCTCTTCCGCTTCGACTTCCACGGTTTCATCATTCATAATAAAACCGATAAAATTGCCGCGGCCGGAAAGATCAACCCTGGGGTCCATTTTCATTTTCCATGCATGGATTTTAAACCAGTGAATCGCATTGTTTTTGTCGCGGTAGGGAGTTTTAAAATCCATTGAACCTGCATCATCATCCGCCAATTTGGAAAGCAGGTTGGAAAAGCGGATTGCATCATGTATGGGCAAAAAATCAAAAGTAGAGTCCAGACGTGAATTGCTGCTTTTAATGTCAACGGGATTTCCCGAAAGAGAATTGATTAATTCGTTGAAATGATCATTGCTTTCCACAATGATTCCCCATCTGTCTGCAATAGCCATTGCTGAGTGGGAATTTTTAAAAAAATAATAGTAGGTGCTTTGAAGCCGGAAAGACATTTCGGCGTTTGGTTTTCCGGTTTCTTCCGTCATAGCTAAAAATTAACCTTAAGTATTTCCAGGGCTTTTTTAAAAATTTCCGCCGGTTTAAGGGGCTTGGTCAGATAGCTTTTTATTCCCATCTGAAACGCCCGAATTACCGTATCGCGCTGGCTTACCGCGGAAAGAATGATTACGGGAACATTTATATTCCTGTAACTCAGTTCCCTGAGTACTGCAAAACCGTCTGCCCGGGGCATTACTATGTCCAGCAGAATCAAGTCGTATTTGGCATTGTCCAGTGATTCGGTAAATTCCGCACCGTCGGGAAAGAAGCTAAGGTCTATGTCAAAGCCGCTGAAGGTATGTTTTATCAGCTCCCGGATGGTTTCATCATCGTCTACTGCGGCAATGGAAAGACCATGCAGGCTTTCTTTTACCTCTTCCAGACTAAAACGGACTTCTCCGTCAAAACGAAGCTGAATGGATTCGCCCTTGCTCTCTCCGGCGGATAATACCTTGTCACCCATGAGTACTGCCTGTTTTTCGCCGTTTTCAACCTTGTTCAGTTCTTTTAATAACCCGTCCAGGGCATACTGGAGCTTGCTTACCACTTCAATATCTTTATATTCTTTTTGCTCTTTGATGAAGTTTTTTAAAAAATCATCTTTGGTCAGAATTCTGATATTTCTCTGTGCCGCCTGTGATGCACGCAGTACGTTATTCAGAAGTTTTACCAGATTCGGAGCATCGGATGGTTTAAGGCTGAAACCGCTAATCATGATAATAACCTTGGGTACTCTTATCTGGTAGAGTTCCATTAGTTCGGTAATCTTATAGCGTAAAAGATCCAGCTTGTCCCGGTTAAGCCCTTCGGTAATTTCGACAAAGATTATATCTTCGTTTACATGGACTTCTACAATGCCCGGACTTGTATCAATGGCAAAAGTAACTCCCAGCAGTTCCTGCGTAGTGGTAAAAAGAGCGTCGATTTTTATTGGTTTGGAAAAAACCTTTTTAACATTGTATGGCACCAGTTCCAGGATTTTTTTCTGATCGAGCTGCTGGGCAGTAACAATTACCGGAATAGGGGCAAGTCCGGCGCTGGCTCTTTTTTGCTTTAATATTTCCATACAGCCCTGACGGTTCAGGTTATAATCAATAATCAAAAGATCGGGAATGGTATTTCTTAGTTTGGTAATACCGTCCAACCCGTTTATGGCCAGGATGGCTTCTATATTATTGTCTTCCAGTTTTGTTTTCAGGTATTCCCGGAACGAGGGCACTTCTTCAATAATAAGAGCTGTTTTCATGGGATTAGTATACCATCAGAAGAAAAAAAATCCTAGTTTGTATTATAATACCGGAAACGCAATTTTGCGGTACATTTTACGGAGGAAATTATGGGAGGAAGAGTACTTACCTTTCTGGCGGAAGGATTTGAAGAAGTAGAGGCAGTTACGCCCATAGACTATTTACGCAGGGCTGGAATAGAGGTTACCACTGCCTCAATTGCAGCCGCAATGGTTAAGGGTTCACACGGCATATCTCTGGCGGCTGATACTACCATTGCAGCCCTGGAACAGTCGGGACAGCTGAACGCGGAATCCTGGGACGGGACTTTTGTTCCGGGCGGTATGCCCGGCGCTTCCAACCTGGCAGCCTGCGCTCCCGTGGGAAACTTTTTCAAAGCGATGGCTGCTGCCGGAAAGACCATAGCGGCAATTTGCGCATCTCCTGCGGTGTTTCTTGCCCCCCTGGGCCTCCTGGAAGGAAAAAAGTTTACCTGTTATCCCGGTATGGAAAAACAGGTAAACGGCGCCGGAGAATGGCTTGCCGGCAAAGTAGTTGTTGACGGCAACCTTGTTACAAGCCGCGGGCCGGGTACTGCCTGTGCCTTTGCCCTTGCGCTTATAGAAATCTTTGCGGGAAAGGATGCAGCAAAGAGCCTTGGCGAATCCGCCCTGCTTTAATATTACGGTGATTTAACTTTGGATGCCGATCTTCTCTGCACAGCTCTGGAAGAAGACATAGCCGGAAAACTTCAGGGTTATGAACGCAGAGATGCACAACTCGATCTGATACGGCTTATTGTCCGCTCGTTTAACGAAGATGCTGTGGTTGCCGCGGAAGCAGGAACCGGGGTAGGTAAGTCATTTGCTTATCTCCTTCCTGCAGTAGAATTCGCCCTTGCCCGGAATAAAAAAGCTGATGAACGGATTGTTATATCCACGGCCACAATAACGCTGCAGCAGCAGCTTTACGAAAAGGACATTCCCCTGGTTCTTTCGGCTCTGGGAAAAAACGTAAAATATGTACTGGTTAAGGGAAGGGGCAACTATCTTTGCAGAAGGCGGCTGGCTGATGCATTAATGGAACCGCCTCTGGATAAATCGGAATATAAAGAGCTTTGTTCCATCGGCGAATGGTCGGAACAAACCAAAACCGGCAGCCGGTCTGATCTTTTTTTTCTTCCTTCTCCGTCTCTCTGGTTAAGGCTTTGCAGCGAAAGCGACACCTGTCAGGGTATACACTGTGCCCACCTGGATCATTGTTTTTTTATGGCGCTCCGGAAAGAAGCGGCCGATGCCGGGATTCTTGTGGTAAATCATCATCTTCTTTTTGCGGATCTTGCAGCCCGGCATGAAGGAGCGGGATACGAATCGGCAGTTGTGCTTCCTCCGTTTACAAGGGTAATAATTGACGAAGCTCATACCATTGAAGATTCGGCCACTTCTTTTTTTTCAAAAAGCTGGAGCCGTTTGGGGATAAACCGTTCGTTAAGCCGGCTTTACCGGAATACTGCGCCGGGCGGGCGAAAGAGCGTGCAGCGGGTAAAAGGCAGCGCTGCTGCCCGCCGGAAACGGAGAACAGCGGAAACAGGACTGCTCCTCCGGCTTTCCGGCGGATTTGCCGCATTGCCGGGAGGAATTCCAAAAGTAATATCTGAGCTTCGGGATGCGGCAGGGGCAGCTGATTTAGCGGCCCTGGCCCTTTGCGGCGATGAAGGGTTTTTCCGTCTTAAAAGGGAAACAGATGCAGATCCTTTGGGAATATTGAGACAGCCTCTGGAAAAAATGCAGAGATCCATCGGCGCTCTGGTTGATCAGGTAAGTGCCATGATTAAAAATGCTGACGAGGAAGATCCTGCGATCCGGGAAATAAATGCGATACTGCGGCGTTTTACCTCTGTCGCAGAGATCTGCGGATCGTTTCTGAAATTTGATCCTGGCATAAATAAGACTGCCGGTAACAGTGAAGTTTTCTGGTTTGAACGGAATGGCGGTTATCGTGATGATCCCTGGGTAACATTTACCATTACTCCGGTAAGTATAGCCTCTTTATTAAAAGAAGCCCTTTTTGAAGCAAATAAAACAGTGGTTTGTGTTTCCGCCACGTTAAGCACCGGCGGGCCTGTATACTCAGCCGGGATATCGGATTTTACGGACGAAAGTTCTCATGGTCACTCTGTTGAATACAATGCAGAAAAAGCAGCAGCTTCTTTTCGTTTTTGGGCAGAACGAACAGGTGCAGCTTTGGCACGCCGGGAATTTTTATGCGGGGTATTTCCTTCACCTTTCCCCTATGACAAAAGAACTCTCCTGGCAGTTCCAAAAGATGCCCCTTTGCCCGATTCTTCGGATTACCGGATCTTTACAAATCATGCCATTACAGAATTGGTACGCCTAACGGGAGGCTCGGCTCTTGTTCTGTTTACTTCGTATCAGGCTTTGCGCAGCGCTTTTGAAGAAGCCGCTCCGGTATTGGAAAGCGAAGGAATAAAATGCCTTAAACAGGGAGATGATGACAGAACACGTCTTTTGCGGCAATTTCTGGAAGATAAGACAAGTGTACTCTTTGGAACCGATTCTTTTTGGGAAGGAGTAGATGCTCCGGGAGAAACCCTGCGTTTATTAATACTCTGCAGGCTTCCGTTTAAAACCCTCAAAGATCCTGTGTTTGAAGCCCGCCGGGAATACCTGGAAAATCTGGGCCGTAATTCTTTTACGGAATTATCCCTGCCCGATGCGGTGATGAAATTCAAGCAAGGTTTTGGACGGCTTATACGCAATTCATCAGACTATGGAGCGGTTGTTGTTTTAGATGGAAGGCTCCTGAATAAATATTATGGAAGCGCTTTTTTTGAATCCCTGCCGGAAACCAAAACTTCTTTTAAGGAATTTGATAAAGTTCTGCTGGATTTGGAGCGGTTTTTTTATTAGTAAGTCTGCAAACCTCAATCTGCCGCAGAGCCTGTCAATATAATTAATCCGAACAAATCCAGCAAAGGGGCAGGAACAGTCCTGGTAAAAGCGCCTGTAGAATCCATTGGCTGGACTGAACACATCAATCTTCCCATATCGGTGGGAGGAGGAACACTCATTCAGACCATAGTGGTCGTGGCTGCAGTTGACGGACGCTTTGGCATCACTGCTGTTGTAGCACGCCAAATGGTCTTCATGAGTAACCCCCCTCCCACCTATGTGGCAACATTAGTTTCGATGTATTCAGTCCGGCTTTTGGTAATTACCCGACCTTGAGCCTGCCCCTTTACATGCAATACTACAGGTCTATGTATGTCAGGCTCTGCGGCAAATTGAAGTTTTCATGTATGGATGTAAACGGTAATCTGCCTCTGGGCCTAGCAAATAATTATCGACTATAAGTTTGGAAAGGGGTGGGCAAGTGCCCTGCCGAAACCATGTGGAATTCCCCGCCGAATAGATCAGCGAGGCAGAGGAATATTAAGCATACATAAGCCTGACCACGTAAATCAAACAGGTTATTACAAGATATAATGTTGTAGTGGTCAGGAAAGCTATTCTGGCGGATTCTACACGCGGTTTCGGCAGGGCACTTGCCCACCCCTTTGCTTTATTTATTGCTAAAAATTTGTATGCCAGGCTCAGCGGCAGATTGGGGGTTTTTGCAAAATCATTTAAGGTTCCGCTCTATCACCATGGACAGGGTTACTGTACTGAAATAGTTATCCAGGATTTTTGTAACATCTTCCCAAACAGCATGGCTGGAGCATTTTTTTCCGGAAATTTTACAGGTTTTGGCATTTTTATCGCAGTCTGTAACATCCAGTTCTTCACCGGCGGCATCCAGAATTTCTTTTAGTGTAATTGTCCCCGGGGATTTGGCAAATAAAAAACCGCCTCCCGGTCCTCTGACCGAACTGACAATACCAGCTTTACGGAGTTTAAAAAAGATCTGTTCCAGAAAAACAGAAGATATTTGCTCTTCCTCGGATATTTGATTAATTGAAACGGGAGCATACTCGCCGGGATCCGTTAACCTGGCGGAAGGCAAGAGATTTTGTATTCGTACCAGGGCAAGAGAAGCTCGAAGTGCATAACGGCCACGGGTTGTAATCCTCATGTATTACCCGCCTCTTGAAAAACAATATATACCTGTTTTAGTCAAAATTCAATTTATTTCATTATTATTTCCGTATTATTGTTTATTTATTATCAAAAAACACCATTAATAAATTTATTTTCACCTAATAGATGTTACTCTCTATTATTCGTGTATATACGGCATATTGACATTAAGTACCGCCTTATAGTATGTTTTGATTAATCTCAATTACCAAGGAGAATACAATGGCCCAGGCCAGTAAAAACTCACGTACATCAAGTGCCACCCAGAAATTTATGTGTTCCTGCGGAGGCGAAATTAAAATGAAGACAATTTTCGAAAACGGCAAGGTTAAAAACCAGGCCGAATGCGAAAAATGCAAACGGATCGAAAGACGCCCCTCGGACTTTAAATGAACCCGAAACAGGTGTTGGAGTAATCAAAGGTTTCATGAAACTTTGTTTCATGTTCGATTTGACTGTGCGGCCAGGCAGCCGCATATAATAAATGTTGGCTTTTTCAAAAAAACTAAAGATTTGAAAAAGTCCCGGAGGTAGTTTTTGGCAAGTAAAGTCAGATCTGCGGAAAAACGGCACCGCCAGAGTGAAGAACGCAGAAAACGGAATAAGGCGGTAAAAAGTTCAGTCAGAACCAGCGCAAAGAAATTTGTCCTTTTAGCCCGTAAAAAAGAAACCGGCGAGGCGGAAACAGCTTTGAAAGACATGATAAAAAAAATCGACTCGGCCGCACGCAAGGGAATTATCAAAAAAAATGCTGCCTCACGCAAAAAATCACGGATGCAGCGTTTGTATAATACACTTAAAGCAGCTCAGTAATTTTTCCTGCGCAGGTAATCCTTCCTGGTACTTGTGCAGGATTTTATTGCAGATCGCTGCCGGGGGCAGTGAAATTGATCGGGAAAAAAATCACCAAAGCGGAAATTATTGACTCGGTCTATGAGAAAACAGGAATAAACCGAAAGGATATTAAAACTGCCGTTGATCTTGCCCTGGAAGGGATAAAAGACGCACTAACGCAGGGGACCATAATAGAACTGCGGGGTTTCGGAACCTTTGAAATCAGGATTCGTAAAGGCAGGCAAAAGGCGCGTAATCCCAAGACCGGAGAAGCGGTGTCAGTTTCTTCACATGGCATTGCTGCATTCAGGGCCGGAAAAGAACTGCGTCAGGCAGTATGGAATCAGCCGGAGAGAAACCTTCGCGAACCTTAGTTTATCCGGCTCGGTGGAGTGTGTCCGCTAAATGAAGTTGTTTTTTATTAATACGGCCGCCATTTTTTCCGGGGTCCTGCTTTTTGCCGCTTCCTTTCCCAATCCCCTGTTTAGTTATGGGTTGCCTTTCCTTGCCTGGGTTGCATATATTCCGGTTTTTTGGGTATTACGCAATACAGGGTCTTTTACTTATTCATCTACAGAAGAATCTTTAATTAACGTTAAAAGGGTTTTTGGGAGTTTAGCGGTTTCATCTTTGTGGGGCGCTCTTTACGGATATACCTCGTATCTGCTCTTTCTTCCCTGGCTGAAAAATTTTCATCCTATGGGCGGATTATTTGCTTCTATCCTTCACCTTGCGTATATGGCGGTTCTTTTTCCTCTTCTTAAACTGGCGCTGATACTCTACCCCCGAAAAGGATACATACTCCAATGGCTGCTCTGGCTATCTTACGAGTATTTAAAAACAAAAGGGTTTTTGGGTTTCCCTTATGGGATTACCGGTTATACCCAGTGGCATTTTCCTCCGATTATAGGGATTGCTTCGATTTTTGGAGTTTGGGGTGTGTCAGCGCTGGTGTTGTTTCCTTCGGTTTACGTGGGTGCGCTGGTGCCGGCAGCCGGAGATAAATCGCCGGCAATACGGTTTTTACGCAGGGAACGGCTGGCAGCCGCAGTTTGGCTGGGTGCTCTGGGCGGGGCATTGATCTTTGGCTTATTGCAAAGTGAATATTCGGAAAATGCCGGTACTGCAAAAATAGCCCTTATCCAGCAAAATGCCGATCCCTGGAAAAATGATGCCGCCGGAGCGAAACGTGTTCTGACAACCCTCAAAAACCTTTCTGTTAATGCACTTGAACAGGAACCGGAAACTGAACTGGTAGTCTGGCCGGAAACAGCGGTAACACACAGAATTTTCTGGCACCTTACTTACCGGGATAATGCCGAATCATATACGGCAGTAAAGGAACTCATGGATTTTCTGGCTGCCCAAAATGTTCCCTTTTTGCTTGGGAATGATGATGCCCGCCTTGAAGTAACAAAATCGGGGCGCTGGGATAGAGTGGATTACAATGCCGCCATACTTATGGAAGCTGGTGAAATAAAAGAAGTATACCGGAAGAATCACCTGGTGCCTTTTGGAGAATATTTTCCCTACGAAAAAACCTTTCCCCGGATATATCAGGCTTTGACTAATTCCGATACCCATTTTTGGAAACCCGGCAAAGACAAGCTGGTATTTCATACAGGCAGCCTGCGTTTTTCCGCTCCAATTTGTTTTGAAGACTGTTTTGGTTATATTTCACGGGATTTTACCCGTAACGGAGCGGAATTCATCGTTAATCTGACCAATGATTCATGGGCAAACAGCCTTTCCAGCCAGGTGCAGCATCTTTCCATGTCGGTATTCAGAGCCGTGGAAAACCGCCGCTCCCTGGTAAGGGCCGCTACTTCGGGCCAGACGTGCGCTATATCTCCTTCGGGCAGGATACTGGCAATGGCTCCTCCGTTTACCGAAACGGTTCTGAATGCGGAAATACCCCTTTTGAACAGCCGTACACCCTATACAGCATGGGGCGATCTCTGGGCTGTTCTTTTTTGTGTATCCGCTTTTGTGCTCTTGCTAAGCGGCGCAATCAGGTTTATACTTATGGTAATTAAATCAGGAAGGATGCAATGAATACCCGAAAGAAGATACTCGTTATAGATGACGAAATGATTAGTCTCGAGTTCTTTGAGGTAATGCTTTCCAAACTCGGCTTTGTTGTGGAAAAAGCGGAAAATGGGGAAGACGGCTATGATATGGTAAAGAAATTCTTTCCTGATCTTATTATAATGGACAATATAATGCCCAAAATGTCGGGCTGGGAATTGACAAAGGTTCTTAAAACCGATCCCAAGTACCGGGAAATACCTATTATTATGTTGTCCGCTTTGGATGATGTTAAAGACAAAGTCGAAGGCTTTGAGTTGGGGATTGACGACTATATCACCAAACCATTTAATTTTTCCGAAGTTTTGGCCAGAATNAGGGCAGTGCTCCGGAACAGAGAGCTTTTTGATCAGATTGTTGCCAGGGAATCACGTCTTTCTTTGGCAGAAGAACTCAGTACCGATATGAAGAGCAACGTACTGGATTTTGTTGCCAGCATTGATGATTTGGACGGAACAATAGAAAAAGTAACTGAGTTGGGGCTTTCCAATGCTGGCAGCGCTGAAGTGCCGGGCCTGGCAGATCTTTTAAAAGACCTCAAGCAGAAATCCCAGCTGGTAAGAAAAAACCTGGCTGGTCTTGACGCCCGTATTGAAAAGACAATGACCGAGTGGGAGACCTTGAAGAAAAACGAAATCGGCCTTACTATACTGGAAAAACAGATTCGGCGATCCCTGCAACAGGAACAGGAATGAAGCCGGGGAAAAAGAAAGCCAGGTTAATAGTATTGGGCAGCACCGTTTCAATGGACGGTTTTTTAAAGTTTAAAGAAACCCTGTGTATTCAGGGAAAATTCAGGGGTACCATAGAAGCCACCGGCGCTTTGATAGTAGACAGAGAAGCAATGGTAGACGCCGATCATATTTCGGTCAGTTCTCTGACGATCCATGGATCGGTTAGCGGGCAAATCCGGGCTGTTGATAAAATTGATATGCTTAGCGGTTCCCAGGTACATGGGGATGTAGCCGCTTCCCGGCTGCGCATTGCAGACGGTGTTCTTTTTGAAGGTCAATGCAGCATGACCGGTACAGAACGGGAAATTGAAATCTTTTCCCGGCCTATCGAAGAAATAAAGGCGGAACTGCAAAGAACCCATGGACAGTGATGAAGAGTTAATTGCCGGGCTCCGCAATGCTGCGGAACATTTGGTCCGGCTCCTTGCTGACAGATCTTTATACCTGGCAGCTTCTGAATCGTGTACAGGGGGACTGATAGCGGATGCCCTGACCAGGGTGAGCGGAGCATCATCCTGTTTTTGGGGTTCATTTGTGTGTTATACTTCCCTGGCAAAAATACAAATGCTGGGAGTTGGAGAGAATACGCTTAACACATACGGAGCAGTAAGCAATGAGACGGTACGGGAGATGGCCGTAAAGACGCTGGAAAAAAGCGGTGCCGGCGCTGCGGTATCTGTTGTTGGTCTTGCAGGTCCTGACGGTGATGGTTCGCCTCTTCCCGTGGGAACTGTCTGGATAGCTGCGGCGCTTGCCGGTGCGGCAAAAACAGCGGTTGTAAAGGAATTTTATTTTACCGGCAGCCGGAACGATGTGCGTACTCAGGCAGCCAGAGAAGCGATAATACAAATTACGGAATTATTGGAAAAAAAATAATAAAAGAATATGGTTGTTAATAATTGTTTTGTTACTTGTGAATAAGGAGAAAAGATTATGCCCTATGTAAGAAAAACCCGGACACTCAGGTTTGAAGAACAAGGCGATACTTTGCAGAGTGAAGAAGAAAATCAAAATGAGAGTACACGGGTAGTTGTCAAAGCCCATCCGCGCCGTGCCGGACTGAGCCAGGGTTCAGTGCGTGAAAAAAACAATGAAACACATGGTGAGGCGAACGGCGATGTAACCAATGAAACAGAAGAAATTTCCGCAAACGATAGTTCGCGTGATTCCGCCGGTGCTTCGTATAAAACATCTTTTACGTCAATACCCAAGCTTCCTTCCATGCCCGATATTTACGGCAAGCCCGAACCCCGCAATGACGACAGCGGAAAGCCGCGGCTTTCCATCAACGAACTTATAAGGCTTAACATGGTGGATCTTCGGGAACTGGCAGTTAATTACAGTATTACCCACGAGGACATGGTAACCCTGAAAAAACAGGAAATTGTTTTTTCCATTTTAAAGGCCCATACCGAAAGGGGAGGGATTATCTATGCCTACGGCTCCCTGGAAATACTGCCCGACGGTTATGGATTCCTGCGCAGTCCGCAGAATTCGTATCTTCCCGGTCCTGATGATATTTATATCAGTCCCAGCCAAATCCGTCTCTTTGCGCTTAAAACCGGCGACACCGTGTATGGTCAGATCCGCAGTCCAAAGGAAGGGGAACGGTTCTTTGCAATGCTTCGTGTGGAAACGGTAAATTACGACGATCCTGCCATTGCCCAAAACCGCATACCTTTTGATAACCTTACCCCCCTCTACCCCAACGAAAAGTTGAACCTGGAAACCATAACCGAAGGTGTTTCGGAGCGTATCATCAATCTGTTTTGTCCCATTGGGAAGGGCCAGCGGGCGCTTATTGTAGCGCAGCCTCGTACCGGCAAGACGATTATGATGCAAAAAATCGCCAATGCCATTACACAAAACCATCCTGAGGTGTACCTTATCGTCCTGCTTATTGATGAGCGTCCCGAAGAAGTAACCGACATGGAAAGAACCGTCCGTGCGGAAGTTATTTCCAGCACCTTTGACGAACAGGCAACACGGCATGTGCAGGTAACGGAAATGGTACTGGAAAAAGCCAAACGTCTTGTGGAGCATAAAAAGGATGTGATCATACTCCTTGATTCCATTACCCGTCTGGCCCGGGCCTATAACCAGACCGTCCCCGCTTCCGGAAAGATACTTTCCGGCGGTGTGGATTCCAATGCCCTTCACAAACCCAAGCGCTTTTTCGGCGCCGCCCGTAACATCGAAGAAGGGGGCAGCCTGACGATTATATCTACGGCGCTGGTGGAAACAGGCAGCCGTATGGACGAAGTAATTTTTGAAGAATTCAAGGGAACCGGCAATATGGAGATCAACCTGGACAGGAGGATCAGCGACAGGCGCCTTTTCCCGGCAATCAACATCAAAAAATCCGGTACCAGGAAGGAAGAACTGCTGCTTACCGAGGAAGAACTGCAGAAGATCTGGATACTCAGAAAGGTTATCAACCCCATGGACGATGTCGAAATTATCGAACTGCTGGTTGACAGAATGAAGAAAAGCAAGAATAATGAAGCATTCCTGCGCTCCATGAACACAGGCAGCGCAGGTATGGAATAGTCCCTGGTTATAGTATTGGGGCATTGTGAGGAGAATAGGTACGAATGAAAGCGAAGATTCATCCAAAGTATGAAAACACTACAATCACCTGCGCCTGCGGGAATGTTATAGAAACCCGTTCCACATCCAGGGATATCAAAGTTGAAATATGCTCGGCTTGTCATCCTTTCTTTACCGGCAAGCAAAAACTCGTAGACACTGCCGGGCGCATTGAACGGTTCCGCAAGAAATACAATATTAAAGAGTAGACTTCTATTTTTCTATAAACAGCGCGATAAATTCCGTCCGCTTTCTTTTGCAGGGTATTCTATAGACTGAAAAACGGTATATTATAGGTATACTTTTTTTATTTACTACGATAGAATCATTAATTAAAGGGATTACAGGATAATTTTATAAGAATTACCGTATTGCTTGTGCTGCTTTGTTTTGCGGCAGGTTTTCTGACCGCCCAGACAACAGCCGTGGAAATAGAAACTCTCCTGAATACCAGTGCGGTTACTTATGCACAGGCGGCGCGCCTTACGCTGGAAGCGTCCGATGTTATCGCAACGGCAGACGGGGAAGAAGCCTTTCGGTATGCCGCAGACAGAAAATGGTTGCCCAAAAATGCGTCCGCACATCAAGCAGCCCGTCTGGACGGGATTGCACTGCTTGTTATGCGCTCGTTCGGCATTAAGGGCGGGTTGTTTTATTCCATTTCCAGGTCTCCGCATTATGCCTACCGCGAACTGGTCTATAAACAGGTTGTTATGGGCAGAACCGATCCGGCAATGGCCGTTTCCGGAGATAATTTTCTGTATATGCTGAACCGTGTTCTTTCCATAAAAGAAGCAAAAGAAGCGGAAGAACATAAGCAGGTACATAAGCAGGTATTGAAAGAAGAAGAACGTCTTGCCAAAGAAATTAACGAAGAGTTGGCGGCTCACCATGTGGAAGATGCAAAGGCCACGGTAACCGCCGAAGGCGTTACCATAAGCATTTCCAATATTCAGTTTAGGGCCAATTCGTCTGAGCTAATGGAAACGGAAAGAGCCAAGATACGGGAAATAGCCCAGATTTTGCAGCATGTGCAGGAAAGGAACCTCCTTGTTGCAGGCCATACCGCCAGCGCGGGAACCTGGGATGAACAACAGCGTACCAGCCGGGATCGGGCGCAAGCGGTGGCAAACTATCTGATTTCGCTGGGGGTAAGGACAACGCAGGAAATAACCGTGCGAGGCTACGGAGCGGACAGGCCCATTGCGGCCAGCGATACCGCAGAAGGCATGGCGCAGAACAGGCGGGTAGAAATTACTATTCTGTACACAGACAGCACGGAAAGAGGTAGACGATGAAACATCGCCTGAAATATACCTTTGCACTTGCTTTTGTTTTGCTCCCTGTTTTTACCCTTACTGCCTTGGACATGGGACTTATGCTGGATCAGGGCGGATCGTATGATCAATCAGAAGAGGTACAGTACAGCGGTATGCTGATTCCCTGGTTTTCCGCTCTCTTAGGAAAAGCCTCCGACCTGTATATTTCTGCCGGAGTTACAGCCAAGTACGAAATCAGGGAATGGCAGATAATACCGGAACTCCTGCGCACGGAATTAACGCTGCGTATGGAAGAAAACGGAGAACTAAAAATCGGCCGTATGGCCTATTCCGATCCGCTGGGTTTTGTTGCAAGCGGCCTTTTCGACGGGGTGCGTTATGTCAGAGATTTGAATAACGGTTCGATGATTGGCATTGGAGCATGGTATACTGGGCTTCTCTACAAGAAAAACGCCTACATCACCATGACCGAGGACGACCTTGTCAAATATAATACACTGGTTGAATATGCGGATTTTTCTGATACGTATTTTGCGCCCCGCCGTGTAATTGGCGCTCTGGATTGGGAACACCCCGGGCTTGGGGAATTTATCCGGCTGAATCTTGCATTGGTTGGTCAGTATGATCTTTCCGGCAAGGAAAGTCTTTACCATACCCAATACCTTATTGCAAAGGCTGCCATGCCGATAAACAATTTTATTTTTGAACTGGGCGGCTGTGCAGAGCTGATAGAAAATGCAGAAAAGCTGCAGGTTTCTTTTGCCGGTGAATTTGGAATTGGCTGGTATCTGCCTACCAAGATATANGACAGATTGTCGTTTTTGGGCCGNTTTTCCGGCGGAACCTTTNATGATACTNTTGTCGCTTTTAACCCCATTACAACCGAATCNCACGGCGGTGTTCTAAAAGCAAAGCTTCGCGGACTTTCCATGCTACGCCTGGATTATACCGCACGGCTTCATCAGACTTTTTCTATTGGCCTGCAAAGTTCCTATTTTATTTTAAGTGATTTGGATCCCGATTCATTTGGCGGNCCGCCAGGCGGTAAAGACGGGTATTTCCTGGGTAATGAGTTTTATGGCCTTATGGTCTGGAGTCCGGTTTCGGATATTCAGGTAAAAATAGGAGGAGGCGCATTTTTACCTTCTCTTGGAGATGCTGACAAAGATGCCGACATGCAATGGGTAGTTAGTGTAAGTATAGTGTTGGCGCTTTTCTAATTATTTTATTTTTCGTATACTAAAAACCGGAGGCTTATGATGAAAAAGGCAGCGATGATGGCAATCGTTCTTTGTGNAATGCAGCTTTTTTGTGCAGTTCTGGTCTTTGGCCAGAGCGGAGTAATAAAGGAGCTTACCGGCACGGTGGAATTAAAGCGTGCAGGTCAGACGGCTTTTGTACCTGCCAAAGCCGGAGATACTGTGGCCCGGGATACGGTTGTGTCCACGGGTTTAAAAAGTACAGCCATTATTGCAATTGGGAGTACCGTTATNACTGTCCGGCCCCTGACCCGCCTGACCCTGGCGGAAATAAGCTCTTCTGCCGGAACAGAAACGGTCAATGTAAGCCTTCAGACCGGAAGGGTGCGGGTTGATGTAGACCCGCCGGCAGGAACCAGAACCAANACNAGTGTCCAGGGGCCAAGCGCAACCGCTTCGGTACGGGGAACGAGTTTTGAATTTGATACACGGGAAGTAAAAGTAGAAAAGGGCACCGTGGCCTTCAGCGGCAATAAAGGCGGGACTATGCTGGTCAGCGCCGGTTCTTCCAGCATAATAACCGAATCCAACAAAGCCTCGGACCCGGTAGTAACCAGCGCAGCGGAACTTCTGCCGCCGCCCCCGGTAGGAAGCGATTCCGGTTCTACCAGCATCTTTGAAAGTCCGGCTCCTGCAACAGGTGATTTTACTGTCGAGCTGATTTACGAATGAACCTCCTCGCCCTGAAGGGCGAGGTATTAAACCCCACTGTGAATAGAAAAAGAGCATAAAGAGGTTTGCTGCAAGGAGGCATTGGTGTGAAGTTCTGGAAAAATGTACTGCTGGGTTTTGCGGCAGCGGCTTTCTTTTCTTTTCTTTATATAGCAGGGGTACTGAATCCCATAGAGGACAAGCTTTACGATTTTTTTCTGCGCTTCCGTGCAAAACGTGAACGCATAGACAGCGTTGTATTTCTTGATGTGGATGACACGGCCATTGCCTATAACGGCGTTTTTCCCTGGCCCCGTTCCGTAACTGCCGACGGCCTGCTCCGGCTTAAAGAATTCGGCGCCAAAGCTGCAATCTTTGATATTGAATATATTGATAAAGGGCCTCAGGGAGTAGACACCATCTATCTGGATCAGGGACTTCCCGAAGATTTTAACCGGAGTTTTTCCGAAATCAGATCGGCGGCATCGGACATAATTACTGCTTTTTCGACGGGACGGTTAAGCCGCAGCGATATTGCCGAATATTCACAGGAACTGACTTTCTTAATCAATGATGAACAAAACAGGCTTTTTACAAGAGCGCAGGGAGTAGCCAGGGACAACGATCAGTACCTGGCCGAAGCTTCCGCTTTGTTCGGAAGAAGCTGGGCTTCGCTAAACCTTCGCCCCGATCCCCTTTCCGGAGAACAGGCAACCCGGCGTCCTATGGCGGAAGAGTTGTTTTCCTATCCTGTTGATGCTTCGTCCTCTGCGTTGACGGGAAAAAATGTCGACATACTTCCTGCTTTGCCTTCTTTTTCCCTGTCTGCAAGAGGGGCAGGCTATACCAATGTAGAAATCGACTCAGACGGAATAAGGCGCAGAATTTTCCTGGCCCAGAAAATTTTCGATCGATGGTATTTGCAGCTTGCCTTTTCTCCATTAATAGGTTCTTTTGGAAATCCTGCAATTGAATTGAGCGGCAATAAATTGCTAATCAAGGATGCATACTTTCATTCGGGCCGGAAAGATATTTCCATTCCCCTGGACGGACAGGGAAGAATGATGCTTGACTGGCCGCCCGAAAATTATATGCAAAGTTATCGTCATATTTCCTTTGCCGAATTTTCGCTGCTGGAAGACAGGGAAGCCGAACTGGAAAAATACAGCAAGACCTATCTTCAAACAGATCTGCATTTCTTCGGCGAACGGGATTCGTCCCTTACGGTTATTCCGGTTATGGCGCAGGAGCTTGCCGGACTTTTCGATGCGATTCACGATTACAGGGCGGCTGCTCTGGAATATTGTTCGGATGAATATTATATCGCTTATTTAGACTACCGCGCCGATAGCCGCGCCCTTATACAGGAAATTATCGATCTTGATCCGGGAACCAAAGCAATAAGAGTTGCCGCGCAGCTTGCGGCAGAGGGATCGCCTTCCGCCGAAGCTGCAATGGAAGAAGCCGAATACATTAATGGCCTTACCAATGCTGTTGCCCTTATTCTGAACAGTTATAATGAATTGCGCATCGAAATTGAAAACACTGTTCGGGACAGATTCTGCATTTTGGGCCGGGTCGATACCGGAACCACCGATATTGGGGTTAACCCCTTTCATGGTGAGTATGTTAATGTAGGCACTCACGCGGTTGTGCTGGATACCATTCTTTCGGAATCGTTTATTGTACCGCTGGGAATCTGGTGGTGTATTCTTGTTACCATTGTTGCAGTTCCTCTGTTCATTTTTCTTACCGCTTCGCTTTCACCGGTACTCCGGGCTTCTCTGGGTTTTTCCGGCGCGCTGATTTTCTTTGTAGCTTCAATACTCCTTTTCCGTTTTACCGGAATTTTCTTCGGCCCGCTGGGGCTTGTATTGGCCATGATCAGCGCCGTTGTTATTCGAGAAATTATTTCCTATGCCGGTTCGGAACAGGAAAAACGGTTTTACCGCAAGGCCTTTGCCACCTATACATCCGAAGCGGTTGCGGACGAAATTGCCAAAAACCCTTCGCTGCTCCAGCTTGGCGGAACCAAGCGCCGGATGAGCGCCATTTTTACAGACGTTAAAGGCTTTTCCACCATTTCGGAAAAGCTTACTCCGGAAGATCTGGTAAGCCTCCTTAATCGTTACCTTACCGTAATGAGCAACGTAGTTCTGGACGAAGAAGGAACAATCGACAAATACGAAGGGGATGCAATTATCGCTTTCTTTGGCGCTCCGCTGGAACAGAAGGATCATGCCCTGCGCGCCTGCCTTTCTGCGGTAAAAATAAAAAAAGCCGAAGAAGAATTAAACAAGGTAATTATGGAACAAAACCTTTCTCCTTCGCCGTTATTAACCAGGGTGGGCATTAA